>JAEIGA010013212.1_pt1 | contig 12562 bp, 5 predicted proteins | sample 9270691 | NCBI WGS metagenome assembly JAEIGA01 (sample SAMN17057246, study PRJNA624740) | gut metagenome | biome: biome; isolation source: fecal sample | host: Bos grunniens | place: China: Xizang | collected 2019 | reverse complement strand
TAAATCATATATTTTTAAATCTGCAGTTAATGCTTTATTATCATATAAATGAATAAACTTCTCATCTTTAACCTTAACATTTCCCATTAATTTATCTTCATAAATATAAGCATAATTATTATCAAAAGTAGTAACTTTATTAGCTAAATCTTCACCAGTATAAGTATATTTTCTAGTATTAACACCATCCATAACTACAATCTCTAGCTTAGATTTATAATTGTAAGTTATTGAATAAGTTTTATTTATTAAATCTTTTTCAAATATCTTTTTATCATTCTCATATACTTCAAAGAATGTATAATCATCTACTTTATCAAATTCAATATTTAATGTGTTTATTCCACTACTATATACATTAACCTCTGGCAATTCATGAGCCATACCTGAAGCCATATATCTTAAATTATAAACTACATCACCTACTGGTAATTCAAATATTGGATTCTTCGAAATAGATTGTTTATTTCTTGGATAATATCCATCAGTTACACCTTGACTATTGCCATCAGCATCAGTCCAAGTCATATTCCAATAAGATGAAGAATATCCAGCTGTATTAACCCAGAATTCTGTAGTTTTTAAAGTATTAGCTGATGGCAACATTCTAGTTTTTGTTGCAGCATCCGCATATGTAATACTTGCAAAATCACTTATATTCTTAACATATTCATCACTAACAACATCTTCACCATTTTTACGAATAATCTTATTATTTTCATAAATAAATATTCTTGGTTGTGGTGCAACCACATATTCATGATCATATCCTGTTAAGATACCATAATTAGCAGTATCATTAATTGTCATATTAGCAACTAATACATTGTTATAGAAATATGAATCATATAAATCTCTTGGAATATAACCAGCTAGGAAACCTACTCTATCCCCCGTACTAGTAATATTACTATTAACCAATATATTATGACGAGCTAACGTACTATATGTTGTAGTCTCATAATCAATATTATTTAAATATCCCATTAATCCACCAGTATTATTACCACTAGCAATAACATTAGCATTAACAGTATTATGATATAGTCTACCAGTAGTAACATATCCTACAAAACCACCAACATTATTTTTACCGTTAACAGTAACATTCTTAACAAAGTTATATTGCGCTGTACTATCCTTATAACCAAACATACCACCAGCACCAGAACCTGTAGAAGTAACCACTGTATCTTCAACACCAGAATATTGTGTTGTATAACCACTTACTCCAGATAATCCACCAGTATAAGAACCATTACCATTAGTTACAGTAGTATCATAAACATAACAATACTGAACATCATATGTCCATCCAAATAATCCACCTACTCCATAACTACCTACACTTGTAACTGTATTATTTCTACCATAGACATACATTGTTGTATAGTGTCTTGCAGTACCTGCAGCAGCTCCAGTATAGTCTCCACCAATATTATGAATTCGCGAATTAATTACATATGAATAAGTAATAACTCCATTAACCGAACTACCATTGGCAATACCATAACCAAACATACCACCAACATTACTTTTACCAGTAACAAATAAATTATCCATTCTATAATAGAAATCATTACAAGTGTAATTATAAGGTTTTTGACCAATAGCACCACCAACATAAGTACCACTACCATATACATAAATTGTATTAGCCTCAAAATGATATGTATCACGGTCAGCAGAATACCCTGCAAAACCACCAACATAACTTACACCCTTAATTCTATAAGACCATACATCGTTGCCACTAGCATCTTGAGTAACATTTCCATTCATCTTAACATATCTTGTATCCTGACCATAGTGAGAACCAATAAAGCCTACATAACTTGAACTCGGTGCATCAACAACAATGTTTTTAAGTTCAACATCTTTAACATCTGCATAGTTGAAAGCAATAACTCCAACATAATCTCCACTATAATATCCACTTGTTGGCTTAGCCATACTAATAGTAATATTTTCAAAATTAATATTATATAACGTCTTAGTAAGAACTTTTATCAATCCATTACCACCAGCATTTAAATTAATATTAATGTTTTTTATAGTCTTTTGCTCTTCAGAATTACTTTCAAGTCTTGCAATTCTTAATCCACTAGGAACTTGAATATTTCTACCATTATTTGCCTCAGGTGAAAAATCCAAATCAGTAAGTAATAAGTAATTTTCCGCCATATCACTATTTTTAATTTCTAACCACTCATCAACATTATGAATTTGTTTATAGAAAGTCTTCTCAATACGTGTATTAACTTTTGCAATCTTCTCTACACCCTCTGCAATATTATATTTAATATTAGTTAATGTATAAGAATCTAAGAATTTTTCAGGTTCTACCTTTAATCTAAACGTAGTCTTACCATTATCAGTACGTTGACCAAGATTTTCGGTAATATTTAAATAATCAAATTCTAATTCAGTTATAGGATACTCATTAGGATTATCAATTAAAATATTTAACTCTGCTTTATCTACTTGAGCTTCAATTGTAATTTCATCAACATTAATAGTTTCAACTATCAACTTATAATCGTTCTGATTTGCTAATAATTCTCCAGTATCAATATTCTTTAACTTAGGCATCTTACCATCAGTTAAATCACTATAATCAAATTGATTACCTAAACCAATTCTTTCAATATAAGTATCTTTATCACTCAAATCTTCTAAACTTAGTAACTCTTCAATTTGTGATTCTTCAGTAATTAAACCATATACTTTTTGACCATCCCAAGCAAAATATCCCATTTGAGTAGATACAGAATTACCAAACGTTCTATTAATATTTAAACCATTATATGAAGAATAAATTGAACCAGCAACAAAAGTATTCTTATTACTTGAAGTTTCTCTAAATCCGTATATTCCTCCAACATAATCTAACTCAGTAGCAATATCAACAGCTGACCACGCTCTAGATATTTTAGCAGAACCATATCCTGCAATACCACCAACATAGTTAGCATTTGAAACAATTTGCCCTGTTGAATAAACATCTTCAATATAACCATTACTAGTTTGTCCAGCTATACCTCCAATACCAGATGAAGTTAATAAGTTATTAAATTCAAAATCAATATTATAAGTATATGAATTCATAATAATACCAGTATTGATATAACCAACTAATCCACCTGCTCTAAAACCAATGATATTAGTATTAGGATTTGTTCTAGCCACTAAATTACTTACAGAACAATTCTTAATAGTAGTTGTATCATTACTATAAGCAATTAAACCACCTAAATATGAAGTAGCTACTACCTCTGCATTATTTATATGTACATTATTAAATAATGCATTAGCATTTGCTCTATAAACAAATCCACCATAACTAGTAAATCCAGTTTTCTTATAATTTTCAACAAATAAGTTTTCAATTGTACCAGTAACATAATTATGGAAAAATCCATAATAACTTGTACTAGAAATATTAATATTCTTTAAAGTTTTTCCATTTCCATTTAATTTACCACTAAATGTCTTTGTAACAATATAATTTGAAATAGTTTCATTTTTGAAATCCAAATCATTCATTAACATATAATTTTGAGTTGGTTGACTAACTAATGTTTTCCAATCATTTAAAGTTTTAATTGGATAATATAAATCAACATCAATCGGTCTTTCAAGGTCTGTGTAAGTCCTATCATATGTATATCCCATTACACCAGTAACCTTAACATTTCTAATATAATATTTAGATTTATATGCCGAAGGATTCATAAGTTTAGCAACAACTACAGACTTACCATACATATTATCTTGTGAAATAATTTCAACATTTCCAATATCTCTAATTCCAATTTCACTAATAGTTTCTCCTGCAGGATTATTAAAATGTATTTCTACTTTTGCATAATCTCCGCCTACTTCTATTTGTTCAGCTGAAGTAACATCAACTAAATCTGCATCAGAAACTTTTGGTAAAGGAATTAAATCTTGTCTTGGCATACAATCATTTAACTTAAGTTGTGGATAATATCCCATAGGAACATAATTATTTACATCCCACGCATTACTTGTATTTAAAATTTTATTTTGTAAAGACTCATCCCATAATGCCAACTTAGACATCATAGAACTCTTATTTCCGGTATATGTTGTTTCAGAAACATAATATAAATTTTTACCAGTTACATTAGTATGACCTCTACCAAAGTTAGGGTCTTGACTTGTAAACTTATAGTTTGGAATATCAGGATCCTCAACTGAATATGAATTCTCAACTCTACCTGTTGCAGCATAACCAACTAAGTTACCAACAGCTTTTTCTCTTGGTAATTCAGGATCAGGATTTTTATCTACAGATATTAATGAAAAAACATTTTTAATAACACCATTTGTAGTAAGTTGCCCTGCTATAGGAGCTATATCCTTATTATCTCTATCATAACTTTCGAAGTTACCATTCATGTTAACCCCATAAACATATCCGTTCTCAACAACACCTTCATTACTCCACATAAGAATACCAGTTGCCGCACGAGCACTAACTGGACTCTTACTATTAATTACGAAATTTCTAATAAAACCATAATTAACATAACAGCCCATCGTAAATACATAGTTATCATGTTGAGTAGCACCCTCATTAATATTGATAATCATATTATCAACGGTACCATAATTCGTATATATTAAACCATAATAATATGTTCTAACAGACGTATTATCAATAGTTTGATCTATCACAACATTTTTAACAACTCCACCACTACCTAGTGTATGGATAACATATGAACTTCTTCCTTGAACATTCAAAATAAGTTTATGACCTTGGAAATCAATTTCACCATAGAATGTACTTCCAAAAACAGAACCACTCTTAGTAAAATCCAAATCATTTAATACAATATACTTACCATCAGTATGCATATTAACTAATTGAGAAACATTAGTAATCGAACGAATCTCTGAAGCAGTAGCAAAATTAACTGAAGAAATATCATAGAAACGATCTCTAATTTTTACAGATAAATAAATTGCATAATTTTTATTTTTAACAAACTCATAATTAACAATATAATTTTGAACAGCTTCAGTAGTAAATTCAACTTGTTTATTCTCAACTAATTGACCACCACTATAAATACGTAAATAAAAATCATTAGTAAGTATTTCATTTCTCTCATCAACTAAGTCAACATCCAAGGTACCCATATATTTGTCTTTTTCTACATATTCAAAATATGAATTTGGATCATTTGCAACATTATATGCAACACAGCCCTTGTGTCCCGAAATATATGAAGAACCACCACCTGCACCTTGAACGCAAGTAGCACCACCACCTCCATAATATCCGCCACCACCAGCACAGCCACCATTGGCAATACCAAATTCAGAAGCTTTGTACGCAGTGTTATCTACATTACCAGGGAATAATTGTGTAGCACCAGTAGCAATTTTACCATTACCACCAACAAGCGCACCTCCATAACCCATATTTACATTATTATTACCAGAACCAGAACCACCACCAGCAGCAACCATAATCCTAGATTTTAAAGATGAAAAGTTATTCCAACTACCACCGACTAATCTAACATCTGTAGCACCCCCACCTGGAGTACCACCACAATCACCTGTACCACCATTAAAAGATGTTCCGTTAGATTTCCAATTATTTCCTTCTCCAACATATATATACAATTTTTTTCCCTGATTTAAGCTAATAGTACCAGAAACATACGCTCCAAGGCCACCGCCGCTTGCACCACCACTAGCTCCCCATAACTCAATTTTATAATTGCCATTACTAGGTGTCTCAAACGTTTGAGAAGATCCAGTATACGAAAACGTACTAATAGAATTGTTTTGTAAGTTTGTTATTTTTGCATAACCATGTCCACTATTTCCTATTTTACTAGAATTACCATTGTGAGATGGCATAGACTCATTACCAGCATACATGTTAGTATTAATAAAAAACAATCCAGACTCATGATATGAATCTTTAACATCATTTCCATACGAACTACCACTTAAATTTTTTATCATAATATTTTTTAAATCAACATTCGTTCTTGTATTAGTTCCTGATGTCTCAATAATATTAAAACCAATATAATTTGTTGTTAATTTAAATTGAAAACTATAATATTTGTACTCATCACTTAACTCAGTTAATTGATAAGAACGAGTATCATTATAATTTTTTGACAAATAGACAGGCGCTTTATTTGGGGTATCTTTCGCATATTTAGCATAGAAACTTACCTCAACCATTGCACCATTCGCCTCAGGCACAAAATATGCATAGTTAACATATCCACCTTTAGCTCCTAATGTCATTACATTGTTTTTCAAGTCATAATCTTTATATCCTGTATTACCAGTTAATCTCATACGAGTAAGATCACTAATATTAAATAAGTTTGCACTCTCAATTTGTCTTAATAAACCTGTTAATTGAATATTACCCTTAATACCAGGTACAGTTCTAATTATTTCCTCAAAAATAACATAATCACTTTGGAAAGTTCTATTATCGTAACCTTCATTATATTCTTCAACTTTATAAGTAAATTTATAATCAACATCTTCTAATAACTTAGTATAAGTTAGTCTCTTATAATCATCATTAATATCTAAATACTCTGTCGCAATTAATTTCTCAGTGTTATCTCTAATTTCCAAAATAACTCTATCACTTAAAATTGTACCCTCTAAGTCATCAATTCTAACATCAAAGTCAATCATACTTCCAGTAACAAATTTATTAGTAATATTAACTTGTGCTGGAGTTTTATTAATAGTAAAGCTCTTAAATGTACAAGTAACAGGTATATCTTCAACTACTTTACCTTGTTTAGCAGTAGCAGTAAAACTAACATAATACTCTGTTCCAGAAACTAAATCTAGTAATTCATCAATGAACTTCTCTCCACCACTAATTTCTTGAATATTACTCTCATCAAATACTCTTTCATAAACTAAATTACCTAAATCATCTGTAATAGTTAATTTAAAAGAATTAAGTAAATCTATTAACTGAGGAGAAACAGCACTTATATCAATATAAGACTCTAACGTTGCAGAAGAACTAGTAACTTCTACAGTACCAGACTTAACTCTAATATATCCTAAAGAAGACAATGGTTTTGTAGTAAACTTAGTTTCTCCCAAAACTGCATCTTTATTTGTACCATTTCCATCTTCTATATCATAATCCCCTACTACTTTAATAATATAAGTAGTATTAGGATCTAAATTATTTAACTCAATATTTTGTACTTCTTCATTATCACTTAATTTATGACTCATAATAACGGCATTAGTATTATCATAAATAACATATCTAAAATTATTAATATTAACTTCATCTGGATTTTTCTTAGTAATTTTAAAATAAGTAGATGTTACTGTATTTGTAGTTTGCTCCAAAGTAACACTTGGTTCTTTTTTTGATGTTCTACTCTTACCTTTATTATTAGTAACTTTAATCTCATTATCAAATGCATCTAAGAACTTAATTTCATAATCAAGAATAGTATTACTTGGTATTTTAGGAGGACTAGTATATTCACAATTTTCACCCGCTAAAACATTTCCAAGATCAGCTCTTGGAATACTATACATATCTCCATTAATATAAATAACAGCTTTACTAACACCATTAATCGCATCATTATCTAAACTAGATAAAATTCTAATATTATTAACTTGTAATTTATTAGAATATACAGGTCCATTTTCAAAACCTAATTTAATTTCTGGTAATTTGTTAATATCCCCAGTTTTAATTTTTTGTTCGAAGAATGTATACTCCATTTTCTTATTATTTTCATTAAAGTACTTATAACTTCCTACAATAGTAAATTCAGTATTTGGAACAAGTCCAACTATTTTAAATTCTCCCGAAGAAATAAATGCTTTTCTTAAGAAAATTTTATCTCCTATCTTAAACTCAAAATTAACCCCACCAATAATAACTCCAGCAGGATCTGAAATACTTAATTTTGAACTAGCAGAATATACATTCGCAACAAAATTTTCCGCACTAACTTTAGGTTTAACATATTTAACAGGAGCATTATTTCCACTACCAGAACCTCCTGTTGAATCGTTTATATCTTCTTCCTCTGATGGCGAAACATTATCATCAACTTCTTTTTCTTCTTCTTTATCTATCTTACCTATTGTCTCTAATAAATCCTTATATTCAAATTTTGTATCTCCAATAGTAACTTGACTTGTTAAATCTAAACCCTCTTCAATATGATAAACTAATTTACCATCATTACTATAAGCAAAATATCTTAAGAAATCCCCGTCAAAATAAATAATACTATTTAAAGGTACTTCAATAACCTTAGTATTAGTCTTAACAGTTAAAACATCTAAATTAACATAAATACCATTAGGTAATTGTAATAAAATATACTCTTCATAATCAGCTTGTTCTAAGTCACCATAGTTATATAACTTACCACCTGTTAAAGTAAAATTCTCATAACTTTCAAAGTACTCAAATTTATCATTAATTAATTTAGACTTCTCATTGATATTAACAATAGCAACACCTTCATTAGAATAAATTGGATAATTACTATTAACTTCTGTCTTTTTCTCTTCACCTACATATAAATTACCTAAATTACTATAAAACTTATCTTCATAAGTAACTTTTTCTAATTTTACATTTTTACTTTTTAAAACTTTCTTATCAGAAAGTAAAACTTCTTCAATTTTCTCCCCTGTAACAAAATAACCTTCAGTAGACAAAATTGTTGAATTAGAAAAGTGTGTTAAAAGAAACAATAAAAGACAAATAACTAATAGAATTGCTATAGCTATATAATATCTTTTTTTCATAAACACACCTCCTAATAAATTATTTTTCTAAATTTTTAAGTTTATCTATACTCTTAATAAATAATCTAGACTTTTCATTATAATACATTAAGTCTAAACTAGCATTTACTTTATATGAATCAGTTGTAATGATAACTTCATCTTTTAATTCTAAAAATTCCTTAAACTCATCTTTATCATAATTATAAACATAAGCTACTTTATTTTGTGTATTCGCAACTACAAGTGATAAAGGACTTACTTCTATTTTTTCATTACCTATAGTAACAGTTGATTTATCTACCAAAAGATAAATATCTCCACCATCATATATAATTGCATTTTTAATTACTCTATTTAAACTTCTATCATCTATAAAAATGTCTTCTAAATCTCTATATACTGTAGTGTAATAATTTACTTTATACTGACTACCTTGCATAGGAAATATAACTGACATATTTTTAGGAAATAAAACTTTTGACTCATCAGCATAATATATAGGATCAGTTCCAAGTTCCATAACCATATCCTTTACAGCTAACTGAGTAATTTCATCAGTCTCCTTGTTAATCATAATTTCACCAGTGTACTCTAACTTTATTCCATCAGTATATTGATATAAATCATGATCCTTAATAACAACTTTATCAATATTTCCTCTAAAAGCAAAAAGAATTGCTACTATAATAAGTATCAATAATAAAATTAACCATATATAATTTTTCTTAAAAAAACTAGTTATCTTTTTCTTCATTTCTAACTCTCCTAACATAGTTTGATTTACCAACTAACTCATTAATATTTCTAAGTAAAAAGAATAAAGAATAAAATAGTATAAATATATATAATAAAATAATTCCTAAAACAACATACCATTCTACTCTAACATCAATCATATATCCATATAATAATCTAGTACAAACTAAACCAAAATACATTGCAACAGTACTTATTCCTTCAATAAATATATTTTTAATACTACGAGATGCAAATGTATAAACAATTGCCAAGATACTTAAAACAATTAAATGAATTTCATTAACATTATTAGTATCAATTAAACTAAATATTAAAAACAAAAATCTTACAATTAATACTGCAAGTGCTAAAATAGTTAAATCATCTAGTTCCATTAATATTCCAAAAATATTTAATTTCTTACCCTTAATCTCTGTTGTTTTATTCTTTAATAGCTTATAAAAAAACAATTCTAACACTATAATAAATATAACAAAAAAAAGGATAAAATGAAAGAAAATACTCATAATATTTGTTCCTCTCATATACCCTCCCTAATAATTAATGAAAACTCATTATTTGAGTTAACATAGTAGCCATCTATATTAGTATAACTTTTTGAAGTAGATTCACTTTCAAAATCAATATTTCCAATTACTTCACCCAATAAAGGCATATAATCTGGCATAATAAGTAAGTTATAATCATCACTTTTTATACGAATAACTCTAACTCCTTCTATTATCTCCAAACCATTCTTTAAACTAAATATCTTAACCTTGATTGAATCCGCCATGATAATCACCTATAAATAAAAATTTACTTTCATCTTCATTGTCGTATACACCAGTTAAAATATTTTCAACATCTATTAAAACATCTTCAATTTTAACAAACTTACCTGGAATATTAGTATAATTTTCCGCAACAAACATTGGTTGAGTAAAATAATTACGAAGTTTTCTCGATCTATAGAAAATACTCTTATCTTCATCACTTAATTCTTCAATACCAAGTACTGCAATAATTTCTTCTAATTCTTCATATCTAGTTAAATATTTTAATGATTGTTCTACTAAATCATAATGTTTCTTACCAATCTTTTCAATATCAATAGATTTACTAGTAGTCTTAAATACATTAACAGCTGGATAAATACCCTTTTCCGCAACTTTTCTATCTAATACTAACTGTCCATCCATATGAGAAAGTATTGTTTGAACAGCTTCATCAGTAATATCATCCGCAGGAATATAAATAGCCTGGAAAGAAGTAATTGAACCATTACCTGTGGAATTAATTCTCTCCTCGATATCACTTACATCAGATATCATTGTAGTTGGATATCCATTTTCAACAGGAACATTCTTAAGTTCATTTGAAATTTCAGACTTTGCTTGAACAAAACGATATATATTATCAACAAACAGTAATACATCTTGTTTCTTCTCATCACGTAAATACTCTGCTAAAGTAAGTCCACTATAAATAGCCTTACTACGTGAAGTGGAATTTTCACCCATTTGTCCAAATACAATACACATCTTATCTAATAAATTAGCTTCTTGCATTTCATCATATAACTCTTTTCCCTCACGAGAACGTTCACCTACACCAACAAATACTGCATTAGAACGTAAAGTCATATATACATTATTAATTAACTCTTTAATTAAAACTGTTTTACCAACTCCAGCTCCACCTAAAAGTCCCATCTTAAAACCTTTTTGCAGTGGGGCAAAGAAGTCAATAACTTTTATACCAGTCCATAAGATATCACCATTAATATCTATTTCCCCAAGACTTAAATTCTTATCATAAACACTTCTTAGATTTTCTCTTACTTCATCCTTACCATCAATTGCTTCTCCATAAGAGTTAAATACTCTACCTATAGCCTTATCAGAATATTCAATATCTAAATTATCTGAATGTTTAGATACATTTAATCCTCTTTTTAATCCAATAACACTATCAAAAGGGATAGTTGTAACAATATTTTCATCAATAGATACAACTTCAAATCTATATAAGTTTCCACCACAAGTAGTTTCTAATATTTCTTTAATACTAACTTTAACATCATCATCTAAAAAGATTTTAACATTAAGTTCAGATATAGAAATAATTCTACCTATTGTCATACTAATCACCCTTTCTATAGTTTTCAATAATCTTTTGGAAATCCTTTTGTTTCTTAGCCTTTCTTTCAACCATAGTTTTCTCTTCTTCTAATTCGTCAATCTTCTTTAAAGATTCTCTAGTTATTTGCTGTCTAACAACATTTTCAGCAGCATAACTATTCATTTCACAAATCTTTATTTCATAACAAATATAAAGTGCAATTAAACTATTTAACATTGGACCAAGTTCTGTTTCCATCGCAAAATCATCATCATAATCATGACTATCTATATCCTCTTCATCATAATCCAAAGGATATAATTTTTTCTTCATAAACTCTAACTTATTAATATTATGATAATGATTATATATAACATTAATTTCTTTATACTTTCTATTAATAATACCATCATATATAATATCTTCAACTTTACTGAAATCAGCAAAAAACTCTTCTTTAGTCATATATAAAATAGTATTTTCTTGATTAAAAGAATGAATCTTTCTCCCAATAATAATCATCTTGTTAGTATCTTGTCTAACCTCTTTATTTATTAAAAAGTTAAAGTCTCCACAAAATCCTAAGTCATTACCAATATATACATTTAATATATCAGCATCACTATTAGGAGTAATCATCTTTTTATCTAATATTAAATTCTTATTAAATAATATTTTCTTAATAATTTTAAACAGTTCTATTTCTGTATCAAAATACATACTAGCTTTACGACGAGATTTATCAACCTTTAATAAAGAATGGAAATTCATAACTTTTACTACATTCTTAACAGACATATTATAAAACCTCTTCCCCTATTGGTATTCTAATAGCTTGTGTATTTTCAAAACTTTGAATAATTTCAGGAACTGCTTCAGCAACTGGTGC
>JAEIGA010013211.1_pt1 | contig 12563 bp, 5 predicted proteins | sample 9270691 | NCBI WGS metagenome assembly JAEIGA01 (sample SAMN17057246, study PRJNA624740) | gut metagenome | biome: biome; isolation source: fecal sample | host: Bos grunniens | place: China: Xizang | collected 2019 | reverse complement strand
GCGCACTTCCTCGTCAGTCAATCCCATTTCTGTCCATACCTGGTACCAGATCGACTCCTGTCCTGTGATGGCAAGAGCCATATTGACTCCGTTCATTGCCATCCAGTCGATGAAATGCTCCCACTCTTCCCATTTCCACCATGGCATGGTATAGCCATAGGTACAATAGTTCAGGAAGAATCTGTCCTTTACCCTCGCCTCGTGGCGGATAGGCTTCTCAACTTTAGGAAGGCGCTTTGGAAGCACCATCTTGTCATAGTGGAACCAGCTGTATACAACATTACAGTTGTATCTCAGGTAGTAGTTGAGTCCCACAGCCATCGAGTTGGAATTGGTTCCCTTGATGACGATCTTTCCACCCTCGGATGAGAGTTCAAACACATCACCCTCGACGCCATGCAGCTTCTCAAAGGTGAAATGCTTTGCCTGTTTATCCAGCACACGCTCAGCCAGAGCATGAGCGGCCTTGCAATCCGGATCAGCAATGTTCTTACCGAAGCAAGGTACGCTCAGGATAAGGCTTATAAGTAGAATTGTCTTTTTTAACATATTATTCCGGCTTTTGTTGTGTTAACGCCTTCTCGCCTTTCAGCATCAGGCTTGCCTGACCTGTCAACCATAGGTAATAGTCGCTAGGGCGATTATCTTCAATACCCTGGAATGTCACATTCAATTCCGATGGAGTCTTGCACCAGCTATCGCTTCCGCTGACGGAAACCTTAGTATCAGAACGACGATATGCTCCGTTTTCATACACGACATAATAGGTCTTATCGCTTTCATTCGAAGGCACTTCGCTTTGGCGGAGACACTTGTGGATCGCTGTTCCTTCATCGATCTCATCAAACATTGCGACATATAGCATTTTGGCGCCTTTGTTAAGATGCTTGTAGATCTGCTGCCAATAGAACTCTCCATCATATCTCTTGTAAACCGAGTTACCCGGATGTATGTTCCTGTCAGAGAATCCTGCGAATACCAAAGGACAGTACTCGACACCATATGATTCTGCCTGCGAATAGTCGCCCTTTGTGGTAGAGCCATACCAAGTTTTAGTATCTTCAATTCTTTCTGTCCAGAAATCATTGAAACTACCCTCCGGCGTTGTTGTCACAGTTCCGTCATAGTCGTATGCACCAACGAACCAAGGCATGATGATGTCGACATCCTTTATCAAAGCTGTTATTGCAGTACCACTGACGCAGTCTCCACTACCTGGAGTTCTCCAGTATGCAGGGACACCGAGCATTACACTGAATCCAAGCTCCTGAAGGCCATTCACAATAGACTGTGCCTGAGCTATAGTATAGGCCACACTCTTCTGACCGACGCTAACTAGGCCGACAAGAGGCTTGCCGTTGTGGTAGAGATAGTATCTCTGACCATGGTCGCGATCCATGAGGTTATACTTGGCGATCAGCTCCCTGGCATCATTGATAATGACATCCGCAGATGTATTGGCATCCATACCGACCATGTCATACATGATTGAGATAGCTCTTGCATATACATTTGACGAATTCATTGCAGACTCGAGCACCTTATTGCTGTGCTGGATAGCAGTCGGGTCAGTCAGCTGAGAAACGAATCTCTGCATGAAGACTCCGTCGATTCCATATTCCTGCATCCATCTGAAATGCACATCCACAGTTGACGCGTCGTAAGAACTGTAAACTCGCGGTGTCGATCCGTCAGGTGCAACAAATCCTGTTGCCTTATAGGTCTGAGGATATTCTGTAACATCTGGCCAGAAGTCAATACCGTTGCGGAGCACACCAGGCTCAAAGATAAACGGATGCATAGCTACATTCGCATAATGAGGCCATCCCTCAACTGGATTATGTACACATCCGTCTCCAGGGGTACCATGCCATCCCTGATAGCCGCACATCACAAGACCCTGATAGCTGTCATACTTATCGCTGGTTGTATCGTATGGTGGTGCAGGAGCCTCTGTCTGTGTCTCACGATATAGTATTGGCCATGCGCCGACGTTATAACCGGCAGTTGCATTGATGAACACACCGCTTCGGTCATCCTCTGGGAAGTATAGATTTACATCAAGATCTTCATTTCCGTTCCATGCACCACTGCCCATAGATTCGTTAATGCATGACTTGAACTGATCATACATGCTCTGAACAGTTCTGTTCTGATTTCCCTTATCAATCAGTTCAAATTTATTGTCATCGTTTACGGTTGTGAACAGATCCTTGAAATTAAACGATCCCTGAAGATCGAAACCTGCAGGAAGGTCGCATCTCCACCATCCGTCATTGTCAATAGAATATGTTCCGTCAGCATTCTTCTTACCATGATAGAAGTTGATTCCACTCTTGAAAGGAGGAGCTAGACGGCTACCCTGCTTGACACCATTTATCGCACCGGCCTTACAGACTGGACTCTTTCCATAAATCGCCTGATCTATACCGCCGTCGATCTTGTTCATTCCGATTGACAGGATTGTTGCATTTTCAATTGTATAAGGCAAGCATGCCAGATACACGGTCGCGCTTTCATTCAGGTTAAGAGTTTTTGGATTCTCCAGAAGCACATGAGGCCTTATATCGGCATCGCCTGATTTAGTAACAAGTTCTTTGTTCTCCTCCCAAGCACCGATATTCACATTAGGCTCGGCAGGAACCTCTGGAGCATACAACACCTGCTCACCGGTAAAATCTACGCTGTAATCTCCTGTCAGGATTGTCCTTCCTCCGTCCCTCAGAAGATGACTGAAAGAAACGGTCTCCAACAGACACGGATCGGCCTCATAGTTTGTGACCTTTATCTTCATTACTGTCATCAGATGCTTCATTCCGACAGTCGGGCTGGTAGCGGCTGGCACTCCCGCTTTCTTTCCCGCCAACGGGCACAGGCTTCCACACAGATGCGCAGTGCTGCCATCTTCTGACTGACGCTGCTCCGTAGGAATGCTGATGCTCATCTTCTTGGGAGAAGTCATTTTCTCATTATAAGGGTATGACACATACCAGTCATAGTTTGTTCCAGCCTGGAGCTGCTCTGCAAGCACTCCGGTGAATTGATTGCCGGATGTGAACTCGAATGCTCCGTCGTCTACGTAGTCAGTAGTTCCAGCTACAGCGTGGAATACATTCACTTTGTCACCATCGGCCCAAAGAGTTGAAAGTCCATTGTTGATAGTCTTTGAAGCTGGCTCCAACAAAATCACAAAATTTCCTTCTTCAGGATTTCCTCCTCCCTGAGACGGGTCAACTGGCTCCTCCTTATGACATGCTGCCGCAAGCAGAAGCATGGCACAAAGAGACATGCCATATTTAAAGATTTGCTTCATGATATTTTTGAATTTTTATCTCTATCGTGAACTAATGTAGGGTTACTGTCTTGCAGGCTGCTTTTCAGTCAATGGAATCTCACCTCTGAGCATCTTGCCTGCCTGGCCTGCCAACCACAGATAATGGTCATTCTGAAGATGATCCTCGATTCCGTTATATTTGATGTTCAGTTCGCTAGCCTTCTTGCACCAGCCATTTCCAGAAACCGTAACAGGAGTAGTTGAGCGTCTGTAAGCACCGTTCTCGAAAACGACATAGTACTCAGAGTGGAACTCGCTTGAAGGCACCTCGCACTTGCGGAGACACTTGAAGATAGCTGTTCCCTCATCGATCTCATCAAACATAGCCACATAAATCATCTTACAGCCGATAGCGACACTGTTATACACCTGACTCCAGAAGAAATCACCCCCTGCACGCTTGTGCTCCTTGTTGTTCGGATGCATCATCAAGTCAGAATAACCAGGGAAACACAATGGCGCGAACTCCACTCCGTTTCTGTCTAGCCACTCCTTGTCCTTCTTCACCACGGCATTCTTGAACGTGCTAAACTTACCACCATGCGCACCAGCTGTGCCATCATGGTCATAACGGCCTACATACCACGGTGTCAGGATATCAGAATCCTTGATGAGGGCATGCAGTCCCACTGTAGAGAATGGAACGTCTCCACCACCTTCACGCCAATATGTAGGGCAGCTGATCATGATACTGAAGCCCATTTCCTGACAAGTGTCTACGAGTCTCTGAGCATCGGCAATTGTATAGTTCGCATTCTCATCCACGCTGACAAATGCGATAAGCGGCTTGCCCTCGTGATATAGATAATATCTCTGACCTGCTTCTCTATCGAAGAAGTTGTACTTCTGAGTGACAGCACGGATATCCTCGATCATAAGATCCACAGAGCACTCGCTTCCAAGTCCTACGAGGTCGTACATCATACAGATGGCTCTGCCATGCTCGTTAGATGCCTTCATAGCAGACTCGAGCACCTTGTCAGAGAGCTGCTTTGCTGTCTTATTGTTGATCTGAGAGCCGAAGCGCTGCATGAACACACCTGAGATACCATACTCCTTCATCCATCTGAAGTGAACGTTCACGGTCGACTCGTCGTATGAGCTGATAACGCGCGGACGGCTTCCGTCAGGCAACTCGAAACCCCTTGGAGTCTCATAAGTAACCTCATACTCGCTCACTTCCGGCCAGAAGTCGATTCCTGAACGACCTACACCTGGCTCGAAAATACGCGGAAACTGCCACTTGTCGCTATAATGCGCCCAGCTTGGACCATAGTCACTGCCGTCGCCAGGACAAGCGAACCAACCCTGATATCCACACATCACAAGGCCCTGATAAGAGTTATACATCTCTCCCTCTTCAGGATGCTCGATCGGAGTATCAGTACCATTATTGCCGCCATTACCCGGAGTCTCACTCTCAGGAGGCATGATCGGACCTGGGATGTAATCAGCGTTCGCACCATTGCATGATGCCATCACTGCCACGCTGGAAAATAAAATAGCTAAAAAAGTCATGTTTTTCTTCATAATATACTAGTTACTCTTTAAATTTGCATTAAGATATTTCTATATACGCAAATATAAAATTATAAATTTTAACCAACACACATGCTACGCTTACAAAATCATTTCTTTTGTATTAAAATCGCAAATTAATTGTTTTGTAACTGATTTGTAAGACTGAACATATATTATATATAGGGGCTTTTTTCGCACATTTGTAAAAACAACCCCCAAAAAACAACTAAATCAATTAACCCTATGAATAAGTTGTATCAAATCTTCGCACTTATCCTTCTGTCACTGAGCTCATTAACGCTTAGTGCGCAGGAGTTGACGGTTAAAGGAACCGTAAAAGATAGCGATGGATATCCGGTACCTGGAGCCGGTGTCATGATAAAAGGCACCACAAAAGGTGTCATTACAGACCTTGATGGAAACTTCGTAATCAAGGCCAAAGCCACAGACAGACTTGTTGTCAGCTTCATCGGCTACAACGACGAGGTGGTCATTCCTTCATCCAAACCGATGACGATCACCCTGTCTACTGACACAAACCTTCTTGACGAAATCGTCGTTGTCGGTTACGGAACCCAAAAGAAAGCCACACTGACAGGAGCCGTGTCAACCGTCAGCAGCAAGGACATCGTAACAACCAAGAATGAGAATGTCGTAAACATGCTGTCCGGAAAGATTCCGGGAGTGCGTATCACGCAGAATTCTTCACAGCCTGGAGAATTTGACACGACCATTGACATCCGTGGTATGGGCGAGCCTCTTATTGTCGTGGATGGCATTCCTAGAGACAGAGCATATTTCTCCAGAATGGACTCGAACGAAATCGACAACATTTCTGTATTGAAGGATGCTTCTGCAGCCATCTATGGTGTGCGAGCTGCGAATGGTGTCATCCTCGTAACAACAAAGCGTGGATCATCTTCTGATGAAGGCAAATTCGACATCGACTTCAGTGCAAATGTCGGACTTCAGACATTCCTCTATGTCCCAAAGACAACAGATGCCCTCACTCACATGATGCTCCTGAACGAAAAGACTTACAACGCTATCGGCAAGAACTATCCACGCAGAACATCGACACCTGCATATTCAGAGGACGCTATCGCTCCGTATAGAACAGGCGAGAAGGTGGGAACTGACTGGAACGACGAGATTTTCAGAAACGTCACCCCTCAGCAGCAGTACAACCTTTCAATGAACGGAAGTTCGGACAAGGTCGACTACTTCTTTAATGTAGGATACATGGACCAGATGGGTTCTTACAAGAGCGGATCACTGAACTACAACAGATGGAATTTCCGTGGTAACGTAGATGCAAGGATTACAAAGAGGCTGAGCACATCGCTTTCATTGAGCGGTTACAAAGACCTCACAAATCAGCCTTACTCTTCCGGAGCAAACCTCTGGGAGGTGTACAAGAAGGCATGGACATACGACCCTACATCTATTGCATGGGCCGATGAGGAGAAGACTCTTCACGCATATGACACGAAGTTCCTTGAGCCGGACAACCCGGTAGCATCTACAGACAGTGACGTAGTGGGCTACCGCAAGTATGAGAACTACAACTTCAACGGTTCGCTTGCCGTCAAGTATGACATTCCTTGGGTCGAGGGATTGAGTGCAAAGGCATTCTACAGCTTTGACTATACCATGGCTCAGACTTCTGTCTACAAGCGTCCTTACAACCTTTACGCTGTAAGTTCGACAGGCGAACTCACAGCATTGGATTACAACAATCCAGGTACAGTCAACAGAAAGGCAAACCCTAACACCGGCCAGGTAATCCAGCTGTCTGTAAATTATGCCCGCAAGTTTGCTGACGTACACAACGTAAGTGCAATGTTCCTGTATGAGGAACAGTACAATAAGTGGGAGGACTTCTACGCCCAGAGAGAGACTTATTTTGACAGCGAATACCTTTTCGCTGGAGAAGATACCAACCAGATCGGCTCCATGACAGGAATCGGTGACAAGACCCGCAGAGCATTCATCGGCCGTATCAACTATGACTACAAGGGTAAATACATGGTAGATTTTGCCTTCCGCGAGGATGCTTCTTCAAGTTTCCCTGCAGCTTCACGCTGGGGCTTCTTCCCTTCAATTTCAGCAGGTTGGAGAATCAGCGAAGAGAACTTCATCAAGCATAACGTTCCATGGATCAACAGCCTCAAGCTACGTGCTTCATATGGTATAATGGGAGATGACGCGAGTGCCGGTACATATCCTCAGACCTTGATGGGATACGACATTCAGTACGGTTCAACCATCTATGGATGGATGTTTGACGGATCATCACTTTCTACAGGTGTTTCTCCGACTTCGATACCGAACCTCAACCTCACATGGTATACAGCAGAGACCTACAATACAGGTGTGGACTGGTCATTCTGGCACGGACTCCTCGGCGGTACAGCAGAGTTGTTCATGCGTAACCGTAAGGGTCTCCTCGCAACATCTACAGCTGTGATTCCTTCTACAGTCGGCGCATCTCTTCCTCAGGAGAACATCGAGAGCGACCGTACATTCGGTTGGGAGATACAGCTCAGTCACTACAATAAGATCGGAGAGATCAACTACTTTGTCACAGGTCAGATCTCTGCAACAAAGAACCGTTGGCTCTATCATCTCGACAGCAAGGCTGGAAACTCTATGGCAAACTGGTATAGAGGAAACGTTTCCGGACGTAACAAGGATATCTGGTTCTCATTCGAAGAGGCCGGACGATTCGAGTCGTATGATCAGATCCAGAATCACCCTATCTCAGGAAAGAACTACAGTTCCAACACACTTCCAGGTGACTATTACTACGAAGACTGGAATGAGGACGGTGTCATAGATGACAACGACAGACATCCGGTTGCGACTTACAATCTTCCGGTATTCAACTATGGTCTTACCATGGGCTTGGATTGGAGAGGACTTGACTTCTCTATGAACTGGCAGGGTGCTGCAGGCGTGTATACTGCGTACACTGAAGTATTCTCTCAGGTAGGTTGGGGAGACACTGGAGCATGTTTCGAAATATATCTTGACCGCTGGCATACAGCGGATCCGGATGCAGACCCATGGAATCCGTCTACAAAATGGATCGCCGGAGACTATCCTGCAACAGGTCATAGTTTCAACGAGGGAACTACCGGTATCCAGAATGCATCTTACGTCCGCCTCAAGACTTTGGAAGTCGGTTACACCCTTCCGAAGAAATGGCTCAGCGTGGCTAACATAAAGACATTCAGAGTTTATTTCAGCGCTTACAACCTTCTGACCATCTGTGGTCTCAAGAACATTGACCCTGAGCGTCCTGGTGCACAGGGAGGTGCAAACTTCTCAGGAGACATCAAGCAGATCTACAACTATCCGGTCAACAGGACATTCAACTTTGGTGTAAACATTAAATTCTGATGATAGAGATGAGAACAATCAAACATATATTTTCATTGACGACTGTATTGTTGTCATTGTGGGCCTGCGCAGACCTTGACCTGCAGACTAAGGGCGTTTTTGATGAAAATGTCCTGCTTAATTCCGATTACGGAGTTCAGAAATACTTCACAAGTCTTTACAGCGACCTTCCTATAGAGGACTTCAACTATGCCGCATCCGGTGATTCTGATATAGGTTACGCCAGCCACAACCAAAAGGGTTACCATGCCGGAAACATCTGGCAACCGCAAAAGTACAGCGGATCCATGGCTGCCCTGGAAGCGTTCTGCCGCGCGTACTTGAATTTCTCGGGAGTTTTCGGATATTGGCCATACCAGAATATCAGAAGTGTCAATAACTTCCTGGAAAAGTTCCCTTCATACAAGGGCAACTTCAGTGAGGAGACATATAATTCCTACATAGGTGAGGCAAGATTCCTCAGAGCATATTATTACTTCGGACTGGTAAAGCGTTATGGAGGTGTACCTATTATTGACAAGGTACAGGATCCTACCGCAGGTTCTGCAGAGCTGAATGTTCCGCGCAGCACAGAATACGACTGCTGGAAGTTCATCTATGAGGATCTTAAATTTGCCATGGAGAACATGTCATCTGACAAGATGCAGATCTATAGAGCAAACCGATACGCTGCTGCCGCATTGATGTCTGAGACAATGCTTTATGCAGGATCTGTCGCAAAGTACAACAGCTGCACAGGAATTACAGGTCAGGCTACTGAAAGAGGCTATATGGGTATCGATCCTAGTCTCGCAAAGGAGTTCTTCCAGTATGCTTATGATGCATGTAAGTTCCTTCAGGAGGCTGGATACTCACTCCACACCGGTGCTGATAAGGTCAAGGCATATAAAGAAGTCTTCCTTGGCAACAATGCCGGAACTGAGGACATCTTCGTAAAGACATATGATCCTAAGCAGAATGTAGCTGACTTCAAGATGGGTCTTTCTCATGGATGGGATCACAGCGTTCTCCCTCTTGGTGAGGGTCTTTCTCAGCAGGGTGCTGCGAGACTCCACGGTGTATGGGAACTCCTCAGCCTTTATGAGATTCCTGCTGTCATCGACGACAACGGCAAACCTATACGTTTCAACAGCTATTCAGAGTTCTGGAACAACGATGTGATGGAGCCACGCTGCAAGGCCAACTTCCTCTTCGACGGCATGGCTGAGGCTGCTTCCGGTACTGTAATCGATATGCAGGCCGGAGTCTTCACATCGTTCCCTGGAGTTGCAGCAGATGCAATTTCTGACCCGAATATTGACAATGACTACACCCTCAAATACAGAGTTCGTGCAGAGAGCCCGGAAGTAAGCCGCAAGGTAGGAGCCAAGGCGGATGGAACAATCGTGATAGACTACTCGGATTCTGATGCTGAGGTTGTGAAGAAGTATGGCGTTGTAAAGGTCAGCGGAAAGCACGGATGTCCTTTCAACACTCAGGATGAAGACCAGAACCGTTCCGGAATCATCATCAACAAATATGTAGACGATAAGGGAACAGTTGCTTCCCGCAGATATTTCGGAAGCACACAGCCATGGAAAGTCTTCCGTTACGGTTATGTTCTCATGAACTGGGCCGAGGCTGCTTATGAGCTTGGTCTTGAAAACAACGATCCAACCCTGATGGCAGAAGCTATCGAGCACGTGAACGAGATCCGCGAAAGGGCAGGAGCAACTCCATATGTACTGAAGGGCAGCCCGGCTGATGTAGGATCGGAGATTTACGGATATTATCTCGATGAGAACCTTCAGTTCATCCGCGATGAAAGAAGACGCGAGCTTTGCTTCGAGAACAAGATTGATTGGGATATGAGAAGATGGAGAATCCTCCACAGCATTCACCAGAACTACATCAACACCATGTTCTACGGATATCATATCCTTGACGAGGACAAGTATATCTTCCTGAATGAAGTTAACGGATTGAATGACAGACGTACCACATATCAGAAGAGATATTATTACGAGGATATTCCATCAAGTGAAATCGCGAAGAATGACAAGCTCATTCATAACGACGGATATTAATAGATAAATTGACGGATATGAAACATATATTTTACCTATTATCAATCATTGCATGTCTTGCTTCATGTATGCAGATCGACAACTTCGATGCACCTGAAGCAAAGGTAAGCGGAAGAATCATCGATGAGACTACCGGAGAGAACATGATGTTCGATCAGAACGACACCAAGATCCGTATCTGGGAAAGAAGCTACAGCCTTAAGCCAGAGCCTCAGGACCTTGCAGTAAAGGCTGACGGAACATATAAGAACACCAAGCTCTTTGCCGGTACATACAACATGCTTCCTTACAACGGAGCATACTGGCCATGCGATACAACTTTCTATGTTCCAATCGGAAGAAAAGGCACAGTACAGGATTTCTATGTCACACCTTATCTCCATCTGATTGACTTCCAGTACCAGCTCAACGGTCTGGAGTTGACAATGTCATGCAGACTGCATGCTCCAAGAGTAGACGGAATGCCTCAGGTTCAGGAGATCAGACCATTCCTCAGCCTCAACCAGCACTGCGGATATGCCAACCATGTCGGTTACTACTGGTCAGACGACTATAGAATCAGAATCATGAAGCCTTGGGAGAACATCTGCAACGAGAAGGCAGTAAACTACTCTAAGGACACATATTCGATCACAGTACCAGTAAAGGCCGGATACACATACTGGTTCCGAATGGGTGCCAAGGTCAATAACGCATTCGAGAACTACAACTACACTGAGACTGTAAAGATTACAGTACCAAAAGATGCAAAATAAGTTTAATCAACCACATTAATAATTATTATGAAAACTTTATTTCGTATTCTTGCAGCTGCGCTGATTACAGCGACTGCATTGTCTTGCGAGAAGGAGCCTGCTCCAGATCAGGGCGGAAACAATTCAGGTCAGGACGGAACAATCAAGGTAACATCAGTTACTCTTAATGTTGAAACTTTATCATTGGCAGAGGGCGACGTGGCTACATTGACAGCAACTGTACTCCCTGCAAATGCTACAAACAAAGCAGTAAAATGGTCAAGCGACACACCAGCTGTTGCAACAGTTGACAATTATGGTCTCGTAACAGCTGTAGCACCAGGAACAGCAGTAGTTACAGCTACAGCAGGTGACAAGTCTGCTTCTGTAACAGTAACTGTAACTGAGGCTGTCGTTGTAGAGTCTGTTTTCACTGACCTCGTGAAGAACTACAAAGAGGAGTCTGCTGGAACATACTCAGTTGAGCTTCCATTGGGTAAGGGTTACACATTCGCTGGAGCATTCGACTTCCGCGACCTGTTCACTGATCTTCCTGCTACAGCTACATTCGCTCTTGCACCAGTTGAGCAGCAGAACTCTGAGGTAACTGAGTACTATGAGTCTCTTACAGGAAACCTTGCAGCCGACGGAAAGTGGACAAGAAACGAGCGTTTTGCAGAGGACCTCAATGTAAACGACGAGTTCAACGCCAACAACGGTGTAAGAATCCTTGTAAGCAACGGCGGCGCGCTTCTTTACACTATCAACTTCTACATCGTTGACCCTATCGTGAACCTTGAGCGTTCTGAGGACAACGGACACGTACGCATCAAGACTGAGCTCTTCGACAAGCTTGCTCAGATCTACGGTCCTTACGGCGGAGTAGAAATGGAGTATGGCGGATCTACAAACTGGCAGACCAACTCACTCAAGCACGGTGCCGGCAACGACCTCAACCTTGCACTTCTCCTCAATGATGTAACAAACTTCGCTGACCAGGGTCCTTACTTCAGTGGAAATGACCCAGACCACATCCTCTTCACAGAGTGGCCTTACTTCACACTTTCAGGAACAAACGGCGAGGAGATCTTCTTCAACGACACAAAGAACGGTAAGCTTGCCCTCTCTGAGTACGGAGCTCACCTCTGCTGCGCATCAAAGGGTATCTACTGGAGAGCAGCATGGGAGGTATATGTAAACTGTGCTAACTGGCAGCTTCCAGAGGCAGAGCGTCCAGTACCTGCTGTCGGAAGTATTGCAGAAGGCGCACCTATCAACGGTGTTAAAGACTATGTAGAGAATGGTGACCTGTTCAAGGAGCTCGTAGGTATCTACATCACTGAGGACGGACACATCAAGACTACTGAATCTTACAAAGGAGCTGGTTGTCGTTTCTCACCACGTCTTGAGTTCGAGTACGACTATGGTTATGCATGTGTAAGTACACGTTACATGTTCATGTTGTTCCTCAACCGCAGATGGGCTGCTGAAGGCGAAATCGGT
>JAEIGA010013210.1_pt1 | contig 12564 bp, 11 predicted proteins | sample 9270691 | NCBI WGS metagenome assembly JAEIGA01 (sample SAMN17057246, study PRJNA624740) | gut metagenome | biome: biome; isolation source: fecal sample | host: Bos grunniens | place: China: Xizang | collected 2019 | reverse complement strand
TTCTCGGTCAAAATCTCACCGGTGCAGCCGTAAAGGAAGGTCATGCCCAGAGGAATCGCCGTCAGAAGATAGTCCAAAAACATATTCATTGTGCGTCTCCTCCCTTCTTGGCAGATGTACGGAATTTCAAGCGATAGCCGATAAAGAATTCACAACCGATGATAAAGAACAGCACGATACCGACCACCATATCCGGGAAGGAGGAGTCGATATTGAAGGTTGTCGAGATCTGTGCCGAGCCCTGATCCAAAAAGGTCACAAAGGCAGAGGTGCCTATCATGATCAGCGGATGGAACTTGGCAAGCCAGGAGACCATGATGGCCGTAAAGCCAAGGCCACCGACCGTGGTTGTCGTGATGGAATGGTCAAGCGCACCGACGATCAGAAATCCCGCCAAGCCGCAGATCGCGCCCGAGACGATCATGGTGCGAATAATAACCTTACCGACACCGATACCAATATAGCGAGCCGTGTTCTCACTCTCACCGACAACGGAGATCTCATATCCCTGCTTGGTGTAGTGCAAATAGACGTAGATAACGCCCGTCAGAATCAGCGTGATCAGGATCAGCAGCAGATATTCATGACCGATCACCGGCATATGACCGAAGGGCAAGGCACCCAGCACGCTGGAGCCGCTGGGCGTCCAGAGCACCAGGAAATATGCAACAAGGCCGGTGGCAACGTAGTTCATCATCAAGGTGAACAGCGTCTCGTTGGTTTCCCATTTTGCCTTAAAAACAGCGGGAATACCACCCCAGATGCCGCCTGCGATAATCGCAGCCAGGAGCATCAGAACCAGCAGCACGGCATTGGGCAGATGATTGCCCAAATAGAATGCAACACCAACAGCCGCCAGCGCGCCGATCAGCGTCTGTCCCTCCGCGCCGATGTTCCAAAAGCGCATGCGGAAAGCAGGCGTGACAGCCAGCGAGATGCAGAGCAAAACGGAAGCGTCCTTGGTAAACTTCCAAAGGCGGCGTGCTGAACCGAACGTTCCGTCGATCAGCGTCTTCAAAAATTCAAAGGGGTTGGCATCGATCAAAAAGATCGAAAGAATGGAGCACAAAAGCAGCGCCGCGACCACGGCGATCACGCGGATCATCATTGCCTTCGAGGTGGGAAGGCTATGTCGTTTGACAATGTGAAACAGCGGCTCGTGCACAGAAGTATCATGCGTTTTCAACGGTAGTGCCCTCCTTTTCCTGCGAATTCTGATCAAACGTATGCTCGGTCTTGGTCATCAGCAGACCGATCTCCTCTTTATTTGTGGTGCGTGCATCCAGTATGCCCGTGATGCGACCTGCGCAAACGACCATAATGCGGTCGCAAAGCTCGACCAAAACGTCCAGATCCTCACCGACGAAAATAACCGCAACTCCCTGCTCCTTTTGTTTGGTCAAAAGGCCATAAATGGTATACGAGGAGTTGATATCCAAGCCACGCACGGGATATGCTGCCATGAGAACTGTGGGAGATGCCGCGATCTCACGACCGACCAGCACCTTTTGTACGTTACCGCCCGACAGACGACGGACGGGCGTCGAGGTGCCGGGGGTGGCAACCTCCAATTCCTCCACGATGCGCTGTGCCAGATCTCTGGGCTTCTTACGATCCACAAAAATGGAATGTCCCTTACGATAGCTGCGCAGCATCATATTATCGACCAAGTCCATATTACCGACAAGGCCCATGCCCAGGCGATCCTCCGGCACGAAGGACAAACGAACGCCAAGCTCGCGGATCTCGACGGGATTTTTGTCACGCAGACTCTCGCTCTCACCCGTTTTGGGATTGTGATATACGATCTCACCGACCGCGGGATGGGAAAGACCGGCGATAGATTCGAGAAGCTCCTTTTGACCACTGCCCGCAATACCGGCAATACCCAAAATCTCACCGGCGCGTGCAGTAAAGCAGACATCGTCCAGTGTTTTGATGCCGTCGGCATTGAACAAGGTCAAATTCTTGACCTCCAGGCGATCGGCCACGTTGACGGGATCGGGACGGTCAATATTCAGCTCGACCTTCTTACCGACCATCATCTCGGTCAGAGCCGAGGCACTGGTGGTGGCGGTATCTACCGTAGCGATATGCTCGCCGCGACGCAGAACTGCCACACGGTCGGAGATGGAAAGCACCTCATGCAGCTTATGCGTGATGATCAGAATGGACTTACCATCCTCGCGCATACGACGGAGCACGTCGAAAAGGCGATCGGTCTCCTGCGGAGTCAGAACCGCCGAGGGCTCGTCCAAAATCAAAATATCCGCACCGCGGTACAAAACCTTGAGGATTTCCACCGTCTGCTTTTCCGAGACGGACATCTCATAAATTTTCTTTTTGGGATCGACGTGGAAGCCATACTTATCGGCGATCTGTGCCACCTTGCGGTTGACCTCTTTGATCTGATATTTCTCGCCGTCATGTGCACCAAGCACAATATTTTCGGCCGCAGTAAAAACGTCAACCAGCTTAAAATGCTGGTGGATCATACCGATCTTATGTGCAAAAGCGTCCTTCGGCGAGCGAATAACGACCTCCTTGCCATCGACAAAAATGCTACCCTCATCCGGATAATAGATGCCGGCGATCATATTCATCAGTGTCGTTTTACCACAGCCGTTCTCACCGAGAATCGCCAAAATCTCTCCGCGATAAACGGTCAGATCAACGTGCTTGTTGGCTGCCAGGGCACCGAAATATTTGGAAATGTTTCTCATTTCCAGTGCAACGGATTTATTCATGAAGCTTCCTCCAAAAGAAAAATATGCTGCAAATACCAAGCAATGCGTCAAAATACACTTGGCGAATTGCTTCCTATTTGCAAAAAAGCCCGGACAAGCGGAGATACAAACCTCCGCTTGCCCGATTGTTAAAAATCAACCGAAGTTGGTGTTGAGCAGCTTGATGCCGTCGATCTGAATATCGAAGTAAGGAGCGCTGCGATACTCGGACTCATGGAAGTAACCGTCCTTGATAACCTCAGTATCCTTCTCATAAGCTGCATCGGTATCGACGTCAGCCATGTAAGAGGTCAGCTTCTCGCCGCCAACGGTGAAGGTAGCGGTATCGAATACGTGCAGATCACCGGAAACCAGCTTTGCCTTGATCTCGTCGATCTTCTCCTGGGTACCTGCAGCAGCAGCCTTGGTGTTCAGCTCAGCCAGTGCAACGGAGCCGGTAGAAATGGTACCGGTCCAGTCAGCGTCGATTGCCTTGCCGTCCATGGTGTTCTGGCAGATGTAAACAACGTAAGGAGTCCAGTCGATCTTGGAAGAGATGATAAAGGTATTGGGGCAGGAAGCAACGGTGCTGCCGTTGTAGGAAACGTTCGGAACGCCTCTCTCCTCGCATGCGGTGGGAGCACCCATGGAGTCAGCGTGCTGGCTGATCAGAACACAGCCCTCGTTCATCAGAGCGATTGCAGCGTTCTTCTCGGCATTCTCATCGTACCAGCTACCGGTGAACTGAACGTCCATGGTAGCGCTGGGGCAGATGTACTTTGCGCCCAGATAGAAGGAGGTGTAACCGGAGATAACCTCAGCGTAGGTGAAAGCACCAACGTAACCGATCTTAGCCTGGTCAGCAGTGATCTTGCCGGACTCGATCATCTCGTTCAGCTTCATACCTGCAGCAACGCCTGCCAGGAATCTACCCTCGTAGATGGAAGCGAATGCGTTGTGGTAGTTGTCCAGCTTCTCGGTGTGAGCCATGGTACCGGTTGCGTGGCAGAACTCAACGTCGGTGAACTCCTTGGCAGCCTTGAGCAGGTAGGTCTCGTGACCAAAGCTGTCAGCGAAGATAACGTCGCAGCCCTCGTCAACCAGGTCTGCAGCAGCCTCGTAGCAAGCGTTGGACTCGGGAATGTTCTTCTTGTAGATAACCTGCGTCTCGGAAAGGCCGAGCTCCTTTGCAGCGCGCTCAACAGCCTCGATAAAGTTGAGGTCGTAGGTGGATGCTTCGTCGTGAAGCAGGATAACGCCAAGCTTGAAATCGTCCTTAGAATCGCCGCAGGAGACCATGGAAAGGCCCATAGCAGCAACCATCAGAAGAGCCAGGCACAGGGAGAGTACTCTCTTGAACATTGGAATGTTCCTCCTTAAAAAGATATTTTAATGTGCGCGACAAATTATCACGCAGTTCGACTCATTATACCACGCAATTCACAATTTGTCAATGAAAAATTCACAATTTTGTAAATAAAGTTCATTTAGAAGACGAAAATCACTCTATGCGAAGATCTATGTTATCACCGTCACATAGTCAGCATTTTTGAGGCCAACTGTGCCAGATCGCGATAGTACGCTTTTTTGTCAAAGGGCGACATACCGGCAGGGTAAGCCGGCTCCAAGGAAAAGACGCCGTCAAATCCGATCTGTCGCAAAGCCTGCACAAAATCAGCCCAATCGATGATACCACGGCCGGGCATCAGATGCTCGTCGCCGTGTCCGCTGTTGTCGTGAATGTGCAGCACCCGAATAACGTCTCCCAATTTTCGGGTCTCGTCTCCGACCTTGAGCGATGGAAAAACGGAAACGTGTCCCGTATCCAGGCACATTTTGAAATGCGGATCATTTATTTCCTGTACGAAATCCAAAATTGCCTGCGGACTTCCCAAGGAAAAACGAGGCATCGGCATATTTTCAAGGCATATGACAATATTCTCCTCGTGCGCCACCGCTAACAGCTTGCGCATAAATTCAAGGTTAAGAGCGCGCGTCTGCGGTGCAAGCTCACTGCCCTGTTCCTCTATACCAAACGGCATAATGGGATGCACTACCCAATATTTGCACCCAAGCCTTGCCGTCATGCGGATCGAGCGGATCATTTTCTCCAAGCGCTCTTCCCGTTCCTCAGGCGCAGCATCATGCGCAGGCCAGCGCCACGGTCCATGCACCTGCGAAATCTCCACACCGGCTTCACTCGCCAATTCGCGTTCGTGCGCAATGGCCCTCTCCAGCAACTCGTCGGACAGCAGATAAAAGTCGGACTCCGTGTCCACCATGCTAAAATCAACGCAATCAAAGCCGGATTCTCGCAGCACTTGATAGCGCTCATCACCAAAGCACATAAAATTTCCGGGGCTGATACCAATCTTCATATGCGTTCTCCTTCATCATCAATCGATAAATACGTATTGCTTCATCCGCTCCAGCGCCTCGCTCACGCGCGCGTGCGGCAGCGCCAGGTTGAGACGGATGTGCGTTGTGCCGCCGTGATGTCTGCCGTCCTGCCAAGCCACGCCAACGTCCCAGCCCGCCTTGAGTATTTCCTCCAGCGTCTTTCCGTGCTTGTCCATATATCCCTTGCAATCAAGGAACATCATATAAGTTCCCTGCGGCTTGGCGAGGGAAACGCCGTCAAAATGCGTACAGATATAGTCATAGGCATAGTTGATATTCTCGGAGAGCACTGCGCGCAGCTCGTCCACCCACTCGCGGCCCTCTTGCTTGTACGCACCGATCAGCGCGTACATGGAAAGCACGTTCATGGCGTTATAGTGCGACAGCGAGGCCTCTTTATTCACGCGGTCACGCAAGCGAGGATTGTAAATGATATGATACGCACCGATCAAGCCTGCCAGATTGAAGGTCTTGGAGGGAGCGTACAGAGCAACCGTTCGCTCTCTTGCGTCCTCGCTGACCGACTGGGTGGGGATGTGCTTATTTCCGTTCAGAATGATATCCGACCAGATCTCATCCGAAACGACGTAAACGTCATGCTTGCGATAGATGTCCATCGCGCGCTCGATCTCCCATCTCTCCCACACGCGGCCGGTGGGATTGTGCGGTGAGCAAAAGACCACCGCGTGGATGTGATTTTCCACGATCTTGCGCTCCATATCCTCAAAATCCATGCGCCATACGCCTTGCGCATCCTGCACAAGGGGACTATGTACCAAACGGTAGCCTTGATTCTGCAGCGAGCCGGTAAAGCCCATGTAGGTCGGGCTGTGCAAAAGCACGCTGTCGCCGCGTGAGCAGTATGTACCGATGGCAGACAGCAAGCCACCAAGCACGCCGTTTTGGTAACCGATGTGCTCGGGCGTAAGCCCTTCCACGCCGTTTCGATCGCGCTGCCATGCGATAATTGCGTCAAAATATTCCGCTCTCGGCTCAAAATAGCCGAATGCCGGATGCTCCAAGCGCTCGCGAATCGTCTCGCAAACCGTAGGAACCGTGGGGAAATTCATATCGGCAACCCACATAGGGATAGCGTCAAAGCCATCCTGCGGAGCACCGGGAGCGCCTCCGTTGCCCAGTGCATCGACCGCCAGAGCGTCCTTGCCGCGTCTGTCCATGATAGATGTAAAATCGTATTTCATATCCGTATCCTCCCGACGTATAGTGAAACCATTATACCATATCTTGTTGGATTTTTCAAGAGAATGAAAAAAGAAAAGCAATTTAAGCCAAAAGGTTAAATTGCTTTCCTTGTATTTATTGCGGCATCTCAAAGAGCCGGTCGATCGATATATCAAAATAAGCGGCGATCTTGGGGAGCAGCAGCAGATCGGGATAACAGTTCCCTCTCTCCCAGCGCGAGACCGCTTGCGTAGTAACGCCGAGAGCCTTGGCAAGCGCCTGCTGCGTACAGCCGCATCGCTTACGATAGGCGCGCAGATTTTGTCCGATGTCGGGCTGCCCATCATGAACGACGGCTGCAACGCGCATCTCACCGCTCTCCTTACGCGTCATGCTCTTCCCTCCCTCTGACGAAAACGTAATATGCAGGATCCATGCCACCGTACACGTAGTCTCCGCTCTTCCATTGCAAAAACAGATACTCCCTGCCCTCAATGATACGAATTTCGTACTCGCACGCCAGGGAAAACGCGTGCCACAGCACGTAACCGCGCGTCCAAGTCTGCTTGGTTTGATCCTGTATGATCGCCTCGCCGCGATGATAATAGCTGTGAACAGTTCCATCGCTCATAAAATGAATGGCGGCATAGGCGCATTGGTCCCAAGCAAGGCTTGGCGGTATATAGCCGTCCTTGGTGGCGGTGAAATCGTATGCCGTCCATTTTCCCACCACGCGCGGATCGTCGACAAATGGAATATTGATGTCATCCTGCTTGGCAATTTCCGCTCTGCTGTAATGCTCATGATCGATCTGCTGCAGCACCAAAACCGTGGTATGACCGCTCAAGCCGTACCGATAGGATTTGAAATCAACGAACATATACCGTGTGCCGTCGATCTCCTCTACTTGATAGGCGTTCACGCTGCGGCGGTGGAAGAAGGAGCAGATCAACTTACCGCGCGTCCAGCGATAGCACCAGTATGGCTCTCCATCGGGCAGGAAATATATCTCTCTCACCTGCTTTCCCGGTGCAAAGTCTTTGCGGCAGACGTCCTCGTAAAAGTCCTCGCGCACGACGTACTCACCAACGATCGCCCATTTTCCCACGACGTTCGGATCGTCCTCAAAGGTGGTCGGCAGCGGATCCTGCATGGGAGCCGGCTCGTTTCGAAAAGGAACCATCTCACAGCGCAGACGCACCGTACCGTCAGGCTCCTCTTTCAATGCATACGCACTGATGCGCTGATACCGTTCTGAGAGCAGCGCTTGATCCAGCTGCTCGCGTGCTCCCGTCAGCATCCCCTGCTGCACCGGTGCGGACAGCGCATACAGCCGCTTGCCATCGCGGATCAGATGAAATTCCGGCAACCGATCCCGCACCACCTTTTGGTGCATTTGCGTCAGCTTTTTCAACTGCTGCTGTAGCTCCTGCTTCTTTTTTTCAAACAGCGTCAGAACGTTTTCATTGCTCTGCCAATGCTCCAGGATGTTTTTGATCTCTCCAAGAGAAAATCCCGCGGCCTTGAGCGCCGAAATGCGCCCGAAGATAACGATCTGCTCCTCGGTGTAATAGCGATAACCGGTAAAGACATCGACAAAATCCGGCTTGAGCAAGCCTTCTTTATCGTAGTGCCGCAGCACCGATATTTTGGTATGACACCTTTGCGCAAACTCACCGATCTGCATGGCCTTCTCCTTTTGCGTAACGCTGCTTGAACTTACGCCCCTATTATACACCTAAAGTATGGTTGAGAGTCAAGAGGTTTTTCGAAAATTATAGCATAAAATGCGGGGGATGTCAACAGTACAAAATACTTGCATAATCCCGCCTCTCCCGACACAAACTAAAACCACATCCAAAACAAGGAAAGGAACCCAAAGTATGCAACTGACACAAAAAGAGACCATGCTTCTCAAGGACCTGAAGGATCAGGAAAAGCTGTGCATTGACAAGTACACCGACTATGCGCAGAAGGCCAACGACACGCAGCTCAAGGATCTGTTTACCACGCTCGCATCGACCGAGCAGCAGCACTACGACACGTTGATGCAAATTGAAAAAAGCACGCCTCCCACGCCAAGCGGTGCTTCCAAGCCATTACCCACCTTCTCCGCCAATTACAGCATGGGCGAGACCCCCGAAAAAAAGAACGACGCTTTTTTGTGCAGCGACGTTCTCAGTGCGGAAAAGCACGTTTCTTCTCTGTATGACACCTGCATCTTTGAATTTTCCGACGAAAAATGCCGTCAGACGCTCAATCACATTCAGGGTGAGGAGCAGCAGCACGGCAAAATGATCTATGATTATATGAAAGCAAATTCGATGTATTAAAGCACAGCGGGAGAAGCTCAAAACAGGAGCTTCTCCCACATTTTATTGTAGCAGAACAGTACAATTATACTCTCTTCCACGTTTTCGGGCTGAACAGGATCAGCACCGGCAAGATCTCCAATCTACCAAGCAGCATGGCAAAGGACAGAACCAGCTTGGAAAGCGGACTGTAAGCCACGTAGCTTGCGTACGGGCCGACTGCCTCAAAGGCAGGGCCGATATTGGAAATACACGCCAGCGAGGCGGAAAAGTTGGAAAAGAACCCGTGCTTGACCACGTAGGTGCCGGCATCGGAAATGATCGGAACCAATTCCCCGTTGACGGGATCAAAGGCCAAAAGGAAGGTCGTGCCGATCAAGATGAAGAAGTACAGCGTAATAAAAGCAAAAACATCACCGATGGTCTTCTCCTCCAAGCTTTTTCCCTCAAACTTTGCCTTGGGAACGTACCGCGGATTGATCAGCTTTCGGATGTTGATATATGCGCCCTTGAGCGCGATCACGATACGTGAAACCTTGATACCGCCACCCGTCGAGCCTGCCATACCACCGACAAACATGACCACGATCAACGAGGTCACCGCCAGCATCGGCCACACGTGAAAATCCGTCGTGGAAAAGCCGGCTGTCGTCATCAAGGAGGCTACCTGGAAATAGGCATGGCGGAAGCATTCCTCCACGGTATATTCCTGCGGAAAAGCCTCGAAGCGCCAAAGCAAGCTGACAAACACGATCGTCACTGCCGAGACGACAATACCAAAATAGCTTTTGAATTCTTCACTTTTGAAGACCTCGCGCGCCTTACCGATCAAGATCAAATAATACAAACCGAAGTTACATCCGTAAAGGAGCAGGAAGGTTGCCATGACATACTGCGAGAAGGGATGGAACAGCTCCATGCTGCCGGGAATAAAGCCAAATCCGCCCGTTCCGGCACAGCCAAAGGTGGCCAACACACTAAAGAAAAATTGTTCGTTTTCATATCCGGGGATGGGCTGATCCAGCATCAAAACCACGATTTCCAAAACAGTCAGGCCAAGGTAGATCAAGTACAAAATACGGGTGGTTGCCTTCATTTTTGTGACGATCTTACCCACCTGCGGGCCCGGGCTCTCTGCACGCAAAAGATGCATCGAGGAGCCTTCATTACTCTCAGGGATAAAGATCAAGACAAACACCAGCACACCCATACCGCCGATCCAGTGCGAAAAGCTGCGCCAAAACAAGATGGAATGCGAAATACGGGTGATATCGGTAATAATGCTGGCACCGGTCGTGGTAAAGCCGGACATAATCTCGAAAAACGCGTTGATATAATTGGGAATGTCGCCGCTGATCACCAGTGGCATTGCACCAAAAAGCGCCATCACGATCCAGACCATCGCCGTCAGCGCAAAGCCTTCTTTTTGGTACAAGGTATCGTATTTGGGCTTGGGCAACTGCAAAAGGAAGCCCAAGAGAGCCAGCAAAACGATCGGCACGATAAAGGCGAGCTTATGCTGCATATCCTCGCGATAGATCACGCTGATCAGCAACGGAGCAAGCATCAAAACGCTCTCCAGGATCATGATCTTTCCAAGGATCTTTCCGAGTTTTTTATAATTCATATGCTGCGCCTACCTTATTCGAAAATATCGGTCAGATCGTCAAAATTCTTATGCGTGGTGACAACAATAACGTTGTCACCCAGACGAATCGTCGCATTACCGTCGGGAATGATGACTCTTGTGCCTCGAATGATGCAGGCGATCAGGCAGTGATCCTTGATATGAAGCTCACGCAGCGGACGGTCGTAAATATCCTCCTGACGCTTGGCCAAAAACTCCAGCGCCTCAACGCGGTTATGAACCAGGCGATACAACGTCAAAACGTTACTTCCGCGCGTGTTTTCCAAGGCGCGGATATAACTGATAATACGGTCTGCCACAATATCCTTGGGGGAGACGTTGTTATTGATACCAAGCTCGACGAGCATGCCGTAAAGCTCCTCACTTTTGATCTTGGTGATGGTCTTACGCACCTGCATTTTATTGGCGAACATGGAGACAACCATGTTCTCCTCATCGATATCGGTCAGAGCAACGAAGGCGTCCATCGCCTCAATGCCCTCCTCGATCAAAAGATCGTGCTGCGTACCATTACCGTGAATGACGGTCACCTGCGGCAGTGCTTCAGCCAATTCCTCAGCCGTTTGCTTATCGCTCTCGATCAGCTTGACCTTATATTTCTTTTTGGACAGCTCATCTGCCAGATAATAGCCGATCTTATTTCCGCCGACGATCATAATATTTTTCAACGGAGACTTGACCATATGAATCTCGGAGAGAAAATCGCGCAAGGATCTTGCATCCGAGGTAAAGTGAATCCGGTCTCCCTCTTCAATGGTGAAATGACCGGAGGGGATATACACATCGTCCCCGCGTTGTACCGCACAAATCAGAACTCTGGTACTCAGCTTTTTACCCAGGGAAATCAAGGTTTCACCAACCAACGCACAGCCCTTCTCTGCGACGATCTCCACCATCCAGACCTTGCCCTTGGCAAAGCGCTCGATCTTGGCGATCTCAGGCAGGTTGATCAGTTGATAAATCTCACTTGCCGTATCCTGCTCGGGATTGACAATCATGGTGATACCCAGTTCATCCTTCATCTCGGTGATCTGACGGCGATATTCAGGATTTCTGACACGGGCAACGGTATTTCTGACCCCCAGCTTTTTGGCAACCAGACACGCAAAAACATTCAGCTCGTCGCTGCCGGTCAGCACAATGGTCATATCAGCATCAGCAACACCGGCTTCTCGCTGGATATCCAAGGAAGCACCATTGCCGACAACACCCTGCACGTCGTATTTTTCAATCAGCTTTTCAATCTTATCCTTGTCCTCATCAATAACAGTAATGGTATTTTCTTCATCGGATAAGGTATGCAAAATAGTAGAACCGATCGTTCCCAAGCCGATAATCACGATTTTCATAAAAAATCCCTTTCTACGCACCACCGCGTGGCATGCGTACCGAAACTTCCATTTACGATATAAAATATTATACCACGATTTTTGAAATATTGCAACAGTTTTTTACGAATGATCTACATCCAGCGTCCAGCCGTGGTCACCGTGATAGATCATTTGCTTTGTCATACCGCCGTCGATACAGATATCCTCGCCGTTGATAAATCCTGCCATCTCGGAGCACAGATACAATACCATATTGGCAATATCCGGCGGATTACCGACTCTGCCCGAGGGCTGCTGCACCGCGTCCGCACCCTCATAAACGGTGTACTGGTTGTCTATCCAGCCGGGCGAGATGGAATTGACGCGCACCTTGCCCGCCAGGCTGACTGCCATAGCGTGCGTCAGGGCAGAAATGCCACCCTTGGCCGCCGTATAGCTCTCGGTCTGCGGCTGGCTCATGCGGTCGCGCGAGGAAGAAATATTGACCACCGCAGCCTCCGGCGCAAAATGCGGCAGAAACAGCTTGGTCAGATAAAAGGGTGCGATCACACCAACCTTCATCGCGTAGTCAAAATCGTCATACGTTCCCTTCTCGATGCCTCTCATGCGCGGCGCGGCGTTGTTGATCAGATAATCAACGTGCCCACAGCGGTCGATCACGGCTTGTGCGAAGCGCTCCAGCGTCGCTTGCTGGGAGAGATCACCGACAAAAAAGTCATTCTCCTGCAGATCAATGACGCATACCTTCGCCCCCGCCGCCTCAAATTTTTCTCGGATGCATCGTCCGATGCCGCCGGCACCACCGGTGACAACAGCGACCTTGTTTTCAAAATGGAACATATCTTACTCCTTATGTGCTATCGTTTGATGATCTTTATGGATCAAATTTTGCTCTTTGCGCTTGATCTCACGCAAAATGCCGATCAGAAGTCCCAATCCAAGCATGGCAGCCAGCGCGTTGACAC
>JAEIGA010013209.1_pt1 | contig 12565 bp, 10 predicted proteins | sample 9270691 | NCBI WGS metagenome assembly JAEIGA01 (sample SAMN17057246, study PRJNA624740) | gut metagenome | biome: biome; isolation source: fecal sample | host: Bos grunniens | place: China: Xizang | collected 2019 | reverse complement strand
CATAGTCCACTATAACAAGGTTAACGGAAGCGCGTCACGTCATTGCACGAAGTATGAGAATGGTCGAAATCATGTACTTCGTGATGGGATTTTGCACAAAACGGAGGATTTCACTGGCACGAAGTACACCATTGCCGCATATGACGTACTTCGTGCTGAAAGGATGAAGCCAGACCGTCATAAAGATTGCCACGTCGCTGCGCTCCTCGCAATGACGTGGGACACGACACAATTGTTTTTGATTGGAATTATCTATAGATTTGCGATATCCCTTCGCTCCTTGACAACACTGCCCCAACCAGACACCCATAGTCCACTAGAACAAGGATTAAAACCTAAACTCAACATCTGAATTGAATGTAACTCTATGATCCGCTATAGTCCACTATAACAAGGATTTAAACGATATCTTCGTACCTTTGAGGTTGAGTTGACCCAGGATCCGATAAAGTCCAATAGAACAAGGATTAAAACGTGTCCCATTGTTTTGTGTGTTTTGGGTGAATAATAAAAATCCGCTATAGTCCACTATAACAAGGATTAAAACTGTCCTCAACATCTTGGAAAGTTATTAAGTTTTTTAATGGCGATCCGCCATAGTCCACTAGAACAAGGATTAAAACGCATTTTCATGCATCCAAGCGTAATCTCCCTTGTAAGAGATCCGCTATAGTCCACTAGAACAAGGATTAAAACAAAATTGCGATCACGATAAACAAAGCAAGAAATGGATCCGCTATAGTCCACTATAACAAGGTTAACGGAAGAGCCTCAGGTCATTGCACGAAGTACGAGAATGGTCGAAATCATGTACTTCGTGACGGGATTTTGCACAAAACGGAGGATTTCACTGGCACGAAGTACACCATTGCCGCATATGACGTACTTCGTGCTGAAAGGATGAAGCCAGACCGTCATAAAGATTGCCACGTCGGGACTTTGCCCTAACGAGCCCCATGCACATGCCCTAACGAGCCCCATCCCCATGCCCCATGCCCCATGCCCCATGCCCCATGCCCCATGGGCCCAGCGAACCCCAACCCTCCAATGAGATACCCCACGTCCCCTAATACACCACATCCCCCAATACCCCACGTCCCATAATACCCCAACACCCCTAATTCCCCTAATTCCCCTAATACACCAATACTCCCAAATGCCCCAAAATGATTGCGCAGATGGCGGGGATTGCGTATCTTTGATACAAAATCAATCGACATGACATTCACTAAAGGGCAGGAGGATGCCATCAAGGCATTCCACGAATTCATCCAGGGAGACACAGACATCTTCATCATGAAGGGATATGCGGGTACGGGAAAGACCACCATCGTGAAGGAGTTCCTCAACATTGCCGCCAAACTCGACAGGACATGCGCTCTGATTGCCCCGACAGGCAGAGCATCCTTGATACTGAGCAACAAGACCGGCCATGACACTTCCACCATCCACAGGCACATATATGAGCTCGAAATGGTCATGTGCGACCAGGGAGACGAAGATGATGAAAGCGAGCTGATATACTTCTTCCCTCTCAAAAAGGACAGCTGCGACTATCTCGGACGCATAACAATCGTCGACGAGGCCTCGATGATCTCCTCCAAGTACACAAAGAACGAACTCTTCAGGTTCGGCTCGGGAATCCTGCTGGAAGACCTACTGAAATATGGAAATGCAGGCGATGGCGGCAAGATCGTATTTGTCGGTGACCCTGCGCAGCTGCCCCCTGTAGGAGACAGCGACTCACTGGCACTCTCACGCGAGTACATGGAATCCCGCAACCTGAAGGTGTATGAAACCGAATTGACGGAGGTCGTAAGACAGGATGGCGACAGCGTCATACTGACCAATGCAACAAAGGTCAGAGACCTCTTGAAGCAAGACCAAAGGAACTCCCTCGGACTGACCCGAAAGGAAGATGAGTTCGAAGACATTGACGAGTCAGAGATCATCACGCGCTACCTGTCATTAGCCCCTACACCTTCATTCGAATCCCCTGTAATAATCTGCTGGGCGAATAAGTACGCATACGACTACAACACATACATCCGAAGAAGGATGTATGGTCCCGAGGCAGAAACCGTCCAGCCCGGAGACAGGATCATCATCATAAACAACAACTATTCAAATCCGATAAGGGACATCTACAACGGAGAGTTCGCCATGGTTCTTGACGCAGCGCCCGTCACAACTACACTCACAGCACCTGTATACGTCCAGGAAGGCAAGGAATGCGTAAAGAAGGACATCAGCCTGACATACAGGGATGTAACCCTCAAGATGAGTGACGGCAAGATCATACAAACCGTCATAACCGACAGCCTACTGATGAGCGACAAGAAGGCACTCACATACGAAGAGACCTGCTCAGCATACATAAACTTCAAGATGCGCCATCCTGAACTGAAGGAACACACCTCCGAATTCCGGATGGCCATCAAGGCAGACCCGTACATCAATGCCATAAGGGCAAAATTCGGCTATGCCATCACCGGCCACAAGTCGCAGGGCGGCGAATGGGGCACCGTATTCGCAGACTTCTCGGGACGCACCGGCACCAGCGACGATGCCCTCAGATGGACCTACACCGTCATCACACGTGCACGTGAATGCCTCTACGCAGCCAACACCCCGGAACTGACGCCGTACGCAAAACTCAAGGTCAATCCTATGCAGATCGACACTACCCCAGCCGAAAAATGCTGCTCTTACAGTCAGGTCCCATGCACACCATTCCACAACGAAGGCACAAACGCCGCCATAAGGGCACAGTTCATCAGCATCAGCAGTGAACTGGAGAAAGCAGGATACAGGATAACCCATGCATCATCCTTCCCATATCTAGAGAGATACCTGATCAGTACTCCTGAGGGCACATTGTACACATTCGACTGCAGATACAACAAATCCGGACGTTTCAGCAGATGCACCTGCCAGCAGGCCACGCCGGAATCTGCAAAGATTGCCGCTCTTATCGACAACGCCGGTCCTATGTTCATAAAGATAGAATACACGCCTTCCAGCCAGCCTTTGAAGCACCTTTACCACAGCATTGTAGGATTCTGTGAGGATGAAGGCATCACGGTGACCAACATTGAGGAGTATATAAGTTCGTACAAGGTGATCTACCACCTGAGGACGTCGGGACGATTCTCGTCGCTGACCATATATGTGGACAAGAACGGAATGTTCACAAGGATATGCCCGACCTCAGACATTGCGGAAGACGCCAAACTGATGAAACTGATTGAATTCATAGAGACATTATGACACTATACGAACTGAGAAAACTCGCCAAGGAAGGCAATGCAGCGCAGGCATACGCCGAGCTGAGTTCAATGACACACGAAGAGATATCCGCCCAGAAGGAGAATGCGGGATGGATCATTTTCTACCGTTTGCGTGAAGTCATATCGGGCGGCGCTACAGCAGAAGCAGTCAACGAAATGATTGACGCGTATGCAGGGATCGACATCCCACGACCATCCCTTCTCCACTCAAACATGCTGAGGCTTGTCGGAAAGGCATGTGAGGCTGCGGACGGTCTCGACATGCTGACACTGATCCACCGTCTTGACCCGGTCTTCAAAGATGAGGACTACCACTCCACAATGTTCAACGGAAAGCAGATGACACCGCTTTTCGATGTCGTTGCCGGTGACTGCTTCGAGCAGAACATGGAGTTCGGGCCGACATATGAAATGCTCAGCAATTGCCCTGTGACCCTCGAGCGTCTGCTTGAGACTTACGGCAGATGCATCTACAGAAGGTTGTGGCAGTACAACAGCGAAGAGAACGACGAGCAGAAATCATATGCTCTGGTCAGGAAGTATCTCGAACAGACTGATGCGTTCCCACAGAGAAAGGGCAAGATGCACTCGGTCATCCTCAACTCCATCATCTGGGACACTCACGACGAGACGACCGGATGGTTCAAGGACATCTTTGAGAAATGGGGTATGAACTCATTCACTGACGAAGACTGGAAGCCTGTTACCAAAGGAGAGGAAACATACGACTCCCTTGCAGAGAAGGCCATAAGCAAGTACATCCAGGCCATGAAGGCTGTAAATCAGGCTCCCGCTCCGGAATTCAGGGAACTTATCGAAAAGGCCCTGGAGCATTTCCCGGAAAACGAGACATACCTGAGGTATTCGGCAAAATACAAAGTCAAGGACGGACTGAAGGATGAAGCCAGGGAACTGTATAGAAGAATGATCCTTGCCGGCAACAAATACTATCTCTGGAGCGAACTGGCAGAACTGGTCGACGAGTTGGACCTGAAGATCGCATGCCTCGCAAAAGCGACGACGCTCCAGAAGGACGAGAAATTCCTCGTGCAGATCAGGCTGGATCTGGCATCGCAGTTCATCTCCAAAGGGCTCTACGATGCGGCTCTGCACGAACTGAACATCCATGAGGAAACATGCAGGCTGAATGAGTGGAGAATAAAGAACAGGTTCATGGAACTGCGCGCTAGGATCCCTCAGGGAACCATAGCCTCGACCGACAACAAAGCATTGTATCATGAATATATTCCTCTATGCGACGGATTCATATACAGCAGTCTGCCTGCCATTGAAGCGGTCGTGACCGGGATCAAGGTCATGGAAGTGGACGGAAAGAAAAAGACAAGAGTACTCCTGAAATGCGCCAATGGCGAAACGGTCAAGGCCAATGCACTGCAATGCGGCATCAAGACCCGATGCAACAATGGAGACCTCTTTGACATAAAGATGGTTCAGGGCCAGAAGGGATGGAGGGTCGTGTGGATGAAGGCCAAGGGCTCGCTCAAGTACGAAACAGTCACGGTCACACGTGTGGACAAGGCACAAGGACTTTTCTTCTTCAGTGGGGGAAACGGCGTTTCGGGACGCGCACGCATCGACAAGACCGGCTTCACGCCCGAAGTGAACTCGACACTGTCGATAGCACGCTTCAAGACCGTCAATCGTGAAGGAAAGCCGTGCCTTATCATCATAGACGTCAGACGTTCATAAGACCGGAGGGAAGATTTACCAAAACATTAATAACTTTGACGAATATGGAGACCAGGATCACAACCATATTGTTCGAGGGGCAGATCTCCCCAAAGGAAATCAGCGCATTCAGAGGAGCCATCGTGAAGATGTTTCCGGACGAGAACATATACCACAACCACGAAGACAAGGGATTCAGATATGCGTACCCACAGATTCAGTATAAGATAATCGAAGGTAAAGCAGCCATTGTCGGAGTCGGGGAAGGAGCAGAATCACTGGAGAGACATTGGCAGACCGGAAACATATGCCAGATATGCATACATGACGAGGCCAGGGAACTGAAGGTCGAAGGGAAATACACCCATTACTTCTCCCCCGTCAAAGGCTCATACAGATACAGCATCAGCCAATGGATAGCGCTCAATCAGGAGAACTACAAGACATACAAGTCCGCCCAGAGCATAACCGAACAGGCATCCCTGCTGGAGCGCACTCTTAAGGGAAACATTCTCAGCCTTTACAAAGGTCTTGGGATATGGTTGGAGGAAGAACTCGTTGCCAGCATAGCGGCAATCCACAAGACAAGAAACATCAGTTACAAGCACAATGAACTGATCAGTTTTGACGTCACCATAAACACGAACTTCCCTCTCCCTGCAGATTGCGGACTGGGCAAAGGCGTAAGCAAAGGTTACGGAACAATTGAAATCATAAAATAACACACAACCATGGCACATACAGACACACTCTCCATCGGAGTATTCATCGACGGAGGATACTATGCTAAGATCGGCGAAGGATTCAGGGCTAAAGGAATGGCCTTGAACGTCAATGTAAAGGCACTTTTCAACTTCATTCCCGAAATCATCGGCAAGGAGTTCGGCATTGACAGGAAAAACCTGTATATCACCGAGGCACACTACTACAGAGGACGTTACCGCACCCATGACGCCATAGAGAGAAACCTCCTCAGAAGCGAAAGGGAGTTCGAGGACACCCTGATCGAGAACGACATCATCTTCCACTACAAGCATCTGCGTGAGAAGCCGGAAGGTGGAGTGATAGAGAAAGGCGTAGACACATGGTTCGCCCTCGACACATACGAGATGACGCTCTTCCGTCAGTTCGACTACGTCGTCCTGATCAGCGGCGACGCCGACCACGAGATGCTCGCCCGCAAACTCAAGGCCCTCAAGACCCATACCATCCTTCTGACATGGGACCCTGCCAACACAGGCTCGACATCAAAGTTCCTCAGCGAAGAGGTATGCACACATGTCGACATGAACAGGCTGACAGCCAACGACGCCACCCTGCTGAAGCGTCTGACTGTCGCAGCGAAATAAGATCTAAAAAAGGAAGTCGACCGACTTCCTTTTTTTAGTCTTCCATCTCCTCGAGTTTGGCGAGTCTTGCCTCTATGGCACCCGGATTACGTCCCATCTTCTCCGCCACCTTCTTGAGCGACAGCCCCGTCTTCATCAGATCCTTCAGTTCCTGGTCCGCCTCCTTGGTCCACGGCTTGAGATAGTTAGGATACACGGCTCTGGTGGCCTCGAAACTGAGGCTCCTCGCCTTCAGGAAATCAATAATGAGCCCTGGTTTGTTCTTCGCAGGAATCTCACCGAAACCTACGCCGGCGCGCAACACACTGACGATCTCATGCAGGGTCTTGGATGTAATCCCGTTGACCGAGCGCCTGCACATGATGTAGGTATACTCCCTGGCATAATGGACACCGAGATCTCCCTCCTCCTCAAGGGACTTCGCCTCGCAGTCGAGTATGAGGTTACCGACCTCTTCGAAAGCATTCCACATCATCTCCTCCACGAAGGCATATGCCTCCTTCCTGTACTTCTCGACGATCTCCGCAACCTGGGCTTCGATGTCGAATAATGTTGTTGTATCTGTGTTTTCCATGCCGCAAATCTATATAAAGTCAGGCGGCCTCCAATGCCTTACGGAGCCGAAGTTCAGACCCTCAGATGCAGGTTTTTCTTTATTTTAAAATCATGTCACTTTTCTTTAAATGGGTCCGGACATTAAAATTTATTTTTAGCCCTTTAAAATAAATCTTTATACCCTGAACACACATCTTCAGCGCATCCCACTCAGCACATAACACCCTATCCAACAGCAACTTAAGGGTGCACGCCTGCGTCATTTGGCAGCAGGCATACAGCACTAAACGACTGAGTTTCAAGCACATCAGTGCTGACATGACTGAAGAGTGGAATATCCGTGCAAATTGAGTATCTTCGCACCACCAAAACAAGACTGATATGCACGTAGATTTTTCAGACATCAAGATACAGGACTTCTATGTCCACAGAGTGGGTAACAAGGCAAACGACGAGGCGCTGGTGCTGGCGGCCGGAACGGCCGACGCGGACGAGGAGGTGAAGGCAGCTCTGCTGCAGATGTTCACCTCGCCGTTCACAGTCGAGAAGGCGGCCAACAACGAGTACTACCAGTTCTACCACGACAGCGGACTGCAGTTCAATGTGGCCTACACATTGGCGACCCGGGCGTTCAGCGAGCCGGAGTGTTTCATGGACATTTCAGGAGAGTTCGCAAAGTACCTGTATGACCAGAGCATGCACCCGAAGATCAAGGCAGGAGAGTTCTATGTCGTGCTCTTCGAGGACTGCGTCATAGACGGCTCAAACCACCGCGCACTCGGTTTATTCAAAACTGAAAATAGAGACACATATCTCAATGTATACCAAGAAGATGGTAACTTTGAAATCATCAGTCGTCAAGGCATAAACATCAATAAGCTAGACAAGGGCTGCATCATCTATGACATGGAGAGAGGCGACGGTTTCGTAGTGTCGGTCATCGACAACACGAACAAGTCGGAGGCACGCTACTGGATCGACGACTTCCTGCATGTCAGGCAGCGTCAGGACGAGTATTTCAAGACCCAGAACGTCCTGAACATGGCAAAGAGCTTCATCACCAAGGGACTTCCGCAGGAATTCGAGGTCACAAAGGCAGATCAGGCAGAACTCCTGAACAAGTCCGTACAGTTCTTCAAGGAGAAGGACGAATTCAGCATAGAAGAGTTTGCTAATGAGGTAATTGAACAACCTGAAGTAATCGAAAGCTTTAACTCATTCTGCAGCGACTATCAGCAGGAACATGACCTCAGGATCGAAGAAGGATTCAGCATTTCAGGCGCTGCGGTAAAGCAGAAGGCCAGGAGTTTCAAGAGCGTCATCAAGCTCGACAAGAACTTCCACATCTATGTCCATGGCAACCAGGAATTCCTCCAGCGTGGCTATGACGAGGCATCCGGAATGTACTACTACCAGCTCTTCTTTAACGAAGAAGCATAATGCAGGAACAAGAAGAACGAAGTTCTTCCTCGGAAATTACTATCTTTGTAGATTAAAACATCAAAAAGATGCCAAACGAACTGCTGATCATACTTTCATTCATAATCATCTACGGAAGCACTATCCTCTTCTACCGCCTGTTCGGCAAGGGAGGACTGCTTGCTTTCAACGTGCTCGCAACACTGATAGCCAACATAGAAGTACTCCTTCTCGTACATGCATTTGGAGTTGAGATGACCTTAGGTAATGTGTTGTTTGCCAGCACATTCCTCATTACGGATATTCTCAGCGAAAACCATGGAAGGAAGTTCGCTAACAGAGCCGTGCTCATAAGCACACTCTGCTCGCTTATCTTCATCGCCATCTCGCAGATGTGGCTGCTCTACACCCCAAGCGAGAACGACTGGGCAAGCGGAGCGTTCCATACGATATTCAGCAGCACACCACGCATCATCTGCGCTTCACTCGGAGTCTACATGATATCGCAGTTGATCGACGTATGGCTCTACCACAAGTGGTGGGAATGGTGCAAGAAGCGCTTCGGCGACAGCAAGAAGGGCCTATGGATCCGAAACAACGGTTCCACAATGATATCGCAGCTGCTGAACACCCTCCTCTACACCCTGTTCGCCTTCTACGGAACATACCCTATGGGCACGCTCATCTCGATCTTCGTCAGCAGTTACGTCATCTACATGATCACCAGCCTGCTTGACACGCCGTTCGTATACTGGGCACGAAACATCCACGAAAAGCACCCTGAAATCGAATAGAACATGCCACAGACCGAATTGCAGAAGCAGCGCAGCACGACGCTGAAGGAAAGGCCTCAGGAGCCTCGGAAATACAATGTGATAGTCCTGAATGACGATTTCACGACATTCGAGTTTGTGATCATGGTCATGATGACCGTCTTCAGAAAGACCCAGAAGCAGGCAGAAGACATAGCCTCAACGACACATATGCACCAGAAGGCAAAGGTGGGCACATACACGCTGGACATTGCCAGAAGCAAGGTAGCAAAGGCCACAGAGATGGCCAGAGCGGAGAATTTCCCACTGTCATTTGAAATAGAACCGGAATAGATATGCCAATCCACGATACAGACAAGATAGCAATGGCGATATCCCTCGCCTCAAGCCTGGCCCTGAGCCACCGAAACGAGTTCCTCACACCGGAACACGTACTCGCCGCCCTCCTCAAGGACGACGACATCAAGGAGGCAGTCGGCCAGTGCTGCTCCGTAGAGAACATCGAGGCCCTCATAAAGGACTACCTCGACTCGCTCGAGCAGATGCCGGACGGCAACTATGAGCTGCGCGCTTCCAGCCAGCTCGAGGAGCTCCTAACCGTAGCGGAAAACGCCGTAAGAGGCTCAGGTTCAACCCTCATGAAGGTCCACCACCTCATGTACGCCTTCTTCCAACTTGAAGACTCACACGCCAGATATGCCCTCGAAAACAGCATGGAAACCTCCGTTCCCGCCCTTCTCAACACCCTTGTAGGTATGGAAGACGAGGCAGGAGCACCGCTTTCCCCTGGCGAGAGATGGGTCAAATTCTTCCGTGACTGCCCTGCCGCAGACATCATCGGACGCGAGAACGAGACCCGCGAGGCGCTGCGCATACTCTGCAGAAAGCGCAAGAACAACATTCTCATAGTCGGTGGACGCGGAGTCGGCAAGACGGCATTCGTACACGGACTGCAGAAGCAGTTTGAAGACGGCAATGTACCGGAGAGACTCAAACAGTACAGCATCATGGAACTGCTGCCTAACATGGTCCTCAGCGGAGCGCAGTACCGCGGTGACCTCGAGGGCAGAATTGACGACATAGCAAGAGGATTGGCGGAAGACGCCCACACCATCATGTATGTCGACGAGCTCAAGAGTCTCGGCGGCTACAGCAAGACCGACGACGGCATGAAGGACATCATCGGCCTGCTCACTCCGCACCTCAAGGACGGCTCGATCAAGCTCATCATCAGCGCCACACACGAGGATGTCAAGAGGCTTCAGGCCAACGACAGCAACGCCCTCGACCTGTTCAGAAAGATCGAGCTGGAAGAGCCGTCAGAAGAAGAGACAGCCGACATCCTCAAAAACACAATCGGCGCATTATCAGATCATTATAGCATATCATATGAAGCAGAAGTTGCAGCATATGCCGTAAGCATGAGCCGCAGATATATCCTCGACAGATGCCTTCCGGACAAGGCTATAGACCTGCTTGACGAGGCGGGAGCATATGCCATGACCGACGCAGAAAAGACCGTTACCAAACGCACCATAGACAAGGCCCTGGCAGACATCTGCAAGACCGACGTACAGGCTTCTGACGAAGATGTGAAGGAAGACCTATATCACATGGAAGAACGCCTTAAAAACGTCATTTACGGCCAGGATGAGGCCATAAGGACGATCACAGAGACCATCCTTATGTCAAAGGCAGGCCTCATGGACAGCGGCAAGACCATCGGAAGTTTCCTCTTCGTAGGCCCTACAGGAGTCGGAAAGACCGAACTCTCCAAGGTTCTGGCACAGCAGCTCCATGTCCCTCTGCACCGCTTCGACATGAGTGAATACTCTGAGAAACATTCGGTTGCGAAGCTCATAGGCTCCCCTGCAGGATATGTCGGCTACGATGATGGAGGTATCCTCACAGAGACCATAAGGAAGAATCCATACTGCGTTCTGCTCCTCGATGAGATCGAGAAGGCCCATGAGGACATCTACAACCTCCTCCTCCAGGTTATGGACTATGCAGTAATCTCTGACAACAAGGGCAGAAAAGTGGACTTCCGCAACGTCGTGCTCATCATGACGTCCAACGCCGGAGCCAGATATGCCCACACAGCGTCCGTAGGCTACGCCAGAAAGGCGAACGCCGGCGCGGCAATGGCCAAGGAGGTCAAGAAGGTATTCGCGCCTGAATTCCTCAACAGATTGTCATCTGTGGTGGTTTTCAACGACATGGACGAGAAGATGGCAGGCATGATCCTCGACGACAAGATCAAGAAGCTCCAGCAGAGACTCGACGCACGCAAGGTCAAGCTCGTCATCGAGCCGGAGGCATACAGCAAACTCCTGGGCGAGGGCTTCTCGCCTGAATACGGAGCAAGGGAGATCGAAAGAGTGCTCAATTCACGCCTCACACCGCTCCTTATGAAGGAAATCCTCTTCGGAACTCGCGACACAGAAGGATTCACCGCAATAATTACAGCCACCGAAACCGGATATGATCTTCGAACTGAGTAATACAACCGAGTTCCCGAACCCTCTATACGGGCAGAAAGACGGCTTTTACGCCGTCGGAGGAGACCTCTCGCCAGAGAGGCTTATCAAGGCGTATCCGATGGGGATATTCCCCTATTTCGCCTTCCGGCAGAAGCCGATCATCTGGTGGTTCCCGCATGAAAGGTTCGTCATCTTCCCCGATGAGATCAAGATATCTCATTCCATGAAACCTCTGCTGAAAAGGAAGACTTACACCTGCACGATAAATGAGGATTTCTATGGTGTCATCCACGGCTGCGCACTGGCCGACGGACGCCTCGAGGAAGACTTCGCATGGCTGGGTCCGGAACTCATAGAGACATGGCTCAAGCTTAACGAAATGGGCCACGCTAAGAGCGTCGAGGTATGGGATGAGGAAGACAATCTGGTCGGCGGATTGTACGGTTTTGTTAGCGGTGGATGCTTCATCGGAGACAGCATGTTCTCACTGAAACCGAACGCTTCCAAGTTCGCGCTCATCCATCTTGCAAAGCACATGCAGGAGCATGGAGGAGGCCTGATCGACTGCCAGCTGGAGACCTCACACCTCAAATCCATGGGCGGAAGATACATTTCTTACGAGAAATACATGGAAGTGATGAGAAAACCGTCAGATATTATTTGGAACACTGATAATCAATAACTAAAACATAATCGTTTAAACTAATAACATTTTTGTTAACCACATGAAAAAGCTAAAAATCGGCCTTTTGGGCAAGATTCTCATTGCCATCGCTCTCGGAATCGGAGTAGGCCTGATCGCCCAGCCTTGGATGGTCAGGACCATGCTTACATTCAACGGAATCTTCAGTCAGTTCCTTGGATTCGCCATCCCATTGATCATCCTCGGACTGGTCACTCCGGCCATATCGGACATCGGAAAGACAGCCGGAAAAATGCTCCTGATCACAGTCGCCATCGCGTACGGATCGACTGTAATTTCAGGCCTGATTTCATACCTCACAGGT
>JAEIGA010013208.1_pt1 | contig 12566 bp, 25 predicted proteins | sample 9270691 | NCBI WGS metagenome assembly JAEIGA01 (sample SAMN17057246, study PRJNA624740) | gut metagenome | biome: biome; isolation source: fecal sample | host: Bos grunniens | place: China: Xizang | collected 2019 | reverse complement strand
TGCGAACGGATGCGGACACCCGTGAACGACCGTTGACACTCGTGAACGACCGTTGACACTCGTGAACGACCGTTGACACTCGTGAACGACCGTTGACACTCGTGAACGACCGTTGACACCCGTGAACGACCGTTGACACCCGTGAACGACCGTTGACACTCGTGAACGACCGTTGACACCCGTGAACGACCACCTGGGATATTAACTATATTTTCTGATAAAGTTAATCACGGAGCGGATAAAGTGAATAGCGGCAAAAATGTGATTTCATTCCCAAAACTGCCTCAAAAAACGTGCCGATAAAAAATGAGTCCCACTTTTCCGGATGGGAAAGTGAAACTCATTCTTTCACGGTTCACGTTCCATTGCCTCTTTCAAGGCCCGGAGAACGAGCGCGTTCACGCTCTCCCCATGTTTTTCAGCGTAGGCTTTGATCTCTTCCCGGTGGTCTGCTGTTGTTCTGACCTGGATCGTCGCAACGCTCTCCATATACCGCTTGTGAGCCTTGGCCTGCGCCGGTGTAAATCCTTTATATCCTGCCATAAGCCCCTCCCTTCATGCCAGAGCGGTGGTTTCGGATTTGGTTTCCGGCTCCGATGGGGACTCCGGTTTGCCGGGAAGGACGGTGACGGGCCTTGGGCTGTTATGGATACGGGCGGCGGCCTGGTCGATCATGGAACCGGCCAGCAGCACGTCCTCGTCACCGGAGTGGGTGTAGATCTGACTGGTCACTGCGATATTGGTGTGCCCCATGAGGTACTTCGCAGTATTGATGGGAACGCCTGCCCGTTGGAGATCGGTGCAGTAGGTATGGCGGAGACAGTAGCAGACAAGATCCTCGGCGATCCGGTGGCCGTTGCGCGGCTTGCTCTTATCCTTCGGGTCCGGGTATTTGGGCTTGCCGTTGGGGAGAAGGTCGTGGGGGTCGTAGATATGGCCGCTTTTGGTGTGTTCGGCACCCATGGCAAGGTCGAGATCCCGGGCGAAGCTGCGCCACTTGTTGCGGAGACCGGAGGCGGTGAGCATGGACTTCCCGTCTGAGGCGGGGAAAACATAGTCCTCCGGCTTTTTGCCCTTTACGTCGGCTTTCAGCTCGGGAAGAATCCAGGCGGGGATTGGAATTTCCCGGTTTCCGGCCTCTGTCTTGGGGTCTGATACGGAGTCGTTGGTGCCGCCCTCGATGTCCTTATAGATTTTCACCCTTGGCTGCGCTGCGTCCAGGTCCAGGTCATAGACTTGGAGGGGAGCGGATTCCCCCGGGCGGACGCCGGTTGCCAGCAGGAAGCGGATCCAGAGACCGTGCTTGTGCGTTTCGGAGAGCTCCAGGATCATTTTGCGCTCATAGTCCGTGAGGCTGCGGCGCTGGCCGGACTTTGCCGCCGGGAGGTCCAGATCCTCGGCAGGGTTATAGGGAATGAGGCGGCTTTTGTATGCCTGCCCGAAGATGCCCTCCAGGACGATGTTAAGCTTTTTGATGTGGCTGTCGGACATTTCCCGCTGGGTATTGAGAAATTTTTGCAGATGAATGTCCCGCACGTCGCAGAGGCGGTATTTGCCGAGGGCAGGAATAATATAGTGCTCGATCTTTGCGTGGTACATATCCCGGCTGTGCTGGGTCATGGTGCCGCGCTTTTTCTTTTCCCCTGGCTTGCGCACCTTGGGGTCGATATACTCTTTGAGCCAGTTTCGAGACCAGGCGGCAACGGTCATTTTGCTGTCAATCTGGTCCCGGCCAATTTTGATGGCAAATTTCAGCTCCGCGATTTTATCCGCGATCTCCTGCTCCGTTTCACCGCGAATCCAGTGGCGCTCCCCGTTCTCGTCGCGCCAGACTCTTCTCATGGACTTTTCCTCACTCCTGACCGGCGTTCTGACGGCGCTGGAGCTCCAAAGTGGCGGCGTTCAGAAGAGAGAGAAGCTGGCCGTTGTCCAAACGCTGGCAGAGGTCCTTGAAATTGATATTGGTATCTGCCGGGGTGATCCTGACGATTTCCTTTTCCCCATCACCGTACAGCAGATACTCCACCGATGTCCCCAGGGCGGCAGCCAGACGGCGCAGAACATCACTGCTCAGTGTCTTTACCCTGCCACTTTTCAGATCGCTCATGCGGGAGCGGGTCACGCCCGCCTGCTGGCAAAGAGAATAAGCGGTCATGCCTTTCTCTGCCGCCATTTCCGTAATCCTATCGTACAAATTGCTCATAAATACCCTCCTCATTTTGTGCATTTCTCCGAAGTTCGCAAAAACGAACGAAAACACTTGCAAAAGCGTTCGCAACATGGTACGATGCGTTTGCTGGAACAAACGTTCGCAGTTCGCTTTCTGGTACGATAGTACCACAATGCGAACAGGTTTGTCAACAGGAAATTACTATAGAAAGGAGAAAAATATGGAAGAGTTTCGGAAAAATGTGCTGAAGGCGCTGATCGACCGGGACAAGACCACGGGCTGGCTGGTAGCCGAGATCAACGCTGCCACCGGCTGCCACTTCGATACGGGGTATCTGAGCAAGGTCTTGCTTGGCAAGCGCAAGAGCGACCTGGTGGTTTCGGAGTGCTGCCGCATTCTCAAACTGGCACCGCCCCGCACCGCCGAGGTATAAGGAGGCCGGGATGCCAAGACTGAGAGCGGAGATTTCTCCGCGTGAAGCCTACACGGCCAGGGAGATCCTGGAGACGGTGGGACATTCCACCCTGACGGTTACGGAGGTTGCCGGGTGGCTTGGCGTTCATCGGGACACGGCCCGGAAGTGGCTGAGAAGCGTGGACGCGGTGATGGTGAACGGGAAGCCCCGGTATCAGGCCATCGACCTGGCGCGGAAGGTGGAAGCCTGCCGGAGAGAGGGGGCGGCGGTATGATCGTTGTGGAGGCGCGAGTCCCCTGGCGGGGAGCGGACGCGCCCATTGAGGGATTTGGCCCGGGACGGGTCCATGCCCAGGCGGAGATTGACCTCTGCCTGAACTGCCCCTATGAGAAATGTATCTCCTGCCTGACCGGCGGGAAGGGCACAAAGCGGGGGAGACCCCGGAAACGGAAGGAGGACGGCGCATGAGGATCTATGCGCAAAACGGCGGAACCCTGACCCGACAGGAGCGGCTGGACCTGGCAACGATTTTGATTAAAGCCGGGTATGTCGTGAGCTGCGGGAAGGCGAAGGTTGCCGGGAAAGCGGTCGATTATGTGGAATTCAGCGCGAAACCGCAGACCGCGACCGAGGCGCAGCAAGAAACTGAACAATAAACTATTTTATTTTGAACGGAGGCAAGTAAGTGACTGCAAAGAAAGAAGAAACTGCGGTAGTGATCCCGAATGTAGAGATCAAAACCGCTGTGCTGAGAATCGTGGGTGATACCCCATTGATTATGCACAAGTGGTCTGAAAAGGCAAAAAAGGAAATCCTGGACAAGCAGATGAAAAAGGCAAAGTCCAAGGGACATGATGCGAAAAGCCCGATAGAGGATTTCATCAACTCCATGTACTGGCTGGAAGGGGAGCCGGAAGAGCCGACTGCCGAAGCTTTCAATGAGGCTATGAAGCACAATCCTCGCTTCGGATTTCCCAGTGTAGCCTTTAAGGCTGCGGCTGTCTCTGCTGGTTATCGTTTGGGCGTGACGCAGAACAAGGTTTCCCAGAACGCCGCTTTTCACATTGACGGGGAAATGGTGGAGATCCACGGTGTCCCTACCATGCGAGAGGATATGGTGCGCGTCGGCGGCATTTCCAAGGCTGCTGATATCCGCTATCGTGCCGAATTTGCGGACTGGTACGCTCTTATCCCCATCCGCTACAATGCGGGGCAGATTTCTCTGGAGCAGTTGGCGAACCTCTTTAACCTTGGCGGTTTCGCCTGCGGCGTGGGGGAATGGCGCGTAGAGAAGGGCGGTTCCTTTGGTATGTTTCATGTAGAGTGAGATAACTTTTTGACCTGGCAGGCAAGGCATGGTGAGTCGGGCCAAGGTCCGGAACGGTGAGCCGTGGTGTGGTGAGGCTTGGCAAGGTATGGCAGGCGTGTCGGGGTTAGGTGAGGCCCGCCGGGGCACGGCGGGGCAAGGCCAGGTATGGCAGGCATGGCATGGTTTGGCGCGGTAGGGCTCGCTTAGGTTTGGCATGGCATGGCGTGGCAGGCCCGGCAAGGCACGGCAAGGCAAGGTTCGGCAGGGCAGTGTACGGTGCGGCAGGCTTGGCATGGAAAACAAAGAAAGGGGGTATACTTATGGTTTACCAATGGAAGCTTGACAATCATTTTCCGGTTCCAGCGCAGGAAGCCGGGGCAGAGTTTGAGAGAATCCGCAAAAAGTACGGTTCCTTGACTCCGGCAAATATCGTAAACTCCAGCCGTGAAGAGAAGGACGTGCTTCACAAGTGCTTTGAGTGGCGCGACGATGTTGCCGCCGAGAAGTACAGAGAGACCCAGGCGGCTACCATGCTTCGGTCTATCCAGATCGTCTCCGAGCCAGCCGAAAAATCCCAAAAGGAGCAGATCGTCCGCGCATACTTCTGCATGGAGAAGGACTACAAACCTATCCAGGTTGTGATGAACGACTCCGATATGCAGAAGCAAGTCCTACAGACGGCACTCCGTGAGTTGATTTCTTTCCGCCGCAAGTATGAGAGCCTTAAAGAGTTCGCCAGCCTGTTCTCCTGCATCGACGAGATTTGCGGACAAATGAAAATCGGTGAAGGAGACGTGGCATAGTGAGCCTTGAAGAGTTTCGGAACGACCCTACCCATTGGAGCAACAACAAGCGCAGACTTCACGGAATGGGGCCGCTTCGGAAGCAATCGAACCGCAAGAGCAGAAAAAACATGTTTTCGGCTGTTCTTGTCAATGCTCTCGCAGAGACGATCAATTCTATCTGGCCTGCCGTTATTGAAGAAACCATTTCTGCGTTTGGAGATGTGAGGAAACTGCCATGAGTGAATGTCCGCTTTGCTCCATCAAACCGTATTTCTATGATGATCGTTTGGAGGGATTGGCATGGAGCAAATATGAGAGCTCAAAAGTGCTTTCTTCCGGCCCCTGGACATGGCTCAAAGCCTGCAAGGACAAAGATAACAGGCTTGCGTTATATGCCGTTGGGGACGAGGGCACTAAACTGTATTACCCAAAGTTCTGCCCGGAGTGCGGGAGGAAACTGGAATGACAAGAGCATTGAATACAGGATGTGAGTATTGCCGTAGCGGAAAACTGCTCACGGACAACTATTTCTCTTTGAGAGTACAGTGCATCCCGCAAGGATATGAGCTGTGGCTTTTTCATGAAGACTTCGAGGCCCCGATTGAGAGATTCCCAATCGCTTACTGCCCAAAGTGCGGAAGGAGACTGGAATGAGCGATATTCCGAAAAGCCTTATCCCTATCGTACGTTCTCTGATCTACCAATTTGCCAAGGTGCAAGCACACGCCACACGCATATCGGCGCTTACCGATGTAAATGCAGACGCTTTGGTGGCCTATGCTTACGATATGGCAAGGATCAGGGGAACTACTATAAATCACGAACTTAGCCGGATCGAGCAGAAAGTGATGGCCGGAGAACTATGAGCCTTGAAATCATCCACATTGAGAACCGGGAAGACTGGCTCCTGGAGCGGGAGAAGATTCGGGGAATCGGCGGGTCTGACGCGGCGGCGGCCATCGGCATGAGCCATCGGAAAACGATGGTGCAGCTCTGGCAGGAGAAAACCGGGCGCGTACAGCCGAAGGATCTCTCCAGCGTCGAATACGTCCAGATGGGCGTTAGGACCGAGGGACCCATGCGGGACCTCTTTGCGGCGCTGCACCCGGAGTATACGGTGATCCACCGTCCCTACGATATTTACCACCAGACCGAGGCTCCGGGGATCTTCGCCACGCTGGACGGCGAACTGAAAGACCGGGCAACCGGGGAAAATGGCGTTCTGGAAATCAAGAAGTTCGATATTCAGCGCAAAGAGGACTGGAAACTGTGGGACAACCGAGTGCCTGACGACTACTTTTGCCAGGTGCTCCACCAGATGAGCGCCACTGGCTACGCCTTCGCATGGCTCTGGGCTGTGCTGCTGCGGCAGGACGGGCGAGGGGAACTGCGGCCCTACTACTTCCCCAAGGAAGCGTATGAAGCGGATCTACGGGAGCTGCGGGAGAAGGAAATGAAATTCCTCCGCTATGTGCAGGAGGACCGGGTGCCGCCCGCAAGCCTGCGGATTTAATTTATGTTCCAAGCGTTCGCATAAACGAACGCATCCCACCAGGAAGGAGGCAAGCAGACGTTGAAGGACACTTATGGCGGACTGACCATTGAGGATATGCCCGCCGAGACCAAGGCGAAGTTCTTTTGCAAATTCCACCAGGAAAAATGCGGCGTGATCTGCATGAACAAACTCAAATGCGCCAAGTGCGGCTGGAACCCGGAAGTGGAGATCCAGCGCAAAATCAAACTGAACGAGAAGGAGGAGGTATTTAAGTATGATTATCAACGTGGTCCTGCGCAAGAGCGGGGCGAATGAGTACGGCGGCAGGCCGTACAGCTATGAGACCGACCTTGACGTGAAGGTTGGGGATATTGTGGTTTGCCCCACGGCAAGCGGCCTGAACTACGGCAAGGTGGTCCGGGTGGACGTTCCGCGAGAGGAAATTGACCCGCGCTGGCGCGACAAGCTGCGCGAGATCGTGGACTTTGCACCGGAGGGCTGACGATGGGAATCACGGAACTTTTGACCGTAGCCTTTGTGGTGCTGAAACTGCTGGGCAAGATCGAGTGGCCCTGGTGGCAGGTGGTGCTGCCGGAAATCATCGCGGTGGCCATCTACCTTGCGATTTTCCTGTGGGGGCTGTTTGACAGTCTTTCCTTCCGGTGGCAGATCAGCCGCCCGTTTAAGCAGAAAGGACGGAAATAAGATGGCAGAGAGACGATTTATTACCGCCGACGAGGCTATAAGCCTTTTGCCGGACGGAGACGAGATCCACACCACCATTCAAAAGGGCATGATGTTCATTGGCGCGGACTGGAGCAGGGAGGACATCATCGACAAGATCCAGAAGAGCGAGCGCATAGAAATCACCGGGCCTAACGCCAGAGCTATGGGGCATGGGCTTGCGCTCTACGGCAAGAACGCCAAATACCAGAGCGATATTCTTTTTGTAGAGACGGACAAGGCAAAACTGGACGCCTTTGATCCGCAGGAGGAAAGTGCATGAACGATATTCAGTTTGAGGTCATTACCGACCTTGCGGTGCTGAATCCCCAGCACATTGAGACCAACTTTGAGGCGGTGGACGCCTATCTGACCGAGGCGATGGAGCCGTACACCCAGCTTGTGGTGACGGAGGACAGCATCGGGGACGCGAAAAAGACCCTTGCTTCCCTGCGGAAACTGAAGGACGGCATCAACGCCCAGAAGATCGCCGTCAAGCGCGAGTGGATGAAGCCCTACACCGAGTATGAGGACAAGGCCAAGCAGCTCATGTCCCGCGTGGAGGCCGGAATCTCCAATATCGACGGCCAGGTGAAGGACTACGACTCTCGCCGCAAGGAGCAGAAGCTTCAGGATCTGAAGGATTACTTCGACCAGGAAGCCAGCCGCTACCGGGTGGAAGAGTATCTGGACTGGAATCTGATCCGCAATCCCAAGTGGGCGAACGCCTCCTTCTCCGTGGAGGATGCGGAAAACGAAATCAGCGGCATCATCACCGATACGGCCAAGGACATCGACTACATCTCCGGCATGGGAAGCCCGTTTGAGGCGGCAATGCTGGAGGAATACCGCAAGTGCCGCGATCTTCGCGCCGTTCTTTCGCTGGAGCTGCGTCTGAAAGCCCGCCAGGAAGCCGAGGAACGCAAGAAGGCCGAGAAGGTAGCAGAGACATTTCAAGAGGCCCAGGAAGAATCTGACGGTGACGTGGCGAACGTGGAGACCTCATCCGGCGCAAGCGCCACCTTCCCCGTGCGCGGGGAAGGCTATTCACAGCAGTTCATCCGCCCTATCGAAGAGGAGGAACCGCCCAAGCCCAAACTCTATGACCTGGCGTTCAAGGTCAAAGTCACCATGCAGCAGGCCCACGCTCTGAAATCGTTCTTTGCGGAGCAGGGCATCGAATATCACAAAATCTAAGGAGGAATGACCCATGAGAGCAGCAAGCAATACCACCGCGAGACCGGCAGCCACCAAGCAGAGCCTTGTGGCGCAGAAGCCTTTGGACGACAAGCCCGTGAAGTTTGACGTGGCCGGACGGAACGTGGAGCTTTCCGTGGCCCTGACACAGGCTTACTTCTGCCCGAAAGCATCCCCCGCAGAGGCGTATGTGTTCAATCAGTGGTGTTCCCACGTCGGGCTGGACCCGTGGCGGAGAGAGTGCTACCTGGTCAAGTTCGGCGACGATCCGGCCACCCAGATTGTGGCGGCTGACGTGTACAAAAAGCGGGCCGAGCGCAATCCCCGGTATCAGGGCAAAAAAGACGGCGTGATCGTCCTGGATAAGGACGGGAACCTGGTGGACCGCGTTGGCGCTTTCGTACTGGACACGGACACCATCGTTGGCGGGTGGTGTCAGGTCTATGTGAAGGACTATGTGGAGCCCGTGGAGGCCCGCGTGAGTTTCCGGGAATACTGCAAGATGAAGGACGGCAAGCCCGCCGCTCAGTGGAGAGACCGCCCCGCTACCATGATTAACAAGGTAGCCATGGTCCATGCGCTGCGCAACGCTTTTCCCAACGATCTAGGGTCCATGTATGTGGCGGAAGAGATGGGCATGGAGGAACCGGCAGACAATACGCCCATCCAGAAGCCCCAGGAGTTCCAGGATGCGGACTATGTGCCCGTGGACGAGAGCACCGGGGAGGTGCAGGACGAGGCAAGTTTTGCGGAGTCTTTCTTCGACCAGGAGGGATAAGCCGTGTACGTCAAGCAGGGCGATTATATGATCGTTGTGGGCCCCGTGTCCGGAAGAGACGCCCGGTACAAGGAATTTGACAGCGGGGCCAGCGTGGCGGACTTCTCAGTTCGCTACGACAAGGATCCCGGCGGCGAGAGCGGAGCCAAGCAGGGCAAGTACATCGACGTGAAGTGCTGGCGGGAGCTCTCCCAGTACGCACGCTACCTGGAACGGGGCGACGTTGTGATTGTGGCTGGGAAACTGACGCGGGACAAGCGGAAGAACGACGACGGCAACGACCGCTGGTATCTGAACGCGGAATTCGTTTCCGCCCAGCCCCAGATCGCGGAGGAGGAAGGCGGCGTTTTCGACGAGAATACCCCCGACGATGATCCTTTACCAGAATCGTTTGCAAAAACGAACGCCCAGGACGAGGACGACTACCCGGAGGCGCTGCGGTGATGAGTTGGCCGGTGTGTCCGTTAAACGGGCGTGCGTGTAAAAGCGATAGCTGCGGCTGGTTTTGCAAGGAGGAGGGGAAGTGCGCTATTGCGCTTCTCCCCTCCACCCTGGACTGGCTGACCCGCTTTGCCGTGACGAAACCTTTTGAGGAGGGAGATGAGGAAGAATGACACCGGAACTGAAAGAGGTTCTCTTGAATCTTCTGGACGATCTGCAAAACGGCTGGGAATTGTGTTTGGCAAAGGGTATGGCCGGATACGACCTTCCTACAGAGGCAAACGATTACATCCGTGAGCTGTTAGAAAAAAATCTGGAGGCGAAATAAGTGGCAGAAAAACGGATGTTTGCCAAATCTATCGTTCTCTCCGACGCTTTTCTTGATATGCCGATGTCTGCAAGATGCCTCTATTTCACGCTCGGTATGCTGGCTGATGATGACGGATTCGTGGACGGCCCGAAATCCATTATGCGTCAATGCGGTGCTTCTCAGGATGACCTTGCAATCCTTGTCGGGAAGCGGTTTGTGCTTCTCTTTGACACCGGAGTAATTGTGATTAAACATTGGCGAATCAATAATTATCTCCGGTCTGACCGCTACACGCCAACAAGCCACATCAAAGAGAAAGCCTCCATCGAAGTGGATTCAAATGGCGCGTATACAGAACGAACTGAAATCTCTTCCAGGACTATTCAAGCGCTTCCAGACGGGCCTGGTATACCGGTTGGTATACCACCTGGTATACCCAGTATAGGTAAGTATAGGGAAGAGAAGAGTAGAGAAGAAGAGATTAGTATATCAGTCTCTAACGAGACTGATTGCAGCACTGACGTGCAGCGAATTCTGGACGCCTGGAACGCCATTGAAGAGATTCCGAAGGTGCAGAAGCTCTCTCCAGACAGCAAGAGGGGCAAGAGCCTCGGGGCCAGAATCAAGGAATACGGAGTTGAGAAGGTTCTGGAAGCCATAGCGGAGATCCCGGAGAGCTCCTTTCTCATCGGGAAGGCCAAGAAGCAATTCAAGATCACCTTCGACTGGTTTGTGCTTCCTAACAACTTCCCGAAGGTCCTGGAGGGCAACTACCGGGACGGCTCGAAAAAAGTCTACGCGCAGGACGATCTCTTCTATCGGGCTGGGAAGACGCTGGGGAATCGGGTAAGCCGGAGACTGGGGCTGCCGGAGGACACAGAGGAAACCAGACAGGCTTATTCCGCAGAGATGGAAGCCTGCGCCAAGGAATACGGAGCGGACGTAAACACGGAGATCCGGGAGGCCATTTTCTTTTCCCAGGAAGACCCGTTCTGGCAGAGCAGAATCGTGGACGCCAAATCCTTCCGATTGAACTTCCGAAAGATCCTGGCTGACATGAGGAGGAAGGAAGCTTGAACATCTACAATATCGAGGGCGATTACAAGCGAAACCTGGAAATCCAGGTAATCGGGGCCATCATGATCGAGCCGCGGATCCTGCGGGACATGATGGGAAAACTGAACGCTTCGGACTTTGATATGAAAGCCTGCGAGGCTGTTTATTCCTTCGCGGTGGACAAATTCACCAAGGGAGAGCCGGTTGACCCGGTGCTGGCGTCGGAAAGCCTGCTTGGCGTCGTAGAGAAACCGGACCAGTTTCTGGCCGACTGCATGACGAGAACTGTGACCTACGCCAACGGCACCTATCACGCACAGCTCCTCCACCAGGCGGCAGAGAACATCCGTCTTTTCCATGCGGTTCAGAACGCACTTATGAACGTGGAAGCGGAGGACCTTCCCAGCGAGCTTATCCGAATCGGACAGGACGCATCCAAAGGGAAACTGGGAAAGCGCAGGACGCTCCAAGAACTGGTGAATCAGGTTTTTGACGAGTTTTCGTCCGGCCCGACCAAGAGATTGGACACAGGCTTTCAAAAACTGGACGGCTATCTGATGGGCATGAGACCCGGAAACCTCCTGATCCTGGCCGCAAGACCGGGCGTTGGCAAATCCGCCTTTGCCATGCAGATCGCGGAGAACGTGGCGAAAACGGGGAAAAAGGTCCTTGTCTATTCTATGGAAATGAAGGGCGAGGAGCTGACGGAGCGCCTGATGGCGAATCACAGCGGCGTACCGATGGACCACATCATCCAGCATGAGTTTGACAAGAAGGACTGGAGCGGACTGGTGGACGCGGCTGGGTTCCTGAACAACCTGCCCATCATCGTGAACGACGAGACCAATGTTGCACCGAGCAAGGTTCGGACCGAAGCATTGGAGATCGGAGACGCGGAGATCATCATCGTGGACTATGTTGGCCTGATGGAGAGCGACGGCGGGAAGCGGGCCAAGGAAAACCGAAACCTGGAACTTGGTTCCATTTCCCGTGACCTGAAAAAGCTTGCCGGAGAGCTGGACATTCCGATCCTGATGCTTTGCCAGTTGAACCGGGACGTGGACGAGATGACCATGCCGGAGCTTCGGCACCTGCGGGACAGCGGTGAGCTGGAGCAGAACGCAAACAAAATCATGTTCCTCTGGAAAATCGACGAGGAGCAGCAGACGGTTGGCGTGAGCGTTGCGAAGAACCGGCAGGGCAAGAAGGGAATCGTCCAGATGCTTTTCGACGGAGAACATATGCGGTTTCTGGAACGGTATGAGGACATCCCAATGCCGGACTACCGGAAGAAATCCTGGAAGAGGGAGGAACTGGACTGAGATGATTCAGTGCTAGATCAATATCCCTGCTGCCGCCGTCCGTGCTGGAGACGATCTCGCTGGTGAGCGGGAACATGAAAATGATAGGAGAGTGAAAGATGAAACTGCAAATATTGATTCCGCAGTACAAAGAACCGGAAGCAGTAATCCGTCCGCTGCTGGACAGTATTGCCATTCAGCAGAACGTGGATTTGGAAAACGAAGTTGGCGTAATCATCGTGAACGACGGCAGCGACGTGATCCTTCACAAAGATTTTCTTCGGGGCTATCCGTTCCGCATCCAGTACATTCTCGCGCCGCACAAGGGCGTGAGCGCAGCTCGGAACACGGCGCTTGACGCGGCGACCGCCGAATATGTCATGTACGCAGATTGCGACGATATTTTTTATAACGCCTGCGGGCTGTGGATCCTGTTCCGGGAGTTCTCACTGGGCGAGTTCGACGGTCTGCGGAGCCTGTTCATCGAAGAGACGCGCCACCCAAAGACCGGGGAGGTCATCTACATCAACCGGGAGAACGACAGCACCTTTGTCCACGGAAAGGTCTGGAGGCGGGAATACCTGAT
>JAEIGA010013207.1_pt1 | contig 12566 bp, 8 predicted proteins | sample 9270691 | NCBI WGS metagenome assembly JAEIGA01 (sample SAMN17057246, study PRJNA624740) | gut metagenome | biome: biome; isolation source: fecal sample | host: Bos grunniens | place: China: Xizang | collected 2019 | reverse complement strand
CGATTTGTGCAGTACGCTTGCGACGAGATACACGCCGTTGGCGCTTATGTGTCGGTTGATGTCTTTGGCGAGGCAGCAAACCCTGGCTACACAACCGCCTACGGACAGTATTGGCCAGCAATATCGAATATATGCGATGCCATCTGCGGTATGCCTTACCCCGACCACTTCTCGAATGGTTACTACGGCATCAAGAAGCCTTGGAACCACCCTTACGAGATATTGAAAGCGTGGGGTGAGCGCGTACAAGGTCGTCAGGCGGTTACGCCTACACCTGCGGCAGTGCGCACCTGGATTCAGGCATATCCTGTAATGCGCCATGTGGATAGAAACGGCTTGCGCTACGATGCGGAAGATGTTGAGAAGGAGATTAGAGGCCTTTATGATGCAGGTTTGACAGGCGGTTACACCACTTGGCATTCGGGTTCGAACCTCACAAAGTATCAGGCACAAAAGGAGGCATTCTGCATCGACTACCTCAAGGAATATAAGAAAAATAACGAATAGTATATGAAGAGATTTTACATTTTAGTTTTAGCGGTTTTATTTGTCGGAGCAACGGTTTCGGCACAGGAGGTAGCAACACCTACCGAGTCGGTAGAGGCTCGACTCACAAAGGTTGAGAAAAGAGCTGCCACATTGGAGAAACTCTCGCAGTATATCAAGGTTACGGGCTTTATTCAGGGCGAGTATGATTGGGTGGACGACCGCGAGGGTAACAATCCTGTCGGAACCTCATCGTTCTATATTCGTCGTGCGCGTATCTCGATGGCGGGCGATTTGTACAAAGGCAAGAAGGGCGCAAAGTTGGACTATCGCTTATATTTCGATTTGACGCGAGTGCCAAAGAATCCTATCCTCGATATGTGGGTGCGTTATCAGCCGGTTAAGGAGTTTGGTGTTCAGTTCGGACAATACAAGAACCCTGTAACTTTCGAAGCGAGTATTTCACCAAATAAGTACGATTTTATCGACTTCTCGTATGTTGTATGCAACCTTGCAAAGATGGGTGCTAACGACCTTGTAGGGGTGAATGGAACGGCTCGTGATGCGGGATTTCAATTTTTTGGAGGTTTTGTTCATCGTGACAGTTATAGTATCATAAACTACAACATTGGTGTATTGAATGGTAACGGCATCAACGAGAAGGATAACAACAAGTCGAAAGATGTCTATGGTAAGCTGACCATTAAACCTTCGAAGAATCTCTCTTTGGCTACCTATTATCAGTGGGGTGAGGCTAATCTCAAGAGTTTCTCGGCTGAGAAATATGCTGAGTATGGTTGGGAAGGCAATCCCGAGTATGTGCCAATGCACCGTTGGGGTATAGGTTTTGAGTATAACAGCGACAAAGCATTTGCTCGTGGAGAGTATATTGGAGGCTTGACCGCTTCGTTACCTTCGGAGGGTATGTATATTCAGGGCGGTAAGAAATTTAATCTTCCGAAAAATGCTGGTATGCTCTGGGCTGGCGCTATGGTAGATTACTTCTGTCGCAACTGTTTTGACTACATCAACCGCGACACGCAGAATGCGGCTATTGATATGCGCTATTCGGCCTGCGTGGGTTATCGCCCTGTAAAGTATTTCCATTTGCAATTGGCCTATTCGCTCGAGCATCGTCTTCATTACACTTTCGCCAACAATAGGTCATTTGGCAATAGCGTAAAGTTGATGCTTACAGCATCGTTCTAGACCAAATAATACAAACAGACCTATATGTAGCTAGGTAGGGCTTTTCGACATAGATAGAACACTCGGCAAGGGTAAAATTATATACTTTTGCCGAGTGTTTTTTATCCCAGTACTATGAAAAGAACTATTCTAATTACTTTGATTATCACATCGGTTACTCTCTCTGCAAGGGGTGGCTCTTGGAAGGATTTTCGTAAGCACCTCAACATCTCGGGCTATCTGCAAGCCCTCTATACTTTGGAGATGGCCGATGGGCGTACCGAAAACTCCTCGTTTCGTATTCGTCGTGCGCGACTCTCCTTTGCTGGCAAGATTGTGGAGAACGAAAAGGTGGGAATGGCCGATTATCGTTTACAGGTCGATTTTGCCGAGAACCCAAAGATTGTAGATGCGTGGGTGCGTTATCGCCCCTTTGCTCAGCTCGGTATGCAGGTTGGACAGTTTAAAATTCCTCTCTCAATCGAAAACTCGGAGTACGCGCCACTGAAACTCGAATTTATTGACTATTCGTTGGTTGTTCAGCGTTTGGTAAAGATGAGTGGCGATGATGTTGCGGGTATAAGTTCGACAGGTCGTGATTGCGGAGCGCAACTGTATGGCGGTTTTCTCAAGCGAGAGGGCTTTCATCTGCTAAACTACAATCTTGCCATCTTTAACGGAAATGGCATAAACGCAAAAAAGGATAATAACCACAGCAAAGACTTTGTTGGCAGAGTGATGCTCTGCCCACTCAAAGATTTGACTATTGCAGGCTACTACCAATACGGCAAAGGCAACTTCGAGGAGCAAAAATATCTCAATTACGAGCGATATGGTGGCGGTATAGCCTACAATGGTCGCCACGCTTTCGCTCGCGGAGAGTATATCCGAGGTAATACGGGTTCGCTTCGGTCGGAGGGCGCGTACGCCTCGGTAGGTTGGAAATTCTCAACACCTAAGGCGGGTAGTGGCTTGCTCGGAGCGAGGTTCGACTACTTCGATGAGAATATTTATACCCCCTCTCGCGAATTTAATTATACGCTTGGCGTAGCGTATATGCCTTGGCGGTATATGCGCTTGCAACTCAACTATACTTTGAAGCAGTATCAACACTACGAAAAGCCATTTGCGCATCTACTGCAGGTTATGGTGTCGGGAATATTCTAAACCATTTATGCTGATATGAAAAAATTTTTCAAACAATTATTGGTTGAGGATTGGGTGGTTACCCTCATATCCATTCCTATCCTCATTATGTGCGCTTTTGCCTACTATCTTGAGAACGGAGGCCCCAAGGTGCCGTCTACTTTTCTGACACAATCAGCGTGGCTCAATATCGGCTATCTCTTTATGATTGCACTCGTTGTGCTATATTTAGGCAATAGAATGTTATCACGACCACTAAAAGGGTTGTTTTGGTCATTTGTGGTGATATTTGCTGTGTCGATGTTGGCACAAGTGGTAGCTAATATTCCGTTTATTAAGAAATTTGGCTTCGAAGCGGTCTTCTTTTCGGTTATCTTTGGTCTGATTATACGCAACTGCTTCCGCATTCCTGAGTGGCTAAAACCCGCTATTCAAGGCGAATTCTTTATTAAGATTGGCGTTGTATGCCTCGGTGCGACAATCCTATTCCGCGACTTTGTGGCTGCCGGTTCGCTGGCATTGGTGCAGGGGTGTATAGTTATTACCTGTGTGTGGTTCTTTGGTTACCTCTTATCTCGCAAATTGCGCGTTGATGAAGCTAGCGCAACGACTCTTGCATCGGGTGTATCGATTTGTGGTGTTTCGGCCTGTATAACGGCGGCAGGTGTGGCCAATACCGATGGTCGCAAATTGTCGTATATAGTTTCGGTAGTCCTGATTATTGTGGTGCCGATGATATATTTGATGCCTTACCTCGCAAGGTTGATAATTCCGCTATTGACCTCCGATGTGGCTATACAAAACGAAATCGCAGGTGCATGGATTGGCGGTACAGTCGATACGACAAGTGGGGTAGGAGCCGCCTCGGCAATATATGGCGAGGAGGCAAACAAAATTGCAATGATTGTAAAGGCAACACAAAATGTGTTGATAGGCGTTGTCGCATTCTGTATCGCCACCTATCTCGCCTCGAAGAGCGCAGATGGAAGACTGCACCGTCCGTCGCTACGAATAGTGTGGGATAAATTTCCGAAATTTGTACTTGGATTTGTCCTCGCTTCGCTGGTGTTTAGCCTCTTGCAACAATATGGAATATTCCCCGACTCTGATGCTCGCAAATTAGCCGAAACAGCCCTCGCAAAGCGATTTTCGGGATTTTTCTTCTCGCTGGCTTTTGTCTGTATCGGTATGAGTACTCGACTCAAGGATATTGTGTCGCGCGAAAATCGAAATATTCTCTACGCCTTTATTGGCGCACAATGCTTCAATATCATAGTCACATTTTTTGTCGCGTGGCTACTCTTTGGCATACTCAAGCCGTTGTTGGTGCCATAAGCTATGCTCTATTTCGCAAATGCGATACTTGTAATAAAGGATAGATAATATCTCGTGCAAGTACGGCTACTCTCTATCCTTTATTACAAATGCCACCCCTTTGGGTGGCATTCTCGTTGTTTGTTTTTATTTCTCAGAGCTGTTGACGAGGCTTGGCGGCCGCTTCGCTCTGCCTTGCCTCTTGGCGCTAAAAAAAATAAAAGAGTCTACGATAATAACACAAGTGTTATCCATTATTTATGGCAACTACCTTCTTGTGCAAGCACAAAGGTTGTTGCCATAAATAACAGATGCCACCATTTCTGGTGGCATCATCGTAGCCTCTTTTGCTCTTTGAGCTGTTGACGAGGCTTGAACTCGTGACCTCTTCCTTACCAAGGAAGTGCTCTACCACTGAGCTACAACAGCATTTCGTGCTAAAAGCGAGGCAAAAGTAGTTATTTTTTTTGACTCTGCAAACTTTTTCGCACAAAATTACTCAAAATATGAGTTTAGGTTACTTGAAAAAAGTGTTCAATACTTTTGCCAAGCGGTAACCAGCCTTCTGCAACTCCAATTCTGCAAGCGGAAGAGCCTTTTCGTCAAACGAAGCATCGAGTACATCCCCTTGCTTTGCCCAAGGTATAGCTACGCGGATATCCTTTGCTGCATCAGAGTGCCAATTCTCTATCCAACCCTTTGTAGCGCGCTTAATCTGGCGTTTAGAGTAGGTGTCAAGGTGTTCGGCATATCGTTTGTAGCTCCACTTCTTGTGAGTACTTGCAATAACGCCAGTATCCCATACCGAGTGCAGAGGGTACTTCTTACCCTTGTAAGTAACTTTGATACCCAAATCGAATCCGCGACCATTATTCACATCTTCGTAGCGCATATGTGCAGGGCAGTGAATATCACCAACCATATGAACAAGGCACTTCAAGGCGAACATCACAGCCGAGTCGGTCATCTTCTCGCGCTCCTTGAACATCTCGGTAAACATCAAGGTTGCTGTAACAGCATCTTTGCCACCGCGAATTCTATCTCGCACCTCCTGTGTAGCTCTATTTTTTGAATCCACAACCGAGGCGTGCCACTTCTTGCAGACATCATTCTCGCGCTTTGGTTTCTTCTTGCTATCCATCCAGGTAGAAAGCGATGCCAACGAAACTCCGCCTGTATATCTGTCGATATTAGCCTTCGCTTGTGGAGTGAGGTGGCGCTCGGCAATCTCAGCCACGGTACGGTGACCCAATCCGCCCCAAGCCATAGCGTCGAACGCTACAACCAGAGCCAATACTGCAATTACAAGTTTTCTCATATTTCTGAACTGTTATTTGAAGAATGTATTCAACACTTTTGCCAAGCGATAGCCCGCTTTTTGAGCCTGCGACTCCGCCAATGGATAGCCCCAGTTCATAAAATCCTCGTCAAGAGCATCACCCTCTTTTACCTCGTGAATGTATGGGCGCACCAATCGACCAGACTCCTCCAGCCAATCCTCTACCCAGCCATTTGTAACGCGCTTAATCTTCCTCGCAGGAAGTTTGTCTAACTTTTCAGCATACTCCTTGTACGACCACCCTTTATGGTAGCGAGTCAGTGCTGAGGTGTCCCAAACCTTGTGTAGGGTTGTGTTTTTGCCAAAGAACTTGATAGGGAACTTACCTTGATTTTCGAAATCGGTAAAACGAACATGCGCAGGGCAGTGCATATCGGCTACCATATGAACAATGCACTTGATAGCGAATAATACGGTCGAGTCGGCCATCTTCTCGCGATTCTTAAACATCTGCTCGAACTCCAAGACGCCAGTAACAGCATCGCGTCCTTGGCGATGTTTGTCGCGAAGCTCCTGCGAGGTTTGACATTCGGTATTCACAATCGAAGCGTGCCAACCGCGTGTTGCGTGGGCTGCATATGGAGCAACTTTGCGTACTTGGTCCATCCACACCGAATAGTCGGCAAGTGGGGTGCCATTGGTGTATTTGTTGATGTTGGCTTTAGCCTCTGGAGTGAGGTTGCGCTCGGCAAGTTCAGCGATAGAACGGTGTCCGAAACCTCCCCATGCCGAGGCCTCAAATGTTGCTGCTGACAGCAAAAGTACTAATGTAGAAATAAAAATCTTTTTCATAATATGAGGTATTTATTTCTACAAAGGTAGTGTTTTTTTACAAAAAACAAGCGGTATGTGAAGAAAAACTTTTTGCCAAGTCAAGCCTAATATCCACCACCGAGCGCCTTGCAGAGGTTTATGTAGTTGATGTATTGTTGCGCCACGAGGTTCTCGAATTGCATCTGCGAGGAGTAGAGCGAACGCTCGGCATCAATTACATCGAGGTAGCCCGACAGTCCGTTGCGATAGAGCGAATAGGTCATAACCGCGATGTTACGATAAGATTTTACCAACCCTGCGTAGCGCAAAATCTCTGCGCGCGAGGTGGTTATTGCCACTAATGCGCTCTCCACATCGCTCAACGCTTCGATATAGCTCTGTTCGTAGGCGAGTAGGCTCTGCTTGTAGGCTTCGCGTGCCGCCAACTCTCTGCGACGCAGGCCTCCGAAGTTGTATATTGGTTGTGTGAGTGCAGCGAGTGCATCTGCAACCCACCCCTTGCTCGAAAATAGCTTGCTAACTTTGTCGGTGGCTGTTCCTCCATAGAGCGAAATCGTAACCGAGGGAAGTCGTGCTGTGCGGGCTAAACCTACGGCTGCGGCACTCTGTTGCATGGTGTAGTAGGCCGACATTACATCGGGACGACGATGTAGAATATCGGAGGGGACACCAATGGCGATGTCGTAAGGACGATAGTCGTTGGTTATGGCGTTGCTGTTTGCTAGCCCGACACCTTTAAGTGACTCGGGAGCATCACCCGTAAGAATAGCTAACGATAGTAGTGTCTGCGAGATAGCTTTCTCGTAGAGAGGAATATCTGCCTCGGCTGTGTAGAGTAGGCTTCGAGCCTGTTCGAGATTTACCCCTGAAGCATATCCGTAGTGGTATAATGAGTCTATGAGTGAAACCATTTCGCGACGCAACTCGCTACTGCGTTTGGCAATGGCGAGGTCTTGGCGATATTGCAGTAGCGTGAAGTAGGAGGTTGCAACTTCGGCCTCGAGGGCAAGTCGCACACCGCGATATTGCCACACTTCGTATTCGATTGCCGCCTTTGCGCCCTTTGTTGCGTGGCGCAATGAGCCGAAGAGTGGTAACTCCCAACTCGCTTGTGGTAGAACCTTATAGAGCTGTGCGATACCCTCCGTTGCGCTCTCGTATTTGCCTTCAACAGATATTGCTCCCGAAATCGAAGGCCAATAGGTCGAGCGTGTTACAACAAGGTTGTGTCGTGCCTCCTCGATGCGTGAGGCAGCAATCTCTATGTTTTTGTTTTGTGCAATGGCACGCACCACAAGACGATTGAGCGTCGTATCGCCAAACATCTGCCACCAATCATTGCCAAGTCGTATCGAATCACTCGAAAAACCTTCGCCAAAGAGATACTCCTTCTGCGATGCAAGTTGTGGTGCTGAGAGTCGTGGATTGCAACTCACGAACACCAATACCAATAATATATAAGGAAGTCTGTGCATAGTTTTCCGTTTTCCGCTTTCCGTTTTCCGTTCAAATCTCGCCACTTTGCCCACCAAATAGAATAGGGCAGGGTAGAGCAGTATGCCGAAGATTGTGGCAAAGAGCAAACCGCCGACCAACGATACGCCCATAATATTGCGTGCAGTGGAATATACTCCCGAAGCAAATACCAACGGCAACATTCCAAGTATTGAGGCAAAGGCGGTCATTAGAATAGGTCGCACACGCATCTTTGCCGCATTTATGGTGGCATCGAGGAGCGACTGTTGCTCCTCGTAGAAGAGCTTGTCGGCATATTCGACAACCAAAATTGAGTTCTTTGCCGCCAGACCGATGAGCATTGCCAACGAAATCTGCATATAGATATCGTTGATAAATTGCGGTGCTATGAGGTGCGCCAAACCCACTGCACACAATGCTCCAAGTACTGCTAGCGGCACACCCAAGACAATAGACATCGGCAGACTCCAACTCTCGTATAGGGCCGAGAGGGTGAAGAATACAAATATGAATGCAATAGCAAATACCCAACCGCCTTTTCCGCTTTCGGTGCGTTCTTGAAACGACACTCCGCTCCACGCGATTGCAGTATCATCGAGCAGAATCTCGCTCGCCACACGCTCAATATCGTTCATTATATCGCCTGTCGAAGCACCATCGTCAGGAGTTACATTGATGCCGATGGAGCGATAGAGGTTAAATTGTGAAACATATTGCACGCCCGTTGTGTCGCGCACCGTAACAAACGAAGAGAGTGGCACACTCTCGTTATCTCCGTTTTTGAGGAAAAAGTTGTTGAGCGACGATGCGTCGGTGCGGTACTCGGGTGCAGCCTGCAGGTAACTCTGATACAAGCGACCAAAGAGGTTGAAGTTATTTATCATTCGACCTCCGAGCAGGGTTGCCGTTTCGGAGTAGAACGACGAGAGCGACACACCACTCATCTGCGCGTGTTGCTTGTCGATGTCGAGGTGCTTTTGTGCTACGCCATTGCGAAATTCGGTTGTTGCCGACTTTATGCGAGGCTCCTTGCGAAGTGCCGAGAGGAGTTTATCGCTCTGCTTGGCAAGGTAGGCGGTGCCTCTGCCAGCTCTATCTTGCAACTCGAATGTTACACCCGAAGTTACGCCCAAACCAGGTATCGCGGGCGAAACAAATGCTCCGCACTCTGCCTCGGGTATGGCGGTGTATAACACCTCGTTCAACTTTGCAACAGCTTCCATTGACGAGAGCTTGCGCTTGTCGAAATCGACCAATTTTACGAATATCACTCCGCAGTTGGTCGATGCCACGCCCGAAATAAGGTTGAAGCCCGACACTACTCCCGTACTTTCGACTATCGGTAGAGTAGCTTTGGTCACCGAATCGACCTTTGCCATAATCTGCTCGGTGCGTGAGAGTGCTGTGTTGTCGGGAGCTGTTACCGATATGGTGAAGAAGCCCAAATCCTCGTTAGGCAGAAATCCTCGTGGCAAGATTTTGAGCATTGCCACAATTGCTACCATCATAACAGCAACCATCGCTATCGTTGTGCGCCAACGACTTACCACCTTACCTATGGTTGCGCCATAACGCCCCATTACCTTGTCGAAAAAGCGGTTGAAGACTCCGAAAAACCCTTGTGTGCGCTCTTTGCGAGGGCGCAATAACATTGCACATAAGGCCGGTGAAAGTGATAACGCATTTATCATCGAGAAGATAACCGATACCGAAATAGTTACAGCAAACTGCTGAAACAATCGTGCCGAGATACCTCCCGAGAAGGATATAGGCAGAAACACTGCCATTAAGACAACCGTAGTGGCGATAATAGGCGATGTAACCTTTCGCATAGCCTCTTCGGTGGCTTTGTGCGAGTCCATACCGCGCTCGATATTTGCCTGCACAGCCTCCACAACGACAATCGCGTCATCTACGACCAATCCTACCGAGAGAACCAAACCGAGCAACGAGATGATATTTATGGTGAAACCCAACAGCGGAAAGACCATAAATGTTCCGATAATTGAAACGGGTATGGCGATAAGTGGAATTAGCGTAGCGCGCCAATCTTGCAAGAAGATGAAGATTATCAAGATGACGAGTATGAGGGCGATAATCAAGGTTTCGAAAATCTCGCGGATACCAGCCGAGATGCTCTTTGTGCCATCGACCAACACTTCGTACTTCACTCCGTCGGGCATACGCTCCGACAGCTCCGACATCTTCGCCTTGACCACCTTGCCCAAAGCTACAGCATTGGAGTTTGGCTCCTGATAGATTGATATAATCGTGGTTGGTTTATCGCCAAAACGCGAACTCGCACCATAATTTTGGTTGCCAAGCTCAATGGTTGCCACATCGCGCAATCGTACCTGCGTTCCCTTCTCGGTGGTGCGCAGAAGAATGTTGCCAAACTCCTCGGCAGTCGAAATCTGGCGAGGCATCGTAACAGTATAGGTATATTGAGTCGAAGGGGGTGTCGGCTCTGCGCCAAACTTGCCGGCAGGGTAGATGCCAGCCTCGACGGATATGGCATTGAGAATTTCGCTCACCGATATATTATAATAGGCGAGCAGGTCGGGGCGCAACCACACTCGCATAGCGTATTCGCCAGCACCCATAATATTGACCTTGCCGATGCCATTTATTTTGAGCAATTCGTTTTCGAGGTTGATGTAGGCGTAGTTCGACAGGAAATTCTCGTCGTATCGGCCGTCGCTATACAAGGCATAGACCATCAAAAAGCCAGTCTGCGTCTTGCGTGTAACGACACCTTGTTGCGTAACCGACGAGGGGAGCTTTGCCATTGCCGTCGAAACATTGTTTTGAGTGAATATGGCATCGAGGTCGGCATCGGAGCCGATGTCGAATGTAACCTGCAAGGTCATTGAGCCGTCATTTGCACTTGTGGCTTGCATATAGAGCATATCGCTCACACCCATAATGCTCTCGGCTATGGGTGTCGCTACGGCATTATTTACAGTCTCGGCATCGGCACCTTCGTAGGTGGCGGTAACCTCCACTACGGGTGGCGTGATGTCGGGGTACTGCTCAATAGCCAAATTTGTGATAGAGATGGCTCCAAGCAATACGATAATCACCGACAACGATATGGCAAATATAGGCCTGCGGATAAAAAAGTTTTTCATACTCTGCTATTTGCTTGTTAAAGAAACCTTCATTCCGTTGCGTAGCTTCTGTAGGCCAGTTGTGGCTACTACTTCGCCTTTTTCGACTCCGCTTTCAACTATCCACCATTCGCCTGCGGTCGTTCCGAGTTTTACTTCTCGATATTCGGCAGTTGAGTCGGGGCGAATAACCCATACCGAGGAGATGTTCTGAATTTGGCTTATGGCGCGTTGTGGTATGACAATTTGCTCCCTCTCGGCACCGAGCGAAGCCGTTACGCGGGCAAATTGCCCCACTTTGAGGGCGTAGTTGGGGTTCTTGAAGCCAACGACCAGCACGATAGTCCCCGACTCGCTAGCAATGCTTTGTCTGGTATATTGATAAAATCCCTTTTCGGGGTATTCGCTACCATCGGCCACTCGCAAACGAATGTCCGAGAGTAACGAGGCATTGTCGTAGGAGAACTCTTTGCGCCCCGAGACGGCAAGGTATTCGCTCATTGGAATAGCCAAATCAACACCCACCGTGTCGATGTTTTGTATGGTTGTTAGCGTTGCGAACTGTGTGCCAGGACCAATGTAATCACCCGATGTTGCTGCCGAAGAGGATATGATACCGCTTATTGGAGCATATATGCGCGTGTAGCTCTCGTCTAGCTGGGCATTGCGGAGAGCCTGCTCGGCTGACTTTACGGAGGCTGTCGCTGCCAGATCTTCGGCAGTATATTGGTCGAATTGAGTCTGGCTTATGGCATTTATTCGTACCAATGGAATGGCTCGTTCGTAGTTGCGCTTTGCTTCTATAGCCTTTGCCTTGGCCGACGATAGCGATGCTTCGGCTGCTAAACGGTTGGCTCGTTGTGGCGCATTGTCGAGTGTGAATATCAACTCTCCTCGCTTTACGGGCATTCCGTTTTTGAAAGAAGTTGCCACCAAAAAACCCGAAACTCGCGGTTGAACGGTAGCGGAATAGTTGGCCGCAATAGGAGCAATAAACTCCTTTGTATATGGGAGCTTTTTGCCAATCGCTGTTGCGACTTCAATTGATATTGGCAAAGAATCATTCTTGGTATTATGCTTGCAAGATGCTGATACTGTTGCAATAAATAGCAAAATAGAGATTTGAAATGCTCGTAACATAATGGTATAATTCTATCTGGAAATCACTTTTAATGATGATTTTATCAAAAAATATACCCATTTTCCTGCTAAATGAGTAAAAAAATGATATTTATTGATATTTGTATGCAAAAAATTTGGTTGTTTAAAAAAAGTAATTTACATTTGTATCACAAACCATTAAAACTAAAATAAAAAGGTTATGAAAACATTAGTAGAACAGATCAATGCACAGGTTGCTGCTTTCCAGGCAAACGCTGCTGCTCAGGTAGAGAAGAACAACAAGGCTGCAGGTACTCGCGCTCGTAAGGCTGCTTTGGAGCTTTCTAAGCTTTTGAAGGAGTTCCGTAAGGTATCGGTAGAGGCTGCAAAGCACTAGTCTAACGCTACTTGAAGAAATAAAGGCTCTCGGGTTCGAGGGCCTTTATTTGTTGTGAAAGGCGCAGACGATTAAGGGCTATTAAGGGCGTTAGAGAAATGCAGAATGCAAAATGCAAAATTCAGAATTATATAAATTTTAACAGAATTATATAGTTTAGTGTTGTAGTTTTGTATATACCCCCTCCGCTACGCTCGTCCCCCTAATTTAGAGGGACAATACTTTATTTTATATT
>JAEIGA010013206.1_pt1 | contig 12567 bp, 16 predicted proteins | sample 9270691 | NCBI WGS metagenome assembly JAEIGA01 (sample SAMN17057246, study PRJNA624740) | gut metagenome | biome: biome; isolation source: fecal sample | host: Bos grunniens | place: China: Xizang | collected 2019 | reverse complement strand
TCAGACCTCTTGAGCAACGCCCTGGCTTCTTCCATCTTGCCGTTGGTGGTCAACCATCCCGTAAAGCTGTACGGGTCATCAGTCCAGAGATAGGCAGAAGGCAAAGTACCGTTTGCCAACTTCATAAGCAACCGTTCGGCAATATCGTCAAGATCCATGTTATCAAACGATGCCGACAACTTGAACGCTTCCATATCCGACAGGTTGACCCGTACCGTATAAGTCTTGAAATCCGTTTCTTCCAGTCCCAGACGTGCAACCGCATTGTTAATAACATCCTCGACCGTCTTAGGCGTGGATTCCTCCCATTCCCTCAACAAACCTGCTTCATGGCACAAGGTTTCGCAAACCCGAAAATCCCAGTTGCCAGACCTCAACATCTCATTGTACATTTCCTGCAGTTCTACCTTCTTCATTGTTTTCTTCCTCACCTTTCCATATACTTGAAACCCCTCATACTAAAGGGTTTTTACCTAGAATCTGTTTATAGGTGTATATGTGTATAAGGGACGCTTTAGTCTCACATACCCCTAAAAATAGTAGTCTAAAAAAATACGTCAACTGACCCGTCAACGTTCAAAATCATCCTGTCCATAAGACCAAACCAAAAAGCTCTCTTGTCTTCAATGCTCAATAATCGGTAATTGCTCTTCCAGTCCCCTTTTGAGAACACCGCTAACGCATGTTCACTCTTCTTATGGTAGGAATCTGGATTCTTTAGTTCCGTTTCGATTTTGTGCAATTCGGATTGCAACCTATCGCATTCGGCATCAAATTTTTCTTCCTGCATCAGACCTCTTTGGAAAATCTTGGCGATCCTCTGTAATTCGCTTCTTATAGCATCTGCCCTTTCCATCAATGGCTTAACGGGCTTTTCTTCTTTTGCTTGGATTGAGAATTCATTAAAAAGCGTCTGCACGTTGTCCAGAAGGTAATCTTCCAATTGCTTTTCCTTGAGAACAGCCTTGTTTTCACAGACAGTCAATAGCCTACCCCTGGTTCTCGTGGAACATCCATAGTAGTTCTTTTCGTAGGTTCTCGATTCGCCCCCTTTGGTGGTATATCGGCTTAAGACGTGTTTTGGTAACAACGGCTTCTGGCAACAGGCACATCTAATCAGCCCGTTAAAGAGATATTCGTGTTTTTGCGTTTTAGGCTGAACCTTCGCCAACCTGTCTTGCACCTTAAAGTACATCGTAGGCTCAATGATAGGTGGACAATAATTGTACTCTACCTGCACGTTGTTTTCCTCATCCAACCATGCCCTTTGACCGATGTATTTTGTATTCGACAGCAAAGCCCGTACACCATGATATGTCATGTTGTGCCCCAGATCCTCCATAAGATCCCTAGCTTTGGTAACGCTTCCACCTTGTGCGATGAACTCGAACACCTTCTTGACCTGTTCGGCCTGTTCTGGCACGATCACAGGACGTCCATCGACCACCGTATAACCGTATGCTTCGTGCCAACACAACGCTAGACCTTTTTCTCGCTTATACGCATTGACGGCCTTAACCCTTTTTCCTGTCACTTCCGCTTCGTGTTGGGCGAAACTCAACGCTATGCCCGTAAACATGCGACCTTCATCCGTATCCGACCTATATTGCGGTTGTTCTATTGGAAGAGTGATAACGTTGTGGTCTTCCAAAATATCATGTACCTTGTAATAAAATCTAGAAGAACGGCTCCACCTGTCCAATTTAGTAAAGAGTATTAAATCTATCTTGTCCTGTCTTACATCCTCTAACAGTCTCTGTAAAGCCACTCTCTCCTTAAACTTTTGACCGCTTTTGCCTTCCTCGATATAGGTTCCAACTACTTGGTATTCGGGATGTTTTGCAACGTGCTTTTTTAGCTCGGCCTGTTGGGCTTCCAGTGATTCGCCATCTTTCACCTGTCGGTCAGTGCTAACCCTGCAGTATAGCGCAACTCTCGTAACCTTCGCTATAAGACCACCTCCCTTTAAAACTGTATGTTACCGCAGACCTCATTGTATCACGTTATTATGAAAGGTTTGTAATCAATGGAAAAAGGACAGGACAGGGTTTTCCCCACCTGCCCCTTACATCCTGGTCATACGGCTTTTTCCTCTGTCTCCGTGAGGACATCTGCTTTGGGGGATTCATTCGCAAGGTTTACATACTTGCTCACATCGACATGGAATGTATAATCCATCTTCTGCCCTTCCTTGTACCCGTCTGGCATATGGAACCGTACAACCAATTCTTTTGTTTTCGCCATCTCAGCACCATCCTTGAAAGTTTTTCGGCACTCTTCTGCCTCTTGGCTAATGGCCTAATTTCTTTCTTCTTGGTGCCTGGATGATAGGGGACAGACTCAACCATCCCCCATGAATGTTACCCGTTATTCTTCGTTTCGTGAAATCTGAATCGTTTTCGTTTACTTCGTTTCGTTTCTTGTCTTCGGGTCTTTGCCCTACCTTGCCAAACCACGCCATTCCAAACCATGCCACAACCTGCCTAGCCACGCCAAACCATGCCAGACCGTGTCTAGTTGGGGTTTACTCTTCACCCTCTTTTCCCATTTCTTCTTCGGGTCTTACCCAGTTGGTGAAGCAAACTAGCATATTAGCAAATTTCCTCCCATCCACCGTCCTTGTGTCAACAAAGTTGCTAGAAATATCGGCAAAGCTAACACCACACTTCATGAAAACCCTAAACACTTCAGTCAGCAAATGCGGATCCCTGCCCAGACGGTCAAGACTGGCAACAAGGACGGTATCAAACACGTCCTTCTCGGCATCCTCTAACAGTTTCTGCATATCGGGTAGAACCTTAGAACCCGATCCTACATCGCAGTATTCGCCCACAACCTGCATATCCGCATGGTCAGCAACGTACTTGTCTAACACATCCTTCTGGTTATCCCAGGGCTGAACCTCGGTAGACTTCCTCATATACAACGCTACACGTTCCATATAGTTTTTCCTTTCTTATTGTGCCCTTTTCTCCATCGTTCCGTGAGTTTCTTCAGCTCGTTACTATTCTTCAAACAATGCTCTTTCAATGGCAGTCCCTGCCGTCATCTCTGCTAACTTCGTCAGATATGCCCCTATTAGGTCACATACGGCTTCATTCTTCTTTCGCTCAACAACATCATCTGGACTATCCAAACCCGACAGGATATGCCCCATTTCATGCCCCAGAATCAAACAAGCCGTTTCCTCGTCGGGAAAAGCGTTCCCATCATCCGGCATCATGATTTTCCTTGCTTCTTGGTCTGCCCTTGCCCAGATTGCACCGTCTATGTGGTCATCTGGCACTGGCATATATTCCACCTTCACGCCTGCTTGCGTAATGATACGTTCCAACGCCTGGTATGTTAGGTCTTCCCTATAGCTCAATTCTTCACCCTTCCTTCTGTTCGTTTCTACCTTCTGGTACTGCTTCTTCACTTGCAAAGTGTTCAGATTCCGTATAATACATCTGGTTCTTGCATTCTTCTGCAAGTTCTGGATATACTTCTGCAATCTTCAAAAGGATATTGTTCCTAATGATAAAATATCCTTCGTCTTTTCCAACCCGTTTATAGATTTTCCATAGTTTGTCTTCATAGTCTGTTAGATGATGCCTAACAAAATTTACCATCCATCTTGTTACTGTTGCATCATCTGCACCATATGCACTATATCCTTCGTACTTGTTCCGATGTTCGAAATAATAATCATCTCTTTCTCGAATCGCCAAAGTTCTCAGTTCTCCGATTGAAATTCTTTCGATATTGATTTCTTTAATATCAGAATTCACATCTTTTAATAACTTTTTGCGTTTCGTCTCAATCCCCTTTTGTGCCGATTCTTGCCTTTTGACTCTCACCATCTGATATGATTGAAACTCTTCTGTTTCCATAGCCTTTTCCACATCAGATTCTTTGTAGAGTTTCATTTTTGCGGCTTTCTTATAATAGGGATTGTCCTTTAATAAAGGTTCTGGCAATAGCTTTGCTATCAGTTTATCGTTAAAACCTCTAGATTTCACTTCTGTAAGAGTAATCATTATTTCTGGTTTTTCCATTGTGACATTCTCCCCGTTTCATTCAACCGTTTTCTTTGACTTCCAAAATATCATCTGCTTTTACGGCAACTTCGGTAGTAACCGCATCATCAGGGGATACATAGGTTTCACCCTCGGCTTTCATGCTCTTCTCTAGGTTTTGTGCGAACGCCAACGCCCAATCTTTGACATCACCTGTCCTTGGAAAATATGTACTTGTGATCACTGAATAAAAGCCTATCTTGGGAAATTGCGCACTCACGCCTTGACTTGAAATATCGAAACGAAATAAGATAGCAGACCACGCCTATTTCCGCTTGGTCTCGCTCGGTGAACATAGTCTAAGCCTTGGCTTTGATTTTTGCAATTGACATACTTAACAAAAATCCTATCCAGAATCCGTCATATTTACATGATTCTTTTGAGTTTATGTGTTAGGCATGTAGAATATTTAAAGTCTAAGCATTTCTAGAAAAACAATGGTATTTCTAGGAACTCTAATTGTATAAAACCGTTTCCTTCTGCCTTGGGGGGTTCGATCCGTTCAGCCCTTTCCCTGCTTGTTAAAGTTACAGACCTCCCGGAAAATTTTCCGGAAGGTTCGATCCGTTCTCCATGTGTCCTGCTGCCGTCTGCCTTTTCGGTTATCTCATCATCTCTTGAAACGCTCTCATTTGCGCTTCCTGTTCGGTCATGGCATCGAATCCCGTCCCCATCTCGGTAAAGAATCCCCGTTCCTTTAGGAATCGGAAAGATACATCTCTATTCGATTCACCATCTTTGTTTTTCAGAATCGACAGTTTGATAAAATCGCCTTCTTTGATTATCCCCATGATCACGTAGGCATCGTACAGTATTTGAACCGTACCGAATCCATCCGTTTTGCTGGCTCTTGCGGTTCCTTGCGCACTTTTTGGCGTGGATGATAAGGCAACCACGGGGCATTGTCGGATTGACGATAATCCTTTTACTATCTTGGTCAGATCCTCCCGTTCGTCTTTCCCGTCTCCAGGAACCTTTTGTAGGTAATCGACCACAACCACGGCTTTCTCATCGTCTCCCAGTGCCTTTATTGCATCCTCAACCTTCTTTTTGAGATCCTCAATGCTCTGCACGCTTTCGAAAAAATAGATGTTATCTTGGTAGGATTCGAAAACAGATATTGCTTTCTCCCAGAGGGTTCTTTCCTCCGTGGTCATCTGTTCCCGTTGGCTCTTGTCCATCAGTTCATAAATCGTTTTTGTCTTCGCTTTAGCCTTCGTTTCGTTCCCCGTTTCAGTCAATGCGACTTCGTAGTATTCCCGTGAGATCATCCGATAGTTAATCGAATCCCCTGGATTGTCCAGATTGAAATACAGCACCGTTCTACCTGCTTTCGCCCAATGTGAGGACATCTGCAGGCATAGGCTTGTCTTTCCTATCGTGCTTTCCGCTTGGATGATATACAACGCTCCTGCAATCAATCCCCCTCCCAGAATGGCATCTAAGGAAGGAAAACCCGTGGGATACCGTTCGACATTTGCAGTTCCGTCTTTGAGGGATTGAATAAATCTTGCAGGTGAACGCCCTCCCAGGTTTGCTAATGTTTCCTGTTTTGACATGATATGCACCTTCTATATAGCTTGGTTTGTTGTTGCCTTCTGGCTTTTGACCTCACCATTTGAGATTGCATATCACGGTTCCTATTGTATGGATTCTGATTGAATCTTGCAATTGACAAATCATCCAATATTTCGGGGCAAATACCGTTTCGGTTTGTATCCGCCTTAGCTTTTTTCGAAAAAGGCTTTTTTGATTGAATCATCCTTTGAATCATTTCTTGTATTTACGATCATATCATTTCCTATAGCAAACCCCCTTCCCTAATGCCCCTATGGGATAAGCAGCATATTTCTCTTTGGAAGTTATAGTTAGGGAACAAAAAGTCTCGGAAGCACTGGAAATAAAGGGGTTCAAGGACACCCTTCCCCCGTAATTGATGATTTTCTCCCCCGTAATTGATGATTTTCTTTCGAACAAAAAAGAGGGTTCAAACTTCGAACCCCCCGTAATTCTTGATTTTCTTATTCGTAGCCTTCCAATGAATCCTCGCAAGATTCACTTTTATACAATCTGGACAGATAGCCCCCGTATTGTCCACCCAGACGGACATTCACAAAAGCGTGGTCAAGGTCAAAGCAAGTTCCCTTCGTGCGTGGTTCATACTCTTGATACGATCCCCGTTTGTCCATCGCCTTCTTTTCTGGTATGGAATAATCGTAACCGACCTCTAGGCGAATCTCTTCCTGTTCTTCACGATCCAGGGCGAAAGCATTGATTGCTTGCACCGATTCCTCCACAGGGTTCAGCACATCCCTTTTCGGGTTCTTCGATTTCGCAGGTAACATCATTCGGTTTTGCATCGTTCGCATAGGAACGGAAAACCCCCGATTGATCGCCACAGACTGCACTCTTTGTCTTCCGAAATAGAATACCGACCACATCATACCAAACGCCTTGTTGTTCGGAAGGGCAAACGCCCAGAACGGAAGAGGGGTTATGTATCCTGCCAGAAACCGAAAATTGATGTTTGGATTGACCTCGACCACGCAGATCCCATTATCGACCTTGAACCCCTCGACAAGGTTTGACGGCTTGCCTTGTGTTAGTTTCTTTTTGCCGTGGTATCTGTCCCCGTAATAGAAAACCGTCTGGATAGCCTTCAGCGATCCTACCAACGTGCGTTTTGCCACGCTTTGAGCGAATACCCCCATCTTGACAAGGTCTGAAACGGGGAACTCTATCGTAAAGTCCTTTAGATCCCCTCCCCTGGTTCTCAATTTAGCGTTGATAAGATAGCACAGCAACAGGAAAACCTTCACTGTTGGGGACTTCTGGCTTTTGATAAGGTCTGGATCCTTCACATAGATTGTGAAACTCTCTGCAGCCGATTTCACAAAAAAATAGAATGCCCCTTTGTCATCGAATTTACCCGTCACCTTCTGCCTGTCTGATTGCCTGTTGGTATCCACTCGGTCAGCTATTGACGCTAAATTAGCCTTCCCTCCAATAAGAATCTTGACCGTATAATCCACGGGGGACGCTTGAGGGATAAGCAGATACTTCTTTATCGGTTCCCCATCTTCTCGAAAGAATGCAGAACGTGGGGCATCATCCGCACTATGCCTACCCAATATCCACCACCCCCCAGAAAAAAACTTGCAATTTCGAAATGTTCATGGTATTATAATCTCCCAATGTAAATATCTTGTCCTTGCCATTCCGTCCTGCCAAAACTGAATGGCTTTTTTTATTTCTCCCCCTACTATAACTCATATCAATTGATATTTCAATTTTTTATTAGATTGTTAGTTAGCTTCTCAATATCCGCTACCCCGTCCTTCAAGATCCGATGTAGTGAAAAGGTCTTCTGGTATAGCTCAATAGCTGTCTGGTCAAAGTCCAGATTGACCTTGAGGGCTTCTTTCAGTTCTGCTTTGAGGGTTTCGGCTTCGATCCGTCCCCCCTGTTGGCTCAACTCCAAACACATCGCCCAATCTGAAACGGATACAGGGATACCCCCAGGAAAAGCCGTATATGCAGGCTCTTTTCCATCCCTCTGAATTACGCCCATAAGATCGTCAACGGCAGATTGCAATTCGCCCAGATCGTACATAAACCCGTCTAAGCCCACCATTTCGCCCTCTAAGCTAGGCATGGATACAGCCCTAGAAATACATGATAAAGCCACGTTGGACGCTTTGAGGAACCCCACAGACCGCACCAAAGAAGCCTTGAGGGATTCCACAGCATTCCTACCATTCAAGATATTCTCGCTTCGATGCTCGTCAAAGAAACTGGATGATACCTTGCCCTTCCTGCCGATCCTATCAGCATTTGCCGTTTCAGCGATCGTGGTCAACTCGACCATGTACGACAGCTTGGCATAGCTCAAATCAAAAGATTGTTTCGCCACCATCTGCCTAAAAGCCATTTCGTGCATGAAATCCCTCAACAGCAAAAAGATGATCATATCCTTCCTGTTGGGACTCAACCGACCTCGTGCAAGTAATAATTCCTTCTCGACAGGATCCAGATTCCCACCACGCACAGACGGGTCTTGCAAAAAAGATTTTCTGGTTTGAAGGAAATCTTCCAGTATCATTTTTCCCGTCTGCATTGGAGTTATTGACCGTTTTCTTAATAATGTTTGAATGTTAGACATGATATATCCTCCTTACTCTTGCGGTTTTTCATTTGTATCTATAGCCATAGACAAAATTGATAGTTTCTTTGTGACTTCTTCGCTGTTAATAACATCAGCCATTGATTGCAATACTTGCAGTTCCAGCCGACCGTTAACAGCTTCTCCGTTTTGTATCCGTATTAGCAGATTATCCAGTGCATCTAATATGCCTTGCGTGGTCTTTTCTACTGGTTCCGAATTGACAGGCGTAAATAACTTTTCGAGACGGCTTATTGTTTTCTGCTTCAGTTCTATTAGTTCTCCGTCTGACAGGTCTGATAGATCCCGTTTTGATAGTTCCTGCTCAATCTTTAATAGGTCTTCACCAAACAATTGTATTCTGTCTCGCTTGTTCATGTAGTATTTTTCATATAGTTCTTGAAATTCTTTATCTTTCAATCTAGCAACATCGAATTTAGCTTTACGTGCTATCCTCTCGACTGCATATCTTGTTATGTGCAATGTATCGGCAATCGCAGAATAGCTATAGTTTTTGGATAACAATTCTACTACTTGCATATACTGGTCATTCGGTATATTCATAAATTCACTTCCTTATGGTATGAAAAAAGCCCTCCATCTCGGAAGGCTTGAGTCTTGTTTATTCTTCGTTCTGTTCCTCCATCTGCTTGACATATCGGTAAAAACTTACCCTGCTGATTCCTGCCAGCTTTGCAACATCCGAATCATTCATGCTTCCAGAAAACCTCATTGACTTCTGCTTGATAATCCTTTTGGCTTCGACCGCTTTAGCCGTCTCGTAGGTCTTGCCAGTGCGACTTGCTGAAATCTTTTCACCTGCCCCAGATGCTTTCATGCCTTCCTTTGTCCGTGTGTGCAGGTAGGTGATTTCCTGTTCGGCACGATCAAAAGCAAGCTGTATCTGCCGTTCTGCAAGCTTGAGAATGTACCTGTTGACGGCTTCAAGAAGTATGTCAACATCGGTTCCCGTCATTGGCACGCCATTAGCAAGCGTTTCCTTGTACGTTGCCGTGTTCAAGTGGGGTTCCTTGATGAATTCCAGGTTGATGCCCTTCTGAAAGAGATTCTGGTACAGCTCAAAGCCTTCCTTGGCGTTTCGGCTCATCCTGCTGATTTCGTCAAAGATGATTGTGTCGTTCTCTTCCACCTTCTTGAGAAGGCATTGGAATTTCGGTCGTTCCAGTTTGCTACCCGTGAACACTTCTGTAATCAGTTCCGCATCAGGATGAACAGCCATAATGTTTTTCACCTGCCGTTGTGGGTCTTGCTTTGCCGTTGAAATCCTAATATATCCGTAAACCTTTGCCATTTCCATGCCCTCCATGCTCGATGTGTAAACTCTAAACCTTCGTTTTTCTGTAACACATCTTACCACCCTGAAACATGGCTTTGTAGGCATGGATTTTAACACCTTGGAAAAGCGTATAAACTTTACAGCACTCGACTACCCCATCACGGAAGCCGTCGCCTGGTTCATAAGGGTATAGCTATTAGCTACCCCCTTTTGAAAAATAGAACAAATGTTCATTGTGAGTATCCGTGTTTGTCCTGCAGGATTTCACGGCTTTTTGCTGGAACCGCATCCAGACAAGGTTTGTTGCTTTTGGGTCTTTGCCAACGGAACCGCTCTAGGACAGGCTCCAAAATAAAAAACGCTCTGTAATCAATTATTTTTTCTTTCAGTGGGGAAATATACGTTTGCAATCCGAATTTTTGATTGTACGGCACATTTTAAAACCCAGTGGGGCAGCAGGCATAGGAAACTATATTTGATGATTGATATTTAATATCGCATTTTATGCCTTTAGTGATACTTTGTTATACGCCTGCTGCCTAGAGCAACCTTTTTATATTTGAGCAAAGGGTTATTTTGGGATTATATATCCCAATAGTTGCCGTTGGCACTGGATAACAAACCGTTATTGAGTTTTTCCCCAGATCCCAGATTCGAACCTAGGAATTATTCTTAGAAAAAATTTTGAAATTTCATTTTGGAACTAAACTTGCCATTTACGAGTGAAATAATAACCCCCCGTGCACTCTTATTTTGTGAGGGGTATGTTATATTTTCTTCACTCTACCATATTTTTGATTGATTTATTTGCATTTCAAGCTATGCTTTTTGTCTTTCTAGCGTTGATGAAATCAATTAAATCCTTGCCTTGAATCTTCTTCAGCTTGCCAAAGTTTATAGCTTGAAGTTCACCTTTCTTGATATACTCGCAGATCATGGAAGTTGACATACCAAACAACCTTGCTATTTGTGCCGTGGAATATAGCTTATCATTATCTATGTTTCCCATCGTTAGCTCTTCGACAACATTGATATTTTTTTCACACATATTGATTTCAATCCTTTCTAATAATCAGATGTATATTTATTTGACATATTGTCTAGTTAATTTACAATTCGTCTGCTCTATCGGACAAACTACCCATTACAAAAACAAAAGCCGTCTTTGCTTTGTGCATATTGTATAGTTGCGACCTTCCAGACAAGCCATAAGCCAGAAGCATATCATCACGCATAAGCCGTAAGAAGCACATCACGCAACCGCAACCACAGGACAGGACGCAACCAACCGCACAACCTGCAGGTCAACCGCAACCAATCGCAACGCATGATGCGACCGCAACCACGGCAACCACAACCGCAACCTGCAGGACGCAACCGACAGGACGCAGGTCTAGCGATCACGGCAATGATCCGCAAAAGATCCGACATCGCACCACCTGGATGATATGCCCACCATCTGGCAGGACATCGACCATCATGATTGCGTCCATAAAGCCACAGGACAACGCCACGCAGACGGCTTAACCATCCTCCACCGATACCGCAGACTGGCTTTAGGCTTCCTCTTTGCCCTCTTCCTCAGCCTTCAGTGCCTCATTGACTTGGTGATCCATCAGCGCAACAGCCAGCAAATCATACAGCTTTTCCGCTTCTTCCCTTGTAAGACAAATGCCCTTACACATCTTTTCGCCTTCGTCCTCGGTCTGAATCCAGTTTCTTAGGTCAATACGGATTTTCTTGCTTTTTCCCTGTCCAAATTGAATAAGATTCAATTCTTTGCTATATTCGCCACTGGTTGACAGGATTCCTAAACTCTTGAGTTTCTTATAAACAAAACTGCCTTTATCCATTTGTCCTTGTTCCTCACAATCTTTGTATTCGTCTTCGTTCCGTCTGTTGCTCTTGTTTTCCATCTTCAACCGATCACCACAGACAGCAGGATTCTTGCTTGCCGACCTGCACCGACAGACAGACGGCTTGCTTGTTCCCTGATCCCTGGATGATTGATTGCCCCCCTGTTTTAAAAATGGGAAGATCCCAGATAGCCCCCTACCCGTTGGTCAATTCTGCTTTCTGGATTCTGCCAGTAATTCCAACGTGGTCTTTTTCGGAAGCCATCCATTCATAGGCTTTTCCAGAACCTCCAGAAGGCGTTTATCATCGACCACACGGGCTTTTACCGTGGGAACCGTATAAATCCCCGTCAATGCAGTTTGAACCCGTACACAACCATCTGGACAGGTTCCTATCACAATCCCATGCTTTAGCTTGCCCCCTCCATCATGGAAAAGGACAGTTGTTCCAATTGACAACACATGGCATCACATGTTTCTTTCATGCAGTCTACCTAATATATAGGCATCAGATAACATATCCATTATCATTTTCGGGTCAACATTTTCTGGCAGATCCTTAACACATGCCGATTGCACATCAATTAAAGTCCTGGCAACATCTGCTTTCTGGTTTTTGGGAACTATCCTATCAATATCTGTACATCCCAGTTTTACCATAGTTTCATTAGCTGAATATCTTTCACCTAATTTGAGTTTCATTAAAGAATCGCATCCTCTCTATTAAAGTACTGCATAGCATAATCTAGTTCATGTTCGTTTAAACTGCCTAATGCCCATTCATACGCCCAATCTGCAGGCAGTTTTCTTATGTTTTGTGTTGCAATTGTGTTGCCTAAATGATTGACGGTTTCGATAAAGAAATCATGTTCTCCGTTTGATTTCCAAAGAATCTCTTGTGTATTGAATCCTGCATTGTGAGTACCTAGCTTAATGCACTGGTTCTTGTTAAAATCCTTTATTTCCATTTGCTCACCTACTTTTCATTTATTTGCTTGTTTTTCAATGATACCATTTTAATTTGTCCAAATAGGATATGCAAGGACATTTTTGATTGTTTTTGGATTCGTTGTCCAAAAATATTGACAAATCTTTGTCGAATTGATATTATAACCATAGACTTTGTTTCCTCTTGTTGTAGTCAACCGCTATGTAATATCTGCCCATGCACTAATGCGTCTTCTCTTTTTTGCT
>JAEIGA010013205.1_pt1 | contig 12567 bp, 12 predicted proteins | sample 9270691 | NCBI WGS metagenome assembly JAEIGA01 (sample SAMN17057246, study PRJNA624740) | gut metagenome | biome: biome; isolation source: fecal sample | host: Bos grunniens | place: China: Xizang | collected 2019 | reverse complement strand
AGAGTGCCTTGCCTGGGGTGAGGTATGGCTTGATTGTAGGCCATACAGAAATCTGACCAGCGTCAGAGAGCAAGTACTCGATGATGGTTGCCTTCTGGCAAGCCTCCTCAATCTCGAACAATGTCTCGCCTGGTACCCAGCCGTCCTCTACTGCCTTGTCCCAGCTCTTTGAGCCCTTACGCTGACCAACGATTACATTGAAACCGTTGTCACGCAAGTTGAGTGACTGACCAGGACCCTGCACACCATAACCGATAACTGCGATAGTCTCATCCTTCAATGTCTCCAAGGCCTTTGCCAATGGATATTCCTCTCTTGTTACGACATTCTCTTCAACGCCGCCAAAAATCATCTTTGCCATAATTGTAAATTTTTTATTGTTTTTAATTTTTTGCTCTTTTTATTTTGTCTCGCTTAAAATGCGATCTCTCTTTTCGTTTACATATTTCAAATACTCGTCAAGCAACTCTCGGCGTGACTTGATGATTGCCACCTGACCCGAACTTACGAACTGATAGATGCCGTAGGGGGCGAGTATCTGGTAGAGTTCATCCAACTCCGCCTTGTGACCTGTCTTTTCGAGGACGATGTACTCGTCGTGAATTTCCAGGATGCGTACATTGTGGCGGCGTACCAACTCCTCCACATTGCGGCTGCGCTTAACCTTGTAGAGTGCCAACTGCTGCATAACAACCTCGCTGGGCGAGTAGCAGAATACCTTAAGCACATCGACCTTCTTCTCTATCTGCTTCACAAGGTTTGCCACGCGCTCGGGGTCATTCTTCACTGCGATGGTGTATTTGTGGATGCCCTCGATAGCCGATGGTGAAGCGGCGATTGACTCGATGTTTACATTACGATGGGTGAATACGGTTGTCACCTGACTCAAGATACCCACCTTGTTCTCTGAAAATATGGTAATGATAAATTCTCTCTCCATTTTTGTAAATTTTAGGGAGGTTCTATAAATTAGGTCGAGTGGTTACTCAAGTCTAATATCGTGTACTGGTGCGCCTGCTGGCACCATTGGGAATACATTTTCCTCCTTCTCTACGCGGCACTCCAGAAGGAACGCTCCTTCGGTAGAGTGCATCTCGCGGATGGCATCGTCCAAATCCTCGTGACGCTCCACGCAGCGGTAGGCGATGCGGTTTGCCTTGGCGAGTAACTCAAAGTCGGGGTTTGCAAGTTCGGTGAACGAGTAGCGCTTGTCGTAGAAGAGTTCCTGCCACTGGCGTACCATACCGAGGTAGCCGTTGTTCATCAGGATAATCTTCACGCCCACCTGCGACTGGTAGATTGTGCCCAACTCCTGCGATGTCATCTGCAAGCCGCCGTCACCCACGAACAAACATACATCTCGCTCTGGCGCTCCAATCTTTGCGCCGATGGCTGCTGGCAGGCCGAAGCCCATTGTACCCAGGCCGCCCGATGTGATGATGCTACGGCTGCGCTTGAACTTAAAGTACTTCGAGGCGAACATCTGCTGCTGACCTACATCCGTCACGAGTATTGCATCGTCAAACTCCTTCGATACGGCATCCACCACCTCGCCCATACGCAGATGCGCTCCGCGGCGCTCGATGGCTGGGTCGATGATGTCCTCGCGCTCGATGTTGGCACATACTCTGAACTCGTCAATCCACTCCGAGTGGTCGTTTTGCGAGATGCGCTCGGTAATCATTGGCAACGACTCCTTGATATTGCCCAGCACTGGAACATCGGCATAAACAATCTTGTTAATCTCCGCAGGGTCAATCTCCAGATGGATAATCTTGGCGTTGATGCCGAATTTCGATGGGTCGCCCGTCACTCTATCGTCGAAACGCATACCGATTGCAATCAGCAGGTCGCAGTCGCGGTTCTTGATGTTTGGACCATAGTTGCCGTGCATACCCAGCATACCTACATACTGCGGATGGTCGCTTGGCAGGGCCGACAGACCCAAGAGGGTAGAGGCTGCGGGGATACCGCTCTTCTCCAAAAACTCCTTCAACTCCTGCTCGGCGTTGGCGAGGATTACACCCTGACCAACCAGCGCCATAGGCTTGCGTGAGAGGTTAATCAGACGCACCGCCTCCAAAATCTGGTCGCTACAGATGTCGGCGTAGGGCTGATAACTGCGGATAAACTTGATTGGGTTATAATCGAAGTTGGTCAAGCCATTCTGTGCATCCTTCGTGATATCGACCACCACAGGACCTGGGCGGCCGCTTGATGCGATGTAGAAGGCGCGGGCGATAGCCGCTGGGATATCCTCGGCGCGCTTCACCTGACAGTTCCACTTTGTAACGGACTGCGTAATCTCGATGAAGTTAATCTCCTGAAAGGCGTCTGTGCCGAGTTGGCTTGATGCCACCTGACCACTGATAAGCACGATAGGGGTTGAGTCGAGCAGTGCATCCGCCAGACCCGTTACGGTGTTCGTAGCACCTGGACCCGAGGTCACGATGCAGACGCCCGTCTTGCCCGTTGCACGCGCATAACCCTGCGCTGCGTGGATGGCACACTGCTCGTGACGCACCAGGATGTGGTTGAGTCGGTCGCGGTAGTCATAGAGCGCATTATATACGGGGATGATAGCACCGCCTGGGTAGCCGAAAATTGTCTCCACGCCCTCTGCGATGAATGAGCGGATGACAGCCTCCGAGCCCGTGATGCGGGGCAACTCCTTGGCGAGTTGAGCTGCCGTTATATCTGAAAAACCTGAATTCATAAGTTTGGGTTGGGGTTTAGTTACTCTTCTGGAACGATTCTCACTGCGCCCTGGTCGGCTGAACTCACCAGCAGCGAGTAGGCACGCAACGATTGTGGAATCTGTCGGTCGCGGTTTGCTGGCTTGTGGATTGTCCACGCCGCCATTCTCTCTGCCAACTCCTCGCCAGTGATGCGGAGGTTGATTGAGCGTGCCGCGATGTCGATGTCGATGATGTCACCGCTCTGGATGATACCAATCTCACCGCCCGAAGCGGCCTCTGGTGAGATGTGACCGATTGACAGGCCCGATGTTCCGCCCGAGAAGCGACCGTCGGTAATCAGCGCACACGCCTTGTCCAGATGCTTCGACTTGAGGTAAGAGGTAGGGTAGAGCATCTCCTGCATACCTGGACCTCCCTTTGGACCTTCGTAGCGGATGACCACCACATCGCCAGCCTCGACCTCGCCGCCCAGGATGCCGTTCATAGCCTGCTCCTGCGACTCAAAGACCTTCGCCTTGCCCGAGAACTGCATCAGGGAGTTATCTACGCCAGCGGTCTTTACGATGCAACCCTTGCGGGCGATGTTACCAGTCAGCACCGCCAGACCTCCATCGCGGAAGTAACAATGCTCCACATCACGGATGCAACCCTCGGCGTGGTCAGTGTCCATCTGCTCGTAGTAGCACTCCTGTGAACCCATCTCGCGGCTGTAGCGATTTGCTGGTGCGCTGCAATATATCTTGCGAGCCTCATCCGAGAAGTTCTCCGAGCCGAAGTAGTACTCATCGATTACCTCTGCCAACGATGGTGCATCCACGCGCTTTGCCGAGGTGTCAATCAAACCATTCTTCGCAAGTTCGCCGAGGATGCCCATAATGCCACCCGCGCGGTTCACATCCTGAATGTGGTAGTGACCATTTGGCGCAACCTTGCAGAGCACTGGAATCTTGCGTGAGAGGCGGTCGATGTCCGCCATTGTGAAGTCCACACCCGCCTCGTGAGCCACAGCCAGGAGGTGGAGGACTGTATTTGTCGAGCCACCCATAGCGATGTCGAGCGACATAGCATTCTCGAAGGCAGCCTTCGTTGCGATTGAGCGTGGAAGAACCGACTCATCACCCTCGAAGTAGTAACGCTTGGCGTTCTCGACGATAAGTTTCGCCGCCTTCGCAAAGAGAGCCTTGCGATTGGTGTGAGTTGCAACGATTGTTCCGTTGCCAGGCAATGCCAAGCCGATAGCCTCGTTCAGGCAGTTCATTGAGTTCGCAGTGAACATACCCGAGCACGAGCCGCAACCTGGGCAGGCGCACGCCTCAATCTCGTCGGCGTCAGCGTCGGTGCAGTTCTCGTCGGCACTCATCACCATCGCATCAATCAGGTCGGCACCTCGTCCGCGGAAGTTACCCGCCTCCATCGGTCCGCCCGAAACGAAGATGGTTGGGATGTTCAGGCGCATCGACGCCATCAACATACCTGGAGTAATCTTGTCGCAGTTGCTGATGCATACCAGCGCATCCACCTTGTGGGCGTTTGCCATATACTCGACGCTGTCGGCGATGATGTCGCGCGAAGGCAACGAGTAGAGCATACCATCGTGACCCATTGCGATACCGTCATCGATGGCGATGGTGTTGAACTCTGCGGCGAAGCAACCCTGCTCCTCGATTAATGACTTTACATATTGACCTATCTCGTGGAGGTGAACATGACCTGGCACCATCTGTGTGAAGGAGTTTGCGATGCCGATAACGGGCATTCCCATCTGCTCCTTCTTCATTCCGTTAGCCCTCCAGAGGGCTCTTGCTCCCGCCATGCGACGACCGATAGTCGTGATGGCACTTCTTAACTGGTGTTTCATAATTTTTAATGTTAAAAGCCCTTCTCCATATCGGAAGAAAGGCTCTTAATAATATCGTCAAATATATACATACAACCTTTCTCCCGTTATCTGCGCAAGACCACGAGGTTTAGGTTGATGATAATTGACAAATTGCTTAACATATACTCTAACTTTACTAACCTATAACATCCGCCCTCGGGGAAAATCCCTTTCGGGACGATTGTTAGTGCAAATGTAATAGTAAAAATTATTAAAAACAAGAAGAAACGACGCTTTTTTGCATAAAAATTCCATATTATCATCTATTCTCTGCACTTTTTGCTCTGCGTGGTGGTCTGGTGCGGGTTGCCATTGGATAATTATTGTGTGATAAATCGTAATGCGGGGGTGTAGAGAGTGTGATTTTATTCATCGTAAATGCTTGCTTTTGGGTGCGAAGGGGCGAGCCTCGCTTTTTATTTGTTGGCGAATTTGGCGCTCGATTTCGCTTCCGCACAAGAAATGCACTAAAAGGAAATGGATGAAAAAGCGAGGTTGGAAGCAAAAAGAGTTGTCGCGATTTTCAAAATTGCGTAAAAATTCGTAAATTTATCCCGCTAAAAACTTAAAATTATGATTTACAACGAAAGAGATATCCGTAATCAGACGGTAAAGAGATTGGCAGAGGCTGTGATGGCGGCTGCCCGCACAGCACCCAAGGCGAAGGGTCGTGATTTGGTGGAGGTGGCGATGATCACCGACGAAGATATTGAGCGTCTGTCGCAGACAATGCTCCAGATGAGCGCCGAGTCAGGTATGAAGTTCTTGTTGCGCGACGCAGCCAATGTGTTGGAGGCGGAGGCTGTGCTGGTGGTAGGTATCCAGTGCGAGAACTCGGAGTGTGGTCTTAACTGCGGCTACTGCGGCTACAAGGCTTGTCTTGAGAAGCCAGCCTGCACACCTTGTGTGATGAATGGTGTCGATGTGGGTATCGCTATCGGTGCTGCCTGCTCGAAGATTGCCGACTTCCGTCTCGACTCGCGCGTGATGTTCTCGGCAGGCTGGGCGGCAAAGCGTATGGATGTGCTGAATGGTGCTGACCTTGTATTCGCTATCCCATTGAGTTCTGCATCGAAAAACCCATTCTTCGACCGTAAGTCTCCACGCAAGGAGCAGCCACAGCCAGCGGCAGAGCCAGCAAAGCAGTAATTAATAAATATAATATAGAATATATGGAGAGCAAAAAATCAGTAGTCTCATCATTTGATGTTGATCATATCACCCTGAAGGCGGGTCTTTACTTGCGTTCGGTATATACTATTAACGACGAGTTTGCAGTTCATTCGTGGGATATGCGTTTCCGCGCACCTATGGACCACGCTCCACTCGGCGCCGAGGAGGTGCACACCATCGAGCACCTGATGGCATACTATCTGCGCCTTGACCCAGTTATCGGTCACAGCATCGTGTCGTTCTGCCCAATGGGTTGTAAGACAGGCTTCTACCTCTCGACAATGAACGACATCACAGCCGAGCAGATTCGCGAGGCGTTGGCACGCGTCTATAAGCAGGTGTTCCCACTCAAGTCGAAGGATGATATCGTAGGCTTGAACGAGGTACAGTGCGGTAACCCAGGTCTTTACGCCATTGCGACAACAAACTTCGCTATGGCGCAGTATATGCGTGCGCTCTACACTCCCGAGGAGGCTGCTGCGGCTGGTATTGAGTCAATCTATAATTGCGCTTGGTAATGAAGTACTTAATCATTGCTCCAACCGAAAGAGAGTACCGTAACATCACGAAAGTACTTGAGACACGCACCACCGAGAATAAGTATGTGGTGACTCGCTGTGGCGTGGGTAAGGCTCTTGCTGCGGCTAATACGGCACTTGCTATCGCACAACTCAACGGCGAAATCAACCGCGTGGCGGTAATCGGCTATGCCGCCTCTACGCTGGGTCGTCAGCGTGGTGAGTTGGTAGCACCTCGCGTGGCTCGCTACCACGATTGCCGCATCCCAGGCGACTTTGTCCCCGAACTCACCGACCCACATCCTCTGCTTGGTCACGATGATGCTGTGGTGTGGACGGGTGATTCGTTTGTCGATGGCGAGATTATTGCCGATGTGAAGGCGAAGTATGGCTTGAAGTCGGGTCTGTTCGATATGGAGGCTACGGCGGTGTGTCAGGCGGCGGAGTTGTTCGACCTGCCTGTGGTGGTTGTCAAGATGGTGTCGGATGTGCCCGAGGAGGGCGACAACGAGCACTCTTACGATGAGTTTGTGGACTCTCACTCCGACTTTAACCCATTCATTGATTACCTTGAGGCGTTGAAATAGTTTGCGCGATGACTCCTGAAATTGCATACGGTCTGCTGCTCCCGTTCCTTGGAACGACATTGGGTGCGTCGATGGTCTTTCTGCTGCGCGGTGAGATGTCGTCGTGGTTGCAGAAACTCCTGCTCGGCTTCGCGTCGGGCGTGATGATTGCTGCCTCAGTGTGGTCGCTCCTCATCCCCTCGATTAATATGTCGGCGGAGTTGGGTATGGTCGAGTGGTTGCCTGCGGTGGTGGGCTTTCTGGGCGGTATGTTCTCGCTGCTTATCTTCGATAGCGTCGTTCCGCATCAGCACCTTGACTCCGACGAGCCCGAGGGTATGAAGTCGGGGCTTGGCAGGTCGGCGATGCTGGTTATGGCGGTCACGCTGCACAACATACCCGAGGGTATGGCTGTGGGCGTAGTGCTGGCGGGCGCGTTGAGCGAGAGCGCGGGCATAACACTGGCGGGTGCGCTTGCCCTGTCGGTGGGTATCGCTATTCAGAATTTTCCCGAGGGCGCGATTGTCTCAATGCCCCTCAAGCAGAGCCTCAAGAGTCGCTGGAAGGCGTTTGCCTATGGTGCTGGCTCGGGTATCGTGGAGCCCATAGCGGGACTTTTGACCATATTGATGATTGATGTGATGCAACCCATCTTGCCCTATCTCTTGGCATTTGCCGCGGGCGCAATGGTCTATGTGGTTGTCGAGGAGTTGATTCCCGAATCGCAGAGCGGTCATCACTCGAATATAGCGACAATAGGAGTTGCACTCGGTTTCGCCCTTATGATGGTTTTGGACATCGCATTAGGATAGAAAAATAGGTTGCCAATCGGCAACCTATTCTTTTTATATCGCTTCCTGAACTTCCTCCTTCTCGGCCTCCTCGTCCTGCTCCTGGCAGAGCGCCTTGGCTTGCAGGATGGTGTTTATCAGGTTGTCGGCTTCGCGGCACGAAACGATTGTGCGCGAGTCGTAGATGTCGGTAATCTCCACGAAGTTATCCCACTCCGAAGCGTAGATTGTCACAATCTCAAACTGCTTCAAATCGAGGTATTTGCCGTAATAACCGAAGAATCCAGCAGCGCCAAACAATCTAATCACCCAGCGCATCTCCCTTGGCTCCATCTTACGCATCGAGGCTATCTCGCGCACATCAAACTCGGTGATGTCGCAGACGCATTGTATCTCCACGCGGTCGTTAAGCAACACTATGCGGCGGGGGATGGAGAGCACCATCAGTCCCACGAGCGCCGCCATAAATGAGAGAAACCACGCCGAGAAGAAACCTCCCGTGTAGAGCAGGTATAGCGCCGCCGCGATGAGCAACACGCCGATGAGCGTGAATGCCGTCGAGAGTTTTGTTCGGCGGTTGAAATTATAACTAAAGCTGCGTATCATTCTCCTGGGCGGCAATTATCGCCTCGGCAATCGTAATGTCCGAAGGCGTGGTGATTTTGATGTTTTCGCGCTCACCCTCGATGAGCGTGATTGTGTGACCCGCAGCCTCCATCACCGATGCATCGTCGGTAAACGATGCCGAGAATGGTTGCTCGTACGCCTGGCGCAGAGCCTCGGCAGAGAAGCATTGTGGGGTCTGTATCATTCGCAGCATCGAGCGGTCGATGATGCGTGAGCCCTCGCCCTCGATGATGCGGTAGGAGTCGGCAGGCGCAACGGCTGGGATGACGGCGTTGTGGTTCTCGCACTCGAGCACCAACTTGATAATCAACTTCTTTGATACAAGTGGGCGCACACCATCGTGGATGGCGATGGTCTCAACATCTGCGCCAATAGCCTCGATGCCGTTCTTTACGGAGTGAAAACGCTCCGCTCCGCCCGTTGCAATCTTATGTTGTGCGATGTCGAAACGAGCGGCGATGTTACGCCACAACTCGATATGCTCGGCTGGCAACACCACAACAATCTCCGCCGCTGGCAACGCCTCGCGCATACGGTTGATTGTCCTGCCCAGAATAGGCATATTGCCTAGCATCATAAACTGCTTTGGCAGCGCAGCGCCCATACGGCGTCCCGAGCCACCAGCCACTATAACTACTCCTGTTTTTGCCATATCAGTTTCTTTCCAAATCCGAGTCTGTTATCGGTAAGTTTCATAAAGTCGGCCTCGATGCGCCACAGCGTGAGGTCAGCAACGGCGGCATAGGGAAAACTCTTGATGTAAGCCATCTTGTCGCCCTCCTTGGCGGGCATCACCGTGCCCGTGATTTGCAGACCCTGCACCTTGCCTACGGTGCGAGTTTCGAGCACCACAGATGCAGCCACGCGAGGGTTTGCCAACATCATCTCACCGTGAAGAGTGGTCTTGTCGGATGTAAAGACAAACGCCTGCTCATCAGCGCGGTAGGCGAAGAATGCGTTGCAGCAGTAGGGCGCACCATCTTTGGTTGCCGTGGCGAGCGTCAGCACATGGTGCTCGTCGATAAATGCTGCTATCTTTTGTAAATTATCCATCTTACTTCCTCTTTTTTGAGCCCTTCTCCTCCTTTGTCTCTACCTCCTCGGCGTGAGCGCTCTCGTTTGCGACGGGCACTACCACAACGCTGTCGAGTTGGGTGACAATCATATCGGGCGTAGCCGTGCCGTTGAGTTCGGCAATGACGCGGTCACGAATATGCTCGAATGCCGCTCTGTTCTCCTTCTTGATTGGCTCGGCGGGCTCTTGTGGCACCTTGAGTGGGTCGATGTTCACGCCATTCTTCCAGATGCGGTAGTCGAGGTGAGGACCCGTAGATGTACCTGTGCTACCCACATAACCGATGAGTTCTCCCTGTCGCACGCGTGAGCCCTGCTTGATGCCCTTGGCGAAGCGACTCAAGTGGAGGTATCCCGTCACGAGGTTGCCAGCGTGCTTGATTTTCAGCGTGTTTCCGCCTCCGCCACCCCAGCCTTTGAAGGTGACAACACCATCCGCTACGGCGTGTACTGGTGTGCCCGTAGGTGCGGCGTAATCGACGCCCAGGTGAGGACGATATACGCGGTGTACGGGGTGGAGACGTGCGCGTGAGAAGCGCGAACTGATGCGCGAGAACTTAAGTGGCGCTTTCAACAACTGCTTACGCAGCGAAGCACCATCCTGTTCCCAGTATTGTATCTTGTCATCCTGCTTGAATGGGATGGCATAGACATCCTTGCCCGCGTGGTTGAACTTCGCACCCCAGATGCGACCGATGCCAACCGATACGGTGTCGATGAGTTTCTCGTCGTAGATTACGGTGAAGTGGTCGCCCTTCTGGATGCCGAAGAAATCGACTGTCCACTGGTATATATCCTCCAACTCTGCCGCCAGCGAGTAGGGCAGGCTGTCGCGCATAATAGCGCCCCAGAGCGACGATTCGATGGTCGAAGAGCGCATCTGTCGGCGGATGGTGACATCCTTCTCTCCCTTGGTTACGGTGAGTGAGTCGCCCTTGAAACCGAATACCACATACTCGATGATATCCTTCTCATAGACAAGATAATCGAGTCTGTCGCCCGCCACCGAATCCTCGGCGATAAATGCTGTGTAGGGTCGGTCGGCGCGAATCTGCTTGAGTGGGAAAATATCCTTTGCCGCCTTGTCCAACTTGTCGATTGTGACGGCCGAGATGCCATATTTCGAGAGGATTTGACCCATAGTCTCTCCTCGGCCTACCGAGTCGGTCTGGAGTCGGTAGTCGTCGGCGATGATGCCAAAAAGTATTGTTGGTTGCTTCTCAACCTCCTCGGTGGGTGTGGTCGCAGAGCCACCCTTACACGCTGTGAGGGCGACGAAAAGCGATAGTGTCAGTGTTGTAAGTATAAATCTTTTCATAGTCACGCAAAAATACGCAAAATATCCAACAAATGGGAAACTTGGCAAGTTAAATGATGTTAAATAATTAAAAAAACATCTAAATGGTTGTTTTCTAAATAATAAATGGTTATCTTTGACCAAATTGTATAGGTGCCTGACTGCGGTTGTGGTTGGGCGTGTAGCGGCAAAGAGGCCTTGATGATATGAAGTTAATACTCAAATTGATATCGTATATTTACCGATTGGTGATTTCCATTCGCCATTGGTTGTTCGATTGTGGCTTCCTGAAGAGTCACTCGTTCAAGACTCCTATCATCTGTGTGGGCAACATCACTGTGGGCGGTACGGGCAAGACGCCGACTGCCGAGATGATTATCGAGAATATGACCCCTTACTACCGCGTGGCGCTCCTCTCGCGAGGTTATGGACGCCGCACGAAGGGTTATATGGAGGTGAGCCCAAACTCATCCTACCGCGATGTGGGTGACGAGCCGTTGCAGATTAAACTCAAATATCCCGAGACACTTGTTGTGGTGTGCGAGAAGCGCGTGGATGCCATCCGCAGAATCGAGGCGGAGCACCCAGAAATCAACCTCATTGTGATGGATGACGGCTTCCAGCACCGCTATGTCGATCCCCGCATAAATGTGATTATCATCGACTCTACGCGCTCTATTTTCGAGGATGATTTTCTCCCCGCGGGCTCGCTGCGCGATAAGGTCGAGGCGTTGGATAGAGCGCATTACTTCATCGTGACAAAATGTCCGCTCGGTATGTCGCCGCTCGACCAGCGCATCTGGCGCAAGGGTTTGCTGAACTACGCTTATCAGCGCATCTACTTCACGCAGGTAGTGCCTACCGAGGCGGTGTCGCCATTCTTCCCCGAGAATAGATTGGAGAAGGGCTCGGAGGTGATTGTGATGTCGGGTATCGGCAATCCAAAGGCCTTTGTGAAGGAAGTGAGAAGGGAGTATAAGGTTGTGTCGAAGATGATTTTGCCCGACCACCATGTCTATACGGTGGCGGATTTGAATCGTCTGGTGGCGCTCTTTGAGAAGTATCCTAACGCCAAGTTGCTCACAACCGAGAAGGATGCCGTTAAGTTGCGCCGCAGTAAGAAGGTGCCCGCGATTATCCGCGAGAGGATGTTCTATCAGCCTTTGAAGGTGGAGTTCCTGGAGGGCTCTGATTCCGATTTCTTCAGCACTCTGAAGGATGATTTGGACGGCAAGATTCACCTTGGCGACCTGAAAATTGATGGAGAAGAGTAGATTAAAATAAAGTTTAGATATGATTAATAAGGTAATTTTAGTAGGAAATGTAGGTATTGACCCCGAGGTGCGTACCACCGAGTCGGGCGTTAAGGTTGCGCGCGTGCGTTTGGCAACATCAGAGCGTTATGTAGATAAGCAGAGCGGCGAGCGCAAGGAACTCACCGAGTGGCACACTATCACTTTGTGGCGTGGTTTGGCGGATGTTGTTGATCGCTATGTACACAAGGGTTCGCAGATTTATGTTGAGGGTCGCCTCCGTACACGCGAGTGGGTTGATAAGGATCAGGTGAAGCGTTACACAACCGAGATTCTCGCTGACAATATGCAACTTTTGGGTAGTCGCAGCGACAACAACGGCGGTCAGGTATCTGCACCAGCCGCAGCGCCCGCAGCACCAGCATATCAGCAGCCAGCGCAATCTTATCAGGCCCCTGCCGCACCTGCTGCTATTCCAACTGCGCAGGAGGATCCAGATGATTTACCATTTTAGAACAAAAAGAAAAGTCGCTGATTTCAGCGACTTTTCTTTTGTCTTTATTTCGCGTACTACTCCTCTTCGCGCTTGACGCACTCGATGCCGACGCGCTTCAGGAGGTTGAGTCCATCCTCCGAGCGGTAGTCGTCGAGATATACAACGCGCTTGATACCCGCCTGGATAATCAACTT
>JAEIGA010013204.1_pt1 | contig 12567 bp, 16 predicted proteins | sample 9270691 | NCBI WGS metagenome assembly JAEIGA01 (sample SAMN17057246, study PRJNA624740) | gut metagenome | biome: biome; isolation source: fecal sample | host: Bos grunniens | place: China: Xizang | collected 2019 | reverse complement strand
TGGATGCGGGCATGGCAGGCGAAGCACAGACTTTTCAGCCCTTGAAGTCCGCAGTCGATAGCCAACCGCTTCATCTCGTCTTTGGTTCGGGCTGTCTCAATAGGCACCACATGATGCACACACCTGGCACTCGTCACGATGCCTTCCTTCAGACATTCCTCACACAGTCCGTTGGTGCTCCTGAGTTTCGCAATGCGCAACTCCTTCCACTCCTTAGAATTATATATGTCACTTTTATCTTTGGCTATCTTTTCAGATACACCTCTCCAATATCGTTTCTTCATATAATCCCTGCTTTATAGCCGCCCCTTATCAAGGGGCTCAAAATATCCTTGGCTACCTTGTCAGATACCCCTCGCCAGTTTCGCTTCTTGTTCATACGCTTACCATTCTACTCCATGTGGTCGCCACGGCAGGCCCTCCAGATAGGCGAGCGTCTCGGCTGTCTGTCGGCGTTCCGCCTCGGTTGGTTCTCGTCGTGGTTGTTCACGATGTGGGAACTGATAGTCTTCAGGTTCAATCATCGCTCACCTCGCTTTCTGCCGCCTCGCGGTCGTCGTCGGTGAAGTGGATGGTTGTTTGCTTGATGCGTTGGTCGCTTGCCAAGCTGTCGGGCGTTCTGTGCTGCTTGGCTTTGGTCCGGTTGCCGTACTCATTGATGGCGCGGCCGAAGTCGGTGTGATCGCCCAGCCCTGGCAGTTCCTCGGTGGTCATGCGGTCGAGCTCGTGAAGCAGCTGGGCATCGCACATCACGGTGAGCGTCTCGCGCAAAGAGTTGCTCTCCAGGGCGAGCCCCACCTGTCGCAGTTGGCGGTAGAGCCCCTTCATGGCTACCTCGGTGACGCGCTCCAAGATGTCGTCCACGCAGTAGGTCATGCGACACGCCTTGCCTGGCATGAATGGCTTGTCAATCATCGCCAACCCGAAGCCCTTATGACCAGGCTGCTGGAGTATGAGGATGGCTTGCGCCACGTTGGTACCACCGCTCGGGTCGGCAATGTTGAATGCCTTATGCCAATCGGGTTCCAGTCGCATCATGTCGATGACCTCTTGCATCTCAGTGTTCACTGGGTCGTAGTGTCTGGCACTCTCGATGAAGGCATGCACGAACATCTTCAGCAGGTCGTTGGCGTTGGTTCCGTGCTGCAGCCCCTCGGCCAATATGTTCAGCAGGTCGTAGGTGTCGCTGCTCACCTTAATGCTGAGCGTGGCATTACCGCCGTCCTGTACTTGTTTCTGGTTACTCATTGTTGTCGATTGTTAGGTTGAGTTTTTCTATCAATGGTCTTATAACCGGCACCTGCTCCATCACCTCGCCAATGGTCTTGGGCTTGGGTGGTGCTTGGTTGATCATGCGCACCACCACGTCGGCAATGTCGGCCTTCGGTCCGTCGCACTCGCGCCACCATTCCTTTACGGGCTTGGTGTCGATGGTGAGCCGGTCGTAGTAGATAGCCTCGGCCTTCTGTTTCCACAGTTTCACACCGTCGCGGTCGGGGTAGAGGATAACTTGTCGTTTCTGGTCGATGAGAGGTTTCAGTCGTTCGCGGGTCAGGTTGCTGGCACCGCAACAGGCGAGCCACACCTGGGTGGCATTGTTGCCGTAGGCGATGGCCATGAGGATAGCCGTTTTCTCACTCTCGACCAGCTTCACCGTGGCCTTGGGGTATCGCTTCAGCAGGTGTTCACCGAATAGACATTGGCGCACCTCCTGGCGGTCGGAGTCGTAGTAGTTGCGATAACCGCCACGGGTGAGTAGTGAGTGCATCCAGTCGGTCACGTACTTGCCTTCGTTCTCCTTCAGTCGGTGGCCGTTCTCCTTATACTTCATATAGTGCGCCGTGCGCGGGTGGCCCTCAGCATCAATCTGCCAGAACACGGTGAACTCGTGGTCGCCATACTGCTGACGGATGGTGGAGTGACCAACACAGTACTCGAATAGCACATGCGGGATGCGTGCCCGCTGTTCGTTGCCCCACTGCACTTGCTCGCGAATGTATCGCACCAGGTTGTCGTGCTCCAGTCCCGTCATGCGCTGGCGCACCATGTTGCGGGGCAGCCATAGCGTGGGCAGTGGTGGAGGTGTCGGTCGTGGTGGCGGTGGGGTGTAGTTCAGTGGCACATCGTCCACCTCGACGTTGTACTTCTTACCGAGCCATCGGATAGCGTCGGGGAAGCTCAACTTCTCGTGCTCCATCAGGAACTTCACGGGATCGCCCGCCGCCTCACATTTGAAGCACTTATAGACGTTTTCCTTCGGATAGACGGAGAAGTTGCCATAGCCTTTGTCGTCATGGAACGGACAGACGCCTATGTATCGCACGCCGCCAGCTTGCTTCTTCAGTTTAACTGAAGGGAAGTCGGCAACAACCTCCTCAATCTTGGCGATGTCGAGGATGTGGTCAATGATGTCTTGGCGAATCTTTGCCATAACTTGCAAAATTAAAAGGTTGATTGTAAAGCATAAACGTGCGTGTGTGCGCGTCGCGCGGGTGGGGGACGCTTGCCCCTTGCCCCAGCCCCGCCAAAAGCGGGCAGGGGGCATGGTGCATGCGGCCTACGCCCGACGTTGGGTTGAACCATTGGTTTAACCCCCTTACCCCTTTAGGGGTAAAGGGTGCTTGGTTGAACTCAACTGGTTTAACTTGGTTCAAGTCATTAGAAGGGTAAATCTTCGGGCGGCTGGAGCATGTAATGACCGCCACTCTTCAGTGTGGTCTCCTCCAGGAAGCCGGAGTTGATGGCCGCCATGAGGTCGGCTTGCTGGCGGGCGTCGTTCTTTTGTCCACCAATCTCTCCAAATACCGTCTTCTTAATAGCTGCCCGACTCATGGGCCATTCGAACTGCGTCTTGGCCTGTTCAATCCATTCACGTATCAATCGTGGGTCGTCGCATGCAGGTTGTTCCTTGCTCTTACTGTTCAGGTTGGTTCCCTTGGTGATGATGCGAGGCACGCCAAGCAGACCGGCATCCTCGGTTATCTCAAAGGTCCAGTCGTCCATATCCTTGTCGCGGGCATCCTGTTGCTTCACCGTAAAGGTCACGCCCTCTGGCTTCTTCGTCTTGATGCTCACCAAGGTATCGCTCACCTTGTTGCCGAGCTCTGTACCAATCCATCCGCGCATCTTCGCCTCGTCGCTGTCAGCCGCTTTGCCGGGGTTCTGGTGGAGTGCCAGCCATATACTCAGGTTGCGCTCCTCAGCAATGCTGCCGAAGTAGTCCAGAATGGTGGTGCCTGCTTCCTCGTCGTTAATCGAAGGAATCAAGTCACGCAGGCCGTCAATGAATACCACATCTGGCTGAATGGCGTCGATGGCAATCTTGATCAGCTCGAAACGCTTGATGTAGGGCTTGGCGTTATCCTCCTTCGGCATCGACTTTAGCCATAACACGTCAAAGCGGTCGTTGGGTTGTTTCATGTCCCAGCCACATAGCCAGTGCACACGTCTGAGTACCTTGGCACTCGACAGCTTCTCCATCTCGGTATCGACATAGAGTACTTTCGGCAGATGCCCCAGGTACTCAATCGTTCGGTCGGGTACCGCCAGCCCTGGCAAATATTGCTTGGTGCGCTCGTTGCCACAACCAAGTATCGCGGCCATCAGCTGGGTGAGCACGAACGATTTGCCGTTCTTCTTCTGACCGCTGATAGCCGCCAAGCCGCCAATCTTCGAGAACGGCACCCCGTTGAACTCCAGCATCGTATAGGGTTCGGGGTAGTCCTCTCGCGGGTCGAGCAAGTAAGGCCTCAGTGTGTCCCACCTTATCTGTTCCGGTGTCCGTGTCTCTGGCAGTGTGGTGTTATTTAACTCTTCGTTCATAGTTCCTTATATTCTTCAATCTTTAGTCCGTATCGCTGACATGTAGCCTCAAACCTTGCACTGCGATTGGTATTCTCATCATAATAGATGGTGTAGCGGTCTGTGTCGTGGTCGCGCAGATCGTAACCATTATAGACCACATAACCATACAGCTTTGCTGCACGGTGTCGGCAATGTACTTGTTTCTTCGTGAAGGCTCTGATGCGGATATTCGTGCATCTGTCGTTGGCCTGACCACTCATGTGTAACAGACGGAAGTGACGGTTGGTATGGTGATGGGTCTCGCCTTGTCGCTTCTTGATAGCAGCAAGACCTTCCTCGCTCTTTGCTATTCCCAATGCTTTTACGAGTTTATAGAGTGTTGGATGTGTCGTGCTCATCGCTTTCTCTACAAGTCGGTTCTCTGTCACTGGGAACGTCTCGCGCAACCACGCCTCCTGTTCGGCATCTAATATGTATGGATGATAGCCAGTGGGCGACCTCTGTAATTCTCCTGGGAATGGTCTCATAGTTCGTGAGAATTAAGAGCGGTGACCCGTAGGCCACCACTCACAGATAAACTTATAATCAGAATGGCAGGTCGTCATCATCTCCTCCTGCGTTATTTTCAGCCCCTGTGGGCGCGTTATTTGTTGCTGGTGCATTATTACCAATGCTTGCGTTATTTGACGCAGCAGCGGGCTGATTTGCGGCCTTCTTGACACTCTCAATCTTATAGAGGCGAAGTTCGTTGTAGAACTTACCCTCGTACTCACGAGTGCGGTGGCTAAAGCCACATCGAACTTCCATTCCCTCCTTCAGATTGTCGATAACGTTAGTGTCGAAAGTCTCAAGTACCACACTATCTGTATAGCGGTCTGTTTCGTGCTCATAATACTCAAAGATAAATGGCATCGACTTCCACTCGTTACCCGTGCGCTGGCTCACTCCTGAGCGAACCGGCAGCAGTTTTTTTACTCTTCCTGTAAATTCCATTTCTTTTTATTTTTATTGTTATATTTTTTATAGTCACGCACACTTCTCTTGCAGCGGCTTTCTTCTTGTTTCAACTGGATGCGTAAATTCTCAATCTCCTTGCGGGCTAATATGCGCTCGCTCTCAGATAGTCTGTCCAGCTCTTTCTCCATTCTCGCGATATGTGACTGTATGCCAAGTATTCGCTTCTCATAGGTAGCATTAATGGTGGTTTTCGCATCCAGATATTCGACGTAGGTCATAACTTCGTAAGCGTTTCAATCCAACTCTCAACGATAACGAGACCGATGAATCCTAACGGCATCAGGATGCCGTACACTATCATTTCTCTCTTAGTGAAACACTCCCCTTGGAAGTCCTTCATCATTACCTGCCATAATTGTTTCATGATTATATTTTTTTATTGGTTGTATCTCATTAAAAATTCTACCTACCTTCACAGGCAGGTAGAATAAATTTGTAGATGCCTCGCTCGGCATGATTGAGTCTTTGAAATTTGTGTAACGTTAGAATTAACATATTATAAAGTTCGAATGCATCATCTTGACACTCCTCTGCGTTAGTGGCTTGGAAAGCCTGCCAGATAGCAGGCGGTGCGCCTCGACGGTCGCACACTTCACGCATCCATATAGGATGGCCGCATTAGTGTTATCACGCTGCTGTCCTGGCTCCACTACGCTTCCCTCGTAGCTTCACGGCCTATCAGATTGCTTCCGCGCTACTTCTTGCACCTCGGCTATGTTGGAGCTTATGCCTTGCGCAACTCACTCCCGCTTGTGGTGTGGCTTCGATGCCGTTTCATCCAGGCTGCCATCGCCCTTTTCTTCGATCCGTCTTTCGTCGCTCTGTTGCTGATGCTTGTCGTGGGCTACCGTTGTGTTTTCTGTTTTGATTTCTGCTTTTCTATTCCACGTTCGCTCACCCTCGATCGTCGTTGCTTCAGCATGTCATCACTCCGTCCGTCTTCACTCACCGGCCCTTCGCCCTGTATTTAACCAGCTGGCGCGTACTGGGTTCTTCGTGGAAGGTGGCGGAATCGAACCGCATGATCACCATAATCACCTCCCGTTGTTTTATCCGATGACTGCTCTACATTGCAGCCTTTCTATTTCGCCTGAAGCGAACATCCTTTGTATCTTATTCCTGGGATAGAGCCACTTATTCCCGTGCGTATCTCCCAGTTCGTCCGTCACTCTCGGCTGCTTGCGTGGCAGCGAGTGTCCGTATCGCTCCAACCAAGACTTTGTGAACGTACCGAACATCTGGCACAGCTGATCACCAGTCAGCCACACCTCGGAGTACATTTCCATCTGTTCCTCCATCGTGCGTCTCACCACGTTCTTCAGTTCCATTATTTCTGATTGGTTCATTGTTTTAAGTTCCTTTGGTTCTTTGGTTCGTTTTTAGCATCTTTGGCTTTTGGCTGTCATTTTGTCCTTTTGATGCAGACAGCCACTGCCTCACGGTCTGGAATGAAGTCAAATTCCATCCCGTCTTCGTAGGCCACCTGCCTCACAGTCTGACGCGCAGATTCAATCTTCTTGGCGTTGTTAAGCTCGATAATGCGCGTCTGTCCTACTCGCATGTCTCGAAGCTCTTGGCGTGTCACTTTTTCTTGTTTCATATTTTTTCTTTTTCTTAAACTTACTTAATTTAGTCCGACATTTTTGTCTGATTCACGAAAAAGATATACCTTTGCGCCTCATTGTGTACGTTAGCAATATTTAGGTATAGTTTTCCGTCGTCAAAGTAACTTACTTACTTTTTGGCGTTGCAAATATAAGACAAAAAAGTAGGATAACAATAAGAAATAAGAAAAAAGTGTAGGATATTAACTATTTTTAAGACAAAAACGTATGATTGAGTCGGAAACTGAAAGAAAAATGAGACAAAAACGTCTGATGGAGGTGTTCGAACATCTCCAGAATGGTTCGTATGGCATTCACTACAAGTATCAACTCGCCAAGGCACTCGGTTATGGCCGTACTTCTATCAGTGCCGCCATGGGTGGCGACCCGGATTATCTTACGAAGGACCTCTTCGAGTCCATCTGCAAAAAATACCCCGGAGTCTTCAATCTGGAATACCTTCTGCATGGCATCGGCGAACTCCTCACGTCTGAAGAGCAAGCAAGAACCAACGGAACTGCTCCATCACAACAAGACGAGCAGTTTGCTTCAGACGACCCGCTGGTTCTTTATTCGCGCATGGTTCGCAGTGTTGATGACCTACGCATGCAGATCAAAGACGAACTCGACGACATCCGTGCCATCAAGTTTGAGCTTCAGCAGTCCCGCGACGAATTTCGTGAGGCCACTCAGCGTCTCATGCAAGCCGTCGGCCGCATAGAGTCGTCGCATTCGTCATCCTCATACATAGCTGCCGACAGCGATTATTAACCAAATGTTTCCCCATCTGCGTTAATAATCATTAACGAGGTCGCCATGAACCCAGTGTTCATCGGTGACCCCACTTTCCGTGTTCGACTCCCTCCAGCTCCACAACGGTAAAACGAGGGAAGGCGCGGAAATGCGGGCAGAATGGGAGATATGAAGAGATGCGGGATGATGTAATGAAACGCAAAAGGCCACAAAAAGCCGCAAAAGGAGGTAGAAAAGTTACCAAATGTTTACCCAATGTTTTACCAAGTTTGCCCGGATTGATGAATCTGGGGAAACAATTAAAAATGAAAGGATATTGATATGATTAGAATATCACTTGTGTTTGACCACCATAAACGGACACCGAAGAGCGAGGAAGGACCCGTGGAGGTGCGTGTAACCATTAATCGGAAGTCTTACTATATTAATACGGGTGTGCGCGTACATGAGAAACGGCTTGTGGGCAATGCGGTGCGAGACGTGGAGTATAAGGATGGCCCAGACCTCGTGAGGTGCACCGACGATGCGGACGTGCTGAATGAGCGGCTGACTACTATCGTGAGGATGGTGGAGAAGGAGGTGAACGTGTGTCTGGAGGAACGACGGGCGATTGATGTTGCGGAGATCAGAAGGAAGGTGTGGGATTTTGTGAGTGTGAAGCCTTGCGAGGACGAGCCAACGCTGGTGAACTGGATTCGTGGGATGGCTGACGATGCGAATATTGCGCTGAATACGAAGCATCGGTACCACACGTTGTGCAAGCGGTTGCTGGAGTACGGTAGGATGACACGGTGGGAGGATGCGACGACGGACAAAATCTACGACTGGGACTTATGGCTCAGACAGCAGGAGGTGTCATTGACGGACGGACAGCGTGAGCGTGGTGTAATACCTCGGAAGATTCAGCCTGTTGCGGTGTATAACTACCACAAGCTACTGAAGGCGATGCTCAACAGGGCCGTGATGCTGGACGTGATTGAGAATAACCCATACACCCGTATGAAGGGTGCGTTCAAGAAGGAGGCGAACGAGAAGATTGAGTTTCTGACAGAAGAGCAGATGAATAAACTGCTGGAGTTGACTCCGGTGCGTGGCAGTCAGGTTGAGATGGCAAAGGACTTGTTCGTCTTTCAGATGTTCACCGGGCTGTCGTATGCCGACACGCAGAAGTTCGACCTGTCGCAATATAAACGAGAAACGGTCCGCGACGGCGATACGGGCGAAGAGACAGTACGATGGAAGCATATTGGTGAGCGTGTGAAGACAGGCGTGCCTTATGTGTCGATGCTGCTGCCGCCCGTTGTGGAGGTGCTGGAGCGGAACGGCTGGCGAGTGCCGAAGATGAACAATCAGAGGTACAACCAGATGCTGAAGGCCATTGGAATGTGTATTGGCGTGGAACGCCTGCACTCGCACATGGGACGGCATACATTTGCCACCTGGATGTTATCGAACGGCGCGAGAATCGAGAACGTGGCGCGGATGCTTGGGCATACAGACATCAAGATGACGCAGCGGTATGCCAAGGTGCTGGCAGAAGACGTATATGACGAATTTGATGCCGTGGCTGAAAAACTAAAGAAGCGGTAGGGACTGACCCTTGCCGCTTCCACCCATTAAAATGATACATTTAAAAAGTAAAGTTCTTCATGTCCTCTTCGAGCTGTCTGCGTTCGTCCTCTGACAACTGCGGGTCTCTGTTGATAGTCTTCTCGTCCTCCCATGAGAACGGCATGAACTGCTTGACGGTCAATGGTGACTCACCCTTGGCGAGTCCCATGCAATAGCGCACATAGTAGGCTATGAGACGTGCCTGCTCCCATGCTGGATGATGACGCTTGAAGTAACCATTGCGAATGTGCAGAGCTTCCCAGAAGTTTATCTCGTACAGGAACTCGCGCCTGCTGACGCCTATCTCGCCCACGAAGAGCTCATAGAGTTCGTGGGCTGTTAGGCGTTTTTTTGTTCGCCCTCCTCCTGGGTGTCGCCCTCCTCATTCTTTGGCAGCTGATAGAACTGAGAGCGAAGAATCAGGATGTTGCCAAGGGCTGCACCCATCTCCTTGGGCGTGAGGTTGTACATCATCTCACGGTCGGTGACAGGCGACTTGCGCTCGTTGATGTCTGTCAGACTCTCGTAGTATGAATTGACGGATGCAAGGATGGCGAATATCACCCGCTTGCTGTCGGGGTCCTTCTTCTTCTTGATACACTTGATGGCCTCCTGAATGAAGTCGTGCATATCCTCGTCGGCCATCGCCTTGTAAGCTATCTCTGTGGCGTAGCAATAGGCCATTATGACCTTCTTGCCGCAAAGTTCGATTTCTCTTGTAATCATATTCCTTTGATTTTTATAAGTTAGAAAAAGAAAACGCCCACCGCCAACGAATCAAAGGAACTTGAAAGGTGTGACGGCAGGCGCGTATAGGTTAGGCTCCAACAGTATATGCACCGTAGCCGTTGAGAGTGGCCTGATAGGTGGCATTCTGTCGGTTGGGGCCTTGAATCTGCAACTGAGTCAACAAACAGCTACCGCTGACGATAGTGCTCGATGCCGTGCGCTGGTTGTCACCACCGACGTTGGCAATCTTCCAACGTACAGGCGTGCCGGCCTCGTAGATGTCCTCGATAGATGCAAGGTCTTGACCTGTTACCGCCGACGTGATGGTGTCGTTGCCACGCACCAGCGCAGAGGTCGTGATGTCGTAAGACAATCCCGTGGGCTCCTGAATCTGCCAGTTGCCTGGGGTGTCCTTAGTGGTGGCATCCTCCAACGTCATGCTGACATGAAGCGAGAGTGTCTTGGCGGCTGCTATAACCTTTGCAGGCGAAGTGGTATTGTCGCTGCCCAAGAACAGGCGCACGAACTGACCCTTGGTGTAAGAGCCAGCGGCGACGGCCTCGTAGGTGGGTGTGGTTGCGATCTTCTCCAACGCACCGCTACCAGTGAACTGCAACGACTTGGTACTGTTAGTGCGATCGTCGAACTGGAAGGTGGCATCGTTAAGATATGCCTGACCCTTGCGTGCAAAGGCAGCCTCCTCGCCCGTCTGATTGTCAGCTGTCGAGGTCTCATCCCACATCAACGTAAACGGAGTCAGGTTCTTGATAGCCGTCAGCATAGCAGCGGCATCAGATACGTCGAGAGAATCCACCTGCACGCTCCACGCCTGACTGGTCATGGTGGGCTTTGCGGCCATGCCGACATCATCCTTAGTACTCGAATCGTCGGTGTTGTTCGTAAGTGTTACGGTGCAGTTTGTCGCCATGCCCACACACTTGAACTTCGTGCCAACGAGCGTTAAAATTCTAATGTTCTGTCCTTTCAATATCATAGTAATAACTTTTTAATCGTTGATAATATCGACGCGGAGCGTGAAGGCTCCTGTCTCTGGGTTATATCCTGCGGCACCAGCACCATAGCGCACGTTAGCTGGAATATCGTTGACCATATCGGCCAACTCATCACGCGTCTTTGCGGTCAGTACGGCGGTGCCGTTCTTCAGCAGTTCCTCCACATAGGCGGGCTGCTGCTGTTTCTCATCAGTTGCTTTCTTGCTCATTGTCAATATCAGCTTTGGTTACACATTGATAGATAAGGGGCTTGTGGTAACAAGGCTTCATCCAATCCCATGCTAATTCGCCCGCTGTGAGGTTCACCAGTTCAGGCATCTGTGCGCCCAGTGAGACCATATAGACCTCCACCGCCTTGCGCACCTTGCGCATGATCTGCTTCACCTCTCCCGGACTTTCGGCAGCAATATCGACAGTCACCTGCACCTCGTCCTGGCCACCCTCCCACACGCAGTCTTTCGTGGTCACGTTGTTCTGTAGCGCATCGTCGGTGATGATGATGTTCGGCAGAGGGGTGTTGTCTTCCTGGTCGGGTGGAATCTCGAAGCACGTAGAGACGACGCGCCCGCCGATGGTTTGCATCAGCTGCTCGTCGGCCTTGATAGCCTCGTATATCAATTCGTCAACAGTCTTCATTGCTTTTTGGGATTGTTTTAATCAGAAAGCCGCCTGCCGGACAACCTGTTGCTGTTGCATCGGAGCCGACAGGCGGCGAACTATGAAACCGAAGTTACTTTCAGAGAGATGTTCATCCGCCGATCTCGTTAGAAGATGCGGGCTCGATGAGCTTGATGAGTTTGAAGGCCTGTGGCTTGCCGGAGGTGTTGCCGTTGACCTTGCTGGAGAGCTCAACGAGAGAGTAGTCAAGGCTCATGCCCATAGCGATGACGTTGCGGTCAAAGTTGGCGGAGCTTGTGCCGTCGATGTTGAACTCAATGCCATCAGCATAGACCTGCTCGTTCAGGTAGCCGAAGTGACCGATACCGATGTAGCGTACAGGAGTGTCGCCAACCTTGTCCTTGGTGGCAACGCCATTGGAGGCAATCGAGTAGTCGATGTACGGGCTGATGTGGTTGCGATAGCCTACGCAACGACCATCCTGTACGACGGTGCGGTTGGAGTCGGTGGTGCCGGGGATGAGCTTAATGAACTCAAGGTCAACCTCAGTGGTCTTGTCCATGATGACTTCGGGATCACCCTCAAAGCCGAGGTCGTACATCTTGGCAATCTCCTTCTTCAGGTTCTTACCGATGTTCTCGTCGAGAGTCAGCTCAACCACCTCTACCTGTGCGAACGGTGACTGGAGTTTGTCGTACTCACCGTGAGCGTAGATGTGGAGGGCGCGGAAGATTGCCCAACCCTTCTGGAACTTGTAGGTCAGGAAGGCCACGATGTCGAAAGCGGCCTGGGCGACAGCGCGACGGCTGACGGGCACGCTGGCAGCAACGCGCTTCGGAGATGTGGTGATGTGGGCAAAGTCGAGAGCCTGCTCATCCACCTTGGTCACCTCACCCTCGACGGTGAACTTCACGTCGTTGATAGAGTAAGGAATGACCTGAGTGCCGGTCACACCAGTCACCATCACGAGGTCGTCGGGCAGTTCGATGCCGGGCACCTTCGTGTCGATGATGGGCTTAATCTCGACGGGAATCAGACCGCCTGCCTGCAAGTTGGCGGTAGCGTTGTTGTCGCCGCCTGGGTCATTGGCGATGGCGTTGGCCAGGATAGTGGTGGCGTTGGCAGCACGACGGTTGGTGTAGCAGTCCTGAATCATCTCACGAATCTTGGCACCGTAGTCCTCCCGCTCGCGGATGTTATCCAACTCCTTGCCGCTGGCCATAGCCTTGGCACGGGTTGACAGACCAGCCGACTCACGGGTCAGCTTGTCGTACTCGGCATCCTCTACACGCTGCTCGTTCTTCAACTGAGCCAGTTCGCGCTTCTGCTCCTCGGTGATGGTTCCCTTCTGCTCCTCAGAAGTCAGGGTGCGAATTTTCTCCTCACGCACATTGGCGTTCTGGTCCAGAACATCAAGT
>JAEIGA010013203.1_pt1 | contig 12568 bp, 9 predicted proteins | sample 9270691 | NCBI WGS metagenome assembly JAEIGA01 (sample SAMN17057246, study PRJNA624740) | gut metagenome | biome: biome; isolation source: fecal sample | host: Bos grunniens | place: China: Xizang | collected 2019 | reverse complement strand
CTCGAATCACCACGATTTAATATCGAACATCAAAAACAGACTGTTTACCTTGCCTGCCGAGACCATAGTTTATCCCGGACATGGACCAAAGACAACTATTGGTTACGAGAGTAACTATAATATGTATATCGAATAATTAATACATTAATATCAACGATAAAACAGCCTATGAATAGGCTGTTTTATCGTTGATATTAATGTTTTAATTATTCGATATACATATTATAGTTACTCTCGTAACCAATAGTTGTTTTTGGTCCATGTCCGGGATAAACTATGGTCTCGGCAGGCAAGGTAAACAGTCTGTTTTTGATGTTCGATATTAAATCGTGGTGATTCGAGTCGGGGAAATCGGTGCGTCCTATGCTGTTGCAAAAGAGTGCATCGCCCGAGAATAGCCATCCCTCTTGCTCTACATAATAGGCGAGGCTGCCGGGCGAGTGTCCGGGAACAGCTATTGCTGTAATCTTTCTGTTGTTTCCGAAAACAATCTCGTCGCCATTATGCAGTACCCGTTGCAGTTGCGGAATCTTTTTGTCATATCTTATACCGAATCGGGCAACGCGTTCGGCGATGTTCCCGGCCCAATGCCAATCGCCATCGCTTGCCTCGGCCCCCAAGCCATATTCGGCATATATGAACGGGCTGCCGAATATGTGGTCGAAGTGCAGGTGTGTGTTCAGATAGTGCTTCAGCTGCAACTTGTTGTCTGCAATGAATCTTTTAAGAGTTTCTTCTTCGTTAGCTGAAAAGCAACCGCAGTCTATCAGTACAGCCTCGCCTGTCTCGTCCCACAGCAGATAGCTGTTTACCTCTATGGGGTTAAATACAAATATTTTCAGTTCCATCTGTTGCATTGTTTAGATAGGTACGTAAACAACCTTCTTATCAATAAAGAACTCTTCCTCGAAAATGTTCTCTAACGGTGTAATCTCAACAACGTTTCTGAAGGGTTGTGTCTCGGCCTGCATATCGCCGCCCTTAAGGCATATCACACCGTTTGGCAATACGTTGAGCTGTTCTTTTGATATGTTCTTACGGCATATCTTGATTAGCTCGGGCAGTTGCATCACCGCACGGCTCACAACGAAACTGTATTTCTCTTTTATATCCTGTGCACGGCTGTGCGATGCGCGTACGTTCTTAAGGCCTATGGCATTTGCAATCTCTGTTGCCACGCGTACCTTCTTGCCTATGCTGTCGACAAGATGAAACTCTACCTCGGGGAACATTATTGCAAGCGGAATGCCGGGGAAACCGCCACCGCAACCCATGTCCATGATGGTGGTGCCGGGACGGAATGTGATTACCTTGGCTATTGCCAAAGAGTGAAGAACGTGGTGCAGGTAAAGATTCTCTATGTCCTTGCGCGAAATTACGTTAATCTTGTTGTTCCACTCGTAGTACAGGTTATAGAGTGCTGCATATTGCTCTTTCTGCTTTTCGGTGATTCCGGGAAAGTATTTTGTTATAATCTCCATTCTCTTATGTTATTGCTTTATTAATAAATCCTTTATCTCGTTATATCCCAATGCAATTCTTGTGTTGCCCATGCAGTAGGGGGCAATCTCGTAGCGGTTGTAGTGGAATATTATGCTGTCGCTCTCGAGCTTGAAATTATCGGTTATGAACATGTCGTTCATTGTGAGATAACCCTTCTCCTTCACTTCGCTTATGCTTTGGACATTGAGCTTGCGCATGAGGGCTGTTGTTATATGTGAGCATAGCACCTCTTCGCAGCCTTCGACGAATATGTCGTTCAGTTTCAGCTCGTATCCGCTTATGCTGTCGATGTTCAAATAGATGGTGTATTCCATACCGTGTGCACCGCCTGTGTATTCGCTGTTGTTCATGGTGCAGCAGATGACACCATTGCGCTCGTGCGATATCTTGCCGTTTATCGTGTAGCTGAAATTGAACCATGCGGGGTAGCTGTTTGTCCCTTTCTCGTTGATGTAGTCGGGGTGCATGTCGTAGTACTCCTCTTTGCATGCTTCGACAAAGCGTTCGGCAGCCTTGTATATGTCTGTAGTGTCGATGTTGAATGCGGCGTATGATATTGCATTGTTAATCAGTTCGCAGCGTCTGCTTTCGCCGCAAGCTACGGGCAGCGATATCTCTATTGTGAGCTGTGGCGATGTGCGCCTGTTTATGGTGTCGATAGGGAAAGCCACCGAGGTGTTGTAGACAGTGAAGCAGTCGACAGCGGTAGCTGTGCTCTCTCTGTCGCTGCCATTCTCTGCTGTGGCGTTGTGGCTGTTATTCTCGCTATTGCCGCAGCATGCCAAAAACAGCATTGCCGTAAAATATATTGCAATATGCAGGCATCTTTTCATGCTTATGATTGTTTATGATATTGTTGGATGCTATATTGTTTTGCGAAGATAATTATTTTGTCTTATATTCGCAAGTAGTTAAGCGTACCATGCTTGTCATATTTCGGCATCCGACATGATGTTTTAAAAATATAACTGTTATGTATGGATTTTAATGAAAATTTAAAAGGCATTTCCGATGAAACAATCAGGTATGTAACCCTGAGGCTCAACGATTTCAAGTTCCGCCTTGTCGAGACACTGTCGCAGCTGTGTGGTCGTTTGCTGTTGTTTGTTGCTGTTTCGCTGTTTGTCGTTTTGGCTCTTTTCTTTATGCTTGCAGCTGCTGTTGTGGCATTGTCGATGTATGTAGGCACCGTTTATGCGTTCCTGATAATGGCAGCACTGCTTGCGGTAATTGCATTGCTGCTCTACATGTTGTGCTACAACTTCTTTGTAAACAGGATGGTGGCCGAGCTTTGCAGTATAGTGTTTACTCAAGAAGAGAAGAAAGATGAATAGCGGATATGGCAAGATAGCCTCGCTCGGGCAGTTGCGCGAGGCCCGTAAAGCAAACATACGCATGATGCGTTCTACTGCCGTACGTCTGAAAACATCTCTCATGGGTGTTGCCGACAGTGCAGCTTCGGTATATAACATGACATCGTTGCTCGGGAACGCATTTTCCCTGTTTTCCCGGTTGACAATGCTCAAAGAGGGGTACGATATTTTAATCTCCTTTTTTAACGACATGTTCGACGACGATAAAAAAAGAGAGTGAACAAAGGAATATTAATTACACAAACCGACAATATACACAAAATGACTACAGGAATACTTTATGCAGCAATAGCGGTACTGTTTCTCATTGCTCTCATTGTAGTGATACTTTATTTGAGGCTCATCATGAAATCGGGTGCAATAGCCACCGAGTGTGCTGTTGCGAAGAATGGCCTTTCGGCAGCTGTGGAACGTGCCGACAAAGCCGAGGCGTTGTGCCGGTCGTTACAGAACGAGCTTAATGCCAAGGCTACGCATATTGCAAGGATTGAGAACGAGAACAGTGCAGCAAACGAACGTCTGGCAATGCAGAAAGAGCAGTTTGAGCTATCGATGCAGCAGATGCGTAACGAGTTTAAGGCATTGGCGAATGAGGCACTCGAACATAATACTCAAATATTCAACCGGCACAGCGAAGAGCGTCTGTCGGCTATGCTGAAGCCTTTCGGGCTCGACCTTCAGTCGTTCCGCGACAGGGTAGAGACCCTGTATGGCGAGGAGAACCGTCAACGCTTCTCGTTGCAAGAGAGCATAAAGAGTCTTGTCGAGGCAAATATGCGCATAAGCAACGATGCCGTAAACCTCACCAATGCGCTTGTGGGTACAAGGAACAATAAATTTCAGGGCGACTGGGGCGAGACAATCCTCGAACAGATACTCGAGAACTCGGGGCTTATCGAGGGTGAACAGTGGGAACGTCAGGCAACATTGCGCACCGAGGATGGCGTGTCGGTGGTGAATAACGATACCAACCGCATAATGAAACCCGATATAATAGTCCATTTCCCCGGAAAACGAGACATCATAATAGATTCAAAGGTGTCGCTTAATGCCTATATGGCCTATCTCTCGGCCGAGGAGGAGGGCGAGCGTTCCGTTGCAATGAAAGAACATGTGGCAAGCGTGCGCCGTCATATCGACGAGCTCTCGGCAAAGTCATACGATAAGTACAATATCCATTCGCTCGACTATGTGATGCTCTTTATACCCAATGAACCGTCATACTTCATGGCAATGGAGGCCGATAACGGACTATGGAACTACGCCTATAAGAAAGGGGTAGTGCTAATATCACCTTCGAATCTCATATCGACACTTTTTGTTGTCAACTCATTATGGACACGCGAACGCCAACAGCGTAATGTGCAAAAGATTGTGGATACGGCCAATGCCATTTATGACAAGTTTGTCAGCTTCACCGATAACTTTACTAAGATTGAGACAGCATTGGAGAAAGCGCATGATGCCTATCGCGAAGCGCACCGTCAACTGTCGACAGGTAAGGGCAATATAACTCGCCGCCTGCAAGAGATTAAGAAACAGGGATTGCTCACTACAGGAAAGAGTATCTCCTCGTCATTGGTAGAGGATGAGTAAGATTTTTTAAAAAGGAACGACTAATTTATTATGTGTCGTAAGTTTTGCTCCTTTTGCGACCAAAAGGAGAGAAATATATCCCTTAAAAGAGAGTACTGCAGAAAATGATACCGAGAAGACGATTGATAGTGTATAAGAAAATTTATTTTCTCGGGTTTCAAACCCTGACACTCATTCTGCAGCGGAATTTGTTCAAACAAATCGATGGCACAAGCAGCAGTCAGTCACGCGAAGTACGGACGAAGTTCGTACCGCGTGGGATGCGATTAGCTTGTGTCGTCAATTTAACACAAAACAAATCGATGACACAAGCAGCAATTAGTCACGCGAAGTACGGACGTAGTTTGTACCGCGTGGTGTGCGATTAGCTTGTGTCATCAATTTAACATAAAACAAATCGATGACACAAGCAGCAGTTAGTCACGCGAAGTACGGACGAAGTTCGTACCGCGTGGGATGCGATTAGCTTGTGTCGTCAAAACATATCCACTGCATCGCAAAACTAACTTAAAACGAGGCTTCGGATTTGTAATCCGAAGCAATACGAGTCGGGGATTTTCAATCCCCTATATTATTCTTTCTGGTTAGAACCCTTGCACTCAATTAGTGGCGGATGTATCTTTCGCTTAATCGCATATATAAACATAATAAAAAATACTTGGAATAATCCATTTTATGCACTTCTGCAGCAATGCCTTATGACAAAAAGAGATTTTTTTTCATTTGTTTGCATTTATTACATCGAATAGATACATTTGCAATAGTGGGACTTGTAACTTGGGTTGCAGTGTGCTGCTGTAGATTGTTGCGTCAATTTATCTTTAAATTTAATAATATGGATTATAACGTACTATTCTGGTTTGTGCCGGCCGCATCGTTGTTGGCACTTGCATTTGCTTGGTACTTCTACAGGCAGATGAAGAAAGAGAGTGAAGGAACCGAGCGCATGGTGTATATTGCCGAGGCTGTGCGTAAGGGTGCTATGGCCTATCTTAAACAGCAGTATAAGGTAGTTATAGTAGTGTTTGTATGCCTTGCGCTTATTTTTGCCGTTATGGCATATGTGTTCAAGATTCAGAACGAATGGGTGCCGTTCGCATTCCTCACAGGTGGTCTCTTCAGTGGACTGTCCGGTTTCTTGGGAATGAAGACTGCTACCTATGCTTCGGCCCGTACCGCAAACGCTGCACGCAACTCTATGAACAGCGGTTTGCGCATGGCTTTCCGCAGTGGTGCCGTTATGGGACTTATTGTCGTTGGTCTGGGATTGCTCGATATCTCGGTGTGGTATCTTATTCTCGACAGCTGCATCCCCGCCGATATCAATAACACAGGTATCAAATTGTGTATAATAACAACCACGATGCTCACCTTCGGTATGGGTGCTTCAACACAGGCTCTCTTTGCCCGTGTGGGTGGAGGTATCTACACCAAAGCTGCCGACGTGGGTGCCGACCTTGTAGGAAAAACCGAGTACAACATCCCCGAGGATGACCCCCGCAACCCTGCTACAATTGCCGACAATGTGGGCGATAACGTAGGTGACGTTGCCGGAATGGGTGCCGACCTCTATGAGAGCTATTGCGGCTCTATCCTGTCATCGGCTGCGCTTGGTGCTGCTGCATTTGCTGCCGACGGTGGTGCTATGCAGACAAAGGCGGTGTTTGCTCCTATGCTTATTGCTGCAGTCGGAATTGTGCTTTCTATCATTGGTATATTCTCGGTACGCACTAAAGAGAATGCCGATATAAAGAGCCTTATAGGTGCTTTGTCGCGTGGAACAAACATCTCATCGGCACTTATCGTGATTGCTACATTCGCAATATTGTATCTCTTGGGTATTGAGAACTGGCTCGGATTGTCATTTGCCGTTGTTGTCGGTCTTTTGGTGGGTATTGTAATTGGCCGTTCTACCGAGTACTACACCTCGCAGTCTTATGCTCCCACACGCAAGGTATCTGAAGCCGGCAAGACAGGCCCTGCAACAGTTATCATCTCGGGTATGGGACTTGGTATGCTATCAACTGCAATTCCCGTTCTATCTGTTGTTGCAGGTATCATTTTGTCTTACCTGCTTGCTACAGGATTCCAGCTTGGTGCCGAGAATGTGGCTCTTGGATTGTATGGTATTGCAATAGCATCGGTAGGTATGCTCTCTACTCTGGGTATTACATTGGCAACCGACGCTTACGGTCCTATTGCCGACAATGCCGGCGGTAACGCCGAGATGAGCGGCCTTGAGCCCGAGGTACGCCGTCGCACCGACGCTCTCGATTCATTGGGTAACACAACAGCAGCAACAGGTAAGGGCTTCGCTATCGGTTCGGCTGCGCTCACAGCACTCGCTCTGCTCGCGTCATATATCGAGGAGATAAGAATCGCTCTCGAAAGAACCGACCCGCAGGGTCTTATCAACGGCAAGCCCTTGATGGAGGCAAACATCGTGGATTTCATGCACCATTTTGATGTAACACTTATGAACCCCATGGTGTTGTGCGGTATTTTCATCGGTGCAATGATGGCATTCCTCTTCTGTGGTCTTACAATGAACGCAGTGGGTAGAGCAGCTCAAAAGATGGTTACCGAGGTGCGTCGTCAGTTCAGCGAGATCAAGGGTATCCTCGAGGGTAAAACCGAGCCCGACTATTCACGTTGTGTGGAGATATCTACACGCGGTGCACAGCAAGAGATGGTGTTGCCTTCGTTGATTGCAATTGCTGCTCCCATTGTTACCGGTGTAGTGCTTGGCGTTCCCGGTGTGATAGGTCTGCTTATAGGTAGTTTGTCATCGGGCTTCCTGCTTGCAGTGTTCCTTGCCAACGCAGGAGGTGCATGGGATAATGCCAAGAAATATGTCGAAGAGGGTAATTTCGGTGGTAAGGGCAGCGACACCCACAAGGCTACCGTCGTGGGCGATACAGTGGGTGACCCCTGTAAGGATACATCGGGCCCCAGCCTTAACATCCTTATCAAACTCATGAGCATGGTTGCTATTGTAATGGCCGGCCTTACACTTGCCTATAACATCATAGGATAAAACTGTTGAAATAATAAAAACGGCATTGCAGATAATTTTTGCAATGCCGTTTTTATTATTTATCAAAAAAGAGTACCTTTGGCGTGCAAACATAAAATAGAAAATTATGCTTCCCGTAGATACTCGTAACGAGATTATAAAACTTATCAAAAGAGAGGTTGTCCCTGCAATGGGATGTACCGAGCCTATTGCAGTGTCATTGTGTACGGCCAAGGCTGTCGAGGTGTTGGGTAAGAGCCCCGAACATATAAATGTCTTTTTGAGTCCCAATGTGCTGAAGAATGCGATGGGCGTGGGTATTCCGGGTACGGGAATGATAGGCCTTCCTATTGCTGTTGCCCTTGGTGCTATCGTTGGCCGCAGCGAGTACCAGCTCGAGGTGCTTAAAGATACCACTCCACAGTCGGTTGAAGAGGGCAAGCGCATGATTGACGAGAACCGAATAAATGTAGGCCTTAAAGAGGGTGCCTGTGATATGCTCTACATCGAGGTTGAGGCTAAAGCCGGTGACGACAGGGCTGTAGCAATAATATCGGGCAGCCACACCAATTTCACATACATACAGCATAATGGTGAAGTAATAGCAAACTCAGCAAAACCTGGCGAAGAAGAGTCCAATGCAGCGGGGGACATTCAGCTGTCGATGCTCAAAGTGTGGGAGTTTGCTACAGAGTCGCCCATTGAAGAACTCTCATTCATCCTCGAGGCGCGTAGACTGAACAAGGCTGCTGCCGAGGAGTCGCTGAAAGGCGAGTGGGGACACTGCCTCGGACGCATAATGAGTGGCGATTCGCGTAACAGGGTTTTTGGTGATACCACTTTTACACGAATGGTATCATATACATCGGCTGCGTGCGATGCGCGTATGGGCGGTGCAAAAATTCCTGTGATGAGCAATTCGGGAAGCGGTAATCAAGGTATTACATCTACGCTTCCGGTAGTTGTATATGCCGAGGAGACAAACGCAAGCGAAGAGCAGTTGATACGTGCGCTGGTGCTTAGTCATCTTACAGTCATCTACATCAAACAGAGTCTTGGCCGTCTGTCGGCTCTTTGCGGATGCGTGGTGGCATCGACAGGCTCGAGCTGTGGAGTGACCTATCTTATGGGTGGCGGTTACGACGAAGTTGTCATGGCTGTAAAGAATATGGTTGCTAACCTTACAGGTGTTATATGCGATGGTGCAAAGCCCAGCTGTGCGCTTAAACTTGCAAGCTCTGTATCTACTGCACTCTTCTCGGCTGTTATGGCAATGGAGCACCGTTGTGTTACGGCTTTGGAGGGTATTGTCGATGAGGATGTCGACAAGTCCATACGCAACCTAACATCGATTGGCTCTCAGGGCATGCAGCAGACCGACAAGATGATTCTGTCGATTATGACCAATAAATGATAACGGTGTCTTTAATATAAAATGATTGCGGAAATTTAAAATTTCCGCAATCATTTTATATAGCCCTTTGCTATTCGGGTGATGGGCAGTCTGCTCCTTTGTTGCAATAAACTTGTCAGTCTCTGCGCCATCGGGAGTTAAAAGGATTAACCCTTTTATTGGGTTATAAGAATATCGTTCAATAGCGCCAGTTCGAATTCTGTTGCACCGCGTTCGATAAGAATATTATAATCCTCCTTAATGATATCTGTCACATCAGCGGTGTTGCCACGCAACTCGGCCGCTTTCTTGTATAGTTCCACTGCCTGCTGAGGCTTTTTGGCAATCCATTCGGTGTGTCCTGCATTAATGTAATCCTCAAATTTGGCCTTTTTGTGTGCGAGCAGCTTTGCATAATAGTGACGTGCCTGCTCCTCTTTTCCGTTAAGGAACGAACACCATGCTATGGCGCGCCATGCCTGTGGCGATTCGGGCGCAAGATATTCCACTTTGAAAAAGTGCTCAAACGCCTCGTCATATCGTTTCAGTATTGCAAGGCATTCGCCAGTCTGCAATAGCAGCGATATGTTGTCGGGAGCCACTTCCAGTGCTGCGTTGTGGTATTGCAGCGCATTCTCGTATTCGCCAAGCAAGCGGTAGCACTGTGCTATGTGTTTCATGGTCCACAAGCTGTCGGGGCTTATGATGTCGGCCTTTGTGTAGTAGCCGGCAGCCTCACGGTATTTGCCCTCCTTCTGTAGCGAGTAACCCATCTTCTGGTAGAAGTCGGCATTATAGGTGCGGCTCTCCTTCTCCAATAGAAGGCCGGCGTTATATGCTTCGCTGTAATACTCTTTGTCAATGAGATAGTTGAAGGTGTGCATTATCGCATCGGGGTCGTTTATCATGAATGCGAGGTGGCTGTTCTCAAGTATGTTCAGCGACAGTGTAAAGGGGTCGATGAACTGTTTTTTGTATCGCGACAGCTTGAAGAAACGGTAAAGGTCCTGTATGTATTGGTTGCCAATGTGTTCGGCATCCTTATCCTTCTGAGCCTTGGAGAGCGTTTCAGGGCCTTCGCTTGCAATCTCTTTCTCTTCGCCCAATTGCTGCATCATCATATTGCGCTGTTCCACCGGCACCTGCTCAAATGTGAAACAGAACGAGTATTTGTCGCTGTTGCAAAAGAAACGCGATGAACATATAGCTCCGAAGAGGCTTTTCTTGTTGCTGTTCTGTGGCAACAAATCGGCTATCTGAGGAACATCCGTATCGAATGGGCGCACCCAGTTGCACATCTCTTCGAAGAAGGGGAAACGCTTCAGTTGCGAGAATGTGCTCATGTAGACATCTGCTCCCTCCATTTGCCATTTTGCCATTTCGTTGAGCTTGTCTTTGATGTTGTCATTCTCGAGCCACTCCTTCCATTCCGGGTTCTTCTCCTCCTCGTCAATCTCGGACATTATATCCATGCCTAACTTGCCTGTTCCCAGATGCGGATTCTTGAGCATGGCCGGTATTATCTCGTCGCGCATCTTACGGTCAATCTTCTGCGTTTCGCGGCATCGCAGCAGCTGTATCTGTATGTTGTGCATACGCTGCTTTATTCTGTCGCTGTCGCCAAGAGTCTGCAATGCGAAGGTGAGTTCGGGGAAGTAGGCTATGCGGTGCTCGTATACCGACAATATGAGCACTATACCTATGAGCGCTCTTGTGGATATCTCGGCTTCGTCGCTGAACGAGAGCCTGCATAGCGTTGCTATCTTTTGTGGTTCGAAGCAGTTCAACAAACCTAATGTAATGGCGCTTACAAATGTTGCGCGGTCGTTTATTGATATCTCGCTGTTGGTGAGCAGTCCACAAATATCGTCGCTTGTTTGTGAGTTCCAGTTGCTGCTTGTCCATATGCGATAGAAAATTTCGCGCAGCAACTGTTCGTGCTCTTGTTGCAGTTTCTTTGCCACACTCTTCGATTCAGGGCTCGGAATCATGTGTACAACCGAGTAGTTCGCATGATTTTCGGCAATTCTCATATGCAGTTGGGCTGTATCGTTACTGCCCGCATAGCGGTTGAGATATTGTCGGTACAGTGTCGCCTTGCTCTCTTTGTTGTTGAGAGCGGCTCTGTCGTTCAGTATGAAACATTTGCCTACAAGTTCGTTGTATAGCTTCTCGCGGTTGGGGTCGGGCATTCCCATACGCATATATTCAAGCATATAGCTGTAGGCACTGCGCACCTCGGAAAAATTGGTATATAGATTCCAGTCGCCATCCTCGGTTATAATCTCCGACAGTTTGTCGATGGCTTTTTTCAGTTGGTGCCCTTTTAACAGACTCTCTATTTGTATGTGAAACTCGTTTGTCTCCATGTGATTCTAATGCGCCCGGTTATTGGGGCGAATGTGATATGTGTATCTTATTCCTTTTGTTTATATAACATAGTTTGGCTCTCTACGGTTTTATGCGTCAGAGTTGTATGTGATATAAACCTATGAGGCTGTGTCAAGTAGTCTTGACACAGCCTCTTTGTCAATTATGTATTGATGACATCAGTTATTATTCGCCCTTTACAGCAGCTACACCGGGGAGAACCTTACCCTCGATAGCCTCGAGAAGAGCACCACCACCGGTAGAGATGTATGATACCTGCTCAGCCATGCCGAACTTGTTGATACATGCTACTGAGTCACCACCACCGATGAGTGAGAATGCACCGTTTGCTGTTGCCTTTGCAATAGCCTCGGCGATAGCGCGTGAACCGGCTGTGAAGTTGTCGAACTCGAATACACCGGCAGGACCGTTCCAAAGAATAGTCTTTGCATTCTCGATAGCAGCAGCAAATGCCTTGCGAGCCTCGGGACCTGCATCCAAGCCTTCCCAACCCTCGGGGATAGCTGTTACGGGAACAACCTGTGTGTTTGCTGTGTTAGAGAAATCGTCAGCTGCAACGCAGTCGGTAGCCAATACGAGGTTTACACCCTTAGCCTTAGCCTGAGCCATGATGTCGAGAGCAAGCTGCAACTTGTCGTCCTCAACGATTGAGTTACCAACTTTACCACCCTGTGCCTTAGCGAATGTGTATGTCATACCACCGCAAAGGATAAGGTTGTCTACCTTGTCCATAAGGTTCTCGATGATACCAATCTTTGTAGATACCTTTGAACCACCCATGATAGCGGTGAAAGGACGCTTGATATCCTTGAGGATATTGTCTACAGCCTGTACCTCTTTCTCCATCAAGTAACCGAGCATCTTGCTGTCCTCGTTGAAGTAGTCAGCGATAACGGCTGTTGATGCGTGACGGCGGTGTGCTGTACCGAATGCATCGTTTATGTAGCAGTCTGCATATGAAGCGAGTGTCTTGGCAAACTCCTTCTGTGAAGCCTTCATTGCCTTCTTTGCCTCTTCGTAAGCGGGATCAGCCTTGTCGATACCAACGGGCTTACCCTCCTCCTCGGGATAGAAACGGAGGTTCTCGAGCAACAATACCTCACCGGGTTTGAGCGCAGCAGCAGCCTCAGCAGCCTTGGCGCAGTCGGGAGCAAACTGTACGGGTACACCGAGCTTCTCTGACACAGCGTCAACAATCTGACTGAGTGAGAACTTAGCGTTTACCTTACCTTTGGGCTTACCCATGTGTGACATGATGATGAGTGCACCACCATCAGCCAATACCTTCTTCAAGGT
>JAEIGA010013202.1_pt1 | contig 12568 bp, 16 predicted proteins | sample 9270691 | NCBI WGS metagenome assembly JAEIGA01 (sample SAMN17057246, study PRJNA624740) | gut metagenome | biome: biome; isolation source: fecal sample | host: Bos grunniens | place: China: Xizang | collected 2019 | reverse complement strand
CCTACCTATTCCTACCCAAAAAGTAAAAGTGCACAAAAATTTTTTATCCATTCTCAATTCTTTGTGCAATTTGCACAAAAATGCCAGGCTGCATCGTGTCAAGATGGAATATTTCACAATGTTTCACGTGAAACATTGTGCAATAATATACTATACTTACGTATATTTACAATGGTATGATGGACAAGGATCGTAAGATCCGGAAAGGAGAAAAATATGTGGTCAGATCTGGAAATGTTAATTATGTGTCTTTGTTCCTTCGGTATTGGTCTTTCGATTGGTATCGATATGAAAGACCAGGTGATCAGGAAGTTTCGCCAGCGCCGCCGCTGATCGGAAAGGCCGGCCCAACACCGGCTCGGCGAATAGGGGAAAAGGTCCCCACAAATTAGCTACCACCGGCGTAAAGGTGGAGAAAAGGAGTAAAACATGGGTAAGGTAAAAGAAGCATTAATGGACCAGGAAGCCGGAAATAATTTCGTTTCTGATCAGATCTACAAGCCGGAAGAGGATAAGCTTGTATGTACCGGTATCCTTAAGGCTTTCCGCTTCGGTACAAACAAATTTGATACGAAAACGGAAAAATATTTCGTATCAATCCTCACTTCGCTGGATGCAGAAACACGAAAGGACATTAAGGATCGGTACTTTTCCGAAGCTAAGGAAAAGTATATTCCGGAACCCTTCCGTGAGATTAAGAACGGCGAATGCTATTTTAACCTGAAGTCGCTTTATGAAATCCCTGTTTTCAAGCTGGGTGAAGGTAACAAGAAGTATTCCTTTGATGAAGTTATTGAGATGGGTGATGGTCTTCCGCCTTACGGATCCACGGTTAAGCTTTCCATGCGTCTGAAAGAAGGCGCTATCTATCCTTTAGCGCTGCAGTTGATCGAGATCCGGAAGGCCAACGCTGATGATTATTTCGACTGATAACAACGATTAAGAAGGAAGGTGATCTATGATTAAGGGTAATTTATAGTACAGTAACATAAGGTTATCATTGTTTATGATACTATGCATTTGTGACACATACACCAGGCGGTCGAAAGGCCGCCTGTTTTTGAAAGGAAAATAATTATGTATATGATATTATCCCGGGATAAAAAGAAATTTACAAAATGGGCCGAAACAGATTCCGATTTTAAGTTAATGGAATTAGTAAAGTATTTTGCCGGTAATTGTATATGTGACGATTTTGTTATTTACGATTCTTCACAAAATAAAGCATGCGAATTTAAAGCTTTTTGTAATTTTCACGGAATAACAATGAAGTACGGAAAGGAAGTGAAAGAAAATGGCCAGTAGATATTCAACCAGATCCGGCCGCTTATCCAGCGCCAAAGAAAAAGAGATCAAAAAGATCAACGAACGCCGGGCACAGATTGCACGTGATGTACAATCCGGCAAGCTTCCACAAGACGCCCTGAACCGGTATGAAAATGCCATGCGTGCCGTTGCAGGTGATTTTATCAATAAATCCGGCAATATAGCCCATGGCAAGGCTGCACAGGCCGCCATAAGTAAAGAAGCCCTTGACGCCCTTTTGCAGCGGTCTACTTCCGGTCAGCTGCAGAAGGAAATCAAAAGGGAAGTTGCAAAAGAATATAATATTCCGGTAAAGGCTGTAACAATGGAAGATATTAGGCAATATAATGAAGATGTAGACTTTGTAAACAGTTATATCGAAGAACATCCAGATCGTGCCTATGATAAAAACAGTCATTCCGGCGCTTTTGCAATTTTTAGAGGAAAAAAAGGTTTAAAATCCTATATGCAGTTAAGGGATGCTATTAATACATATGAAGGAAAGCTGCAGGCCGGCGAAGAAATACCGCCATTTGATGCTGAAGAGGTATATTTTAAATGAAAAGAGTATTCGACATTAAAAATGATCAATCCTTTTACCAGCTTCCGGATGTAAAGCGTGTTGTCAAGATGGGCCGTGGTGAGCACAAATTTCAAACACTGGAAATATACGCCGGCTTCGATATTGAAACAACAAACATTTATCAGATCGATGGATGGGCCGCCTATGCTTACCATATGCAACTTTCCCTTTCCAATGGATCCGATACGTTTGTATATTTCTTTCGTCACTGGGAAATGGTCTGTAGCTTTTTCGATATGATCATAGATCACTACGATCTTTCATCTGAAAACCGTCTTGTGGTCTGGATTGCCAATTTTTCTTTTGAGTTTCAATTCATGCGCCGGCGCTTCGACTGGGATCAGGACGATTTTTCATTTTTCGCCAAAGAAGAACGGCAGCCGCTAAAGGCTACATATCACGGAATAGAATTTCGGGAAGCCTTAAGTATTTCAGGCGGAAATCTGGCTTTCCTGGCAAAAACCTACTGCAAAACACAGAAGCTTGTGGGGGATCTGGATTTTTCAATAGAGCGCAATTCTAAAAGTAAGCTTAGTGACCAGGAAAGGTCCTATTGTGAAAATGATGTGGTTATTTTATCCGAATTTTCAGAGTATATGTTTAAAAACTATATACGTAAGTATAGAAAGATCCCACTTACAAAAACCAGCATGATCATAGATCAGTATAAACGTGATCTGCATGCTTTATGCAAGGCCCGGGACGAAAAATACCACCTATTTTCATTAACCAGCCTTAACGAATATAAAGCCTATTTGCTTCGATGTATGCCGGATGAGGAAACCTACAACACTTGGTTTAAATGGCTTTTCAGGGGTGGCTATGTGCACGCAAACGCTGCATATGCAGATATCGAAGTGATGGCAGCACAAAGGGATATAACAAGCCATTATCCGGGCCGGATCGAATTGTCTTACGCACCTTGCACACCTTTTAAAAAGGTAAAATTTGATCCTGAATATCTGAATACAAAATGCTGCATCCTGCACGTGGAATTTGATCAGATCCGGGCCACTACTAGTCACACTATCGAAAGTAAAAACAAAGTGGTTAACAGCATCGGCGCAAAATGGGATAACGGCCGGCTTATTTCCGCCGACTATATCGAAGTATATCTAACAGAGTTGGATTATAAGATTTACCAGCTTTTCTATGAATTTGACGTTCCGCCTACCATAACAGAGTGCTGGATAGCGGACCGGGGTAAATTTCCGCCTTATCTCTTAAAGGGCCTTAACGCTTCATACAAAGAAAAGAACCGGCTGAAGTCTTCCGGGCAGTCAGGAAGCCAGCAGTATGCCATAAAAAAGTCGGAAGTGAATACCCATTACGGTGCTACTGTAAAGCGCCTTAAGCGTGAACGATGGATTTATACAGAAGACTGGGATTTAGCTGATGAAGAACAGGATTATTATGAAGAGATACAAAAACTTGTGCTTCTTCCGCAACAAGGGATCTGGGTAACAGCACAGGCCCGTTATGAATTGCTTACGATGCTTCACAAGCTTACCAGCGCCGGATGTGTGGTCTACTACATGGACACAGATTCTATTAAGTACAAACCATCACATAAAGCGGAACAGATATTCAAGCACTACAACAATCAGATCCGGCGCCGGCTACATAATCGCAAGCTTCGGGATCCGGCCTTTCACGATCTTGGAATGTTTGACATTGAGATCAAGGATGAGCAGGGCCGGCCGCTTCCGGTCCGATTCAAAACGCTGGGCGCTAAACGCTATATCTACTGGGACCCGGAAAAGCAAAAAGTGAAAGCTACTGTTGCAGGTATGCCGAAAGTCAGTATAAATGCTTTAGGATCCACGCCGGATGAAATTTTCAGGGCCTTCAATGTTTACGGCTATCAGCTAAAGCCGGAAATGAGTGGAAAGATCACAACGCATTACCGTGATGAGCCACACGATGCTATAATAGGAAAAGGCCGGGAAAGGGATTATATGCACGAAGAAAGCAGCGTCGCCTTGTTTGATATTCCTTTTACCCTTACCATTTCCGATGAATACCGGCAAGTGATAGAAGAAGAGAAGAGGAGAAGAGAAAATGCATATTGATAAGATCATTAAAGAATATAAGAAGTTGAAATGCCCACCTGAAGTTTTTGACCCCTGCAAGCTACCCCTGAAGCGTGATAAATACTTTGTTTTATGTTCAGAAAGGTCAGTCGGTAAAACAACCAACGTTTTGCTTTTCGGTATGCTGGCACACAAGATTGATAATGTTCAGATCCAGTATATCCGAATGCATTCTGAAATGATCACGCCGAAGACGTCCCGGCAGCTTTTTGATACTATCCTTGCATTCGACTATATCAGCAAGATCACAGATGGCCGATGGCATAATGTACGGTACTGGTCTGCAGGATGGTATTACTGCAATTATGATGACAACGGGAAAGTCACTGAACAGGATCAGAAACCGTTTATGATGTGTCTGGGCCTGGATAAGAACGATTACTACAAGTCTTCCTATAATGCGCCTACCGGGGATGTCATCATCATGGATGAATTTTGCACACGTTACTATCCGCCGGATTCCTTCATATTATTCTGTGATATCATTAAAACTATCGTCAGGGAAAGGCAGACGCCCATAATCTTCATGCTGGGTAATACTTTAGATCGTTACAATCAATTTTTCGCTGAAATGGAATTGCTTGGCGTCACTACCAGCATGCCGTTAGGCGAACATACGGAAGTGGTAACAAGCCAGGGTACACCCATCTATGTGGAATTTGTCACCAGGGAAAAGACCCCGGAAAAGATCCGGCTGAATAAGCTTTTCTTCGGATTCAAGAACAAAAAGCTGGGATCCATCACTGGCGAAGACTGGGTGATCATACCGATGCAGCATATAGATCCTGAAGATGCAGAAGACCGGCTTGTGATTGCGAAGCATTTATATGTCACTTATGAAGGTCAGCTGATCCAGCTTGAACTTGTCCGATCTGATAAATACGGTACACACGTGCTGGCACACTTTGCAAATCATCCATACAACGATAGCCGTATCTATACAATGGAAACGATGGATGATCAGCGCTATCGCTTCCGGTGGGGATATGATAAGCTGGACCGCCTGATCTGGACCCTTTACGAAAGGAAGAAGTTTTACTATGCAAATAATAGTGTTGGCGTACTTATTGATAAGTATTGCGAAGCTGTTAAAAAACAAAGATCATTATATTAAGAAAGGAGAACAAAACATGGATGCCTGCTACTATCTTTTACTCTCATTAGGCGAAACTTTAGAATTACACAATTTCGACACATATACCGAATTATGGCAATACCTTCAGGACCGGCTTTTTCTGGATCGGCCACGCTGGTATCAGATTTATTGGGGTGATTCATTAATCCTACAGAAAATGCTAGTATGAGAACCTTCCATGCGCCCCTCATGCGCCCCTCATGCGCCCCTCATGCGCCCGGCCGGGCGGAAGGACAGATAGAAAGTGAAACGCCTGCAGACATGCCTGCAGGCGTTTCAAACGAAGGTCTTACATGGTCCGGGGTCAGACATGCGAGGTATATTTATTATATGGAAGAAACTATTTTATGTCAACATACTTTGCGCTGATCCATCCACGATCTGTTTTATACCATGCATCAGCTATTGGAACTTCTTCACCTTCTTTGTATGTTCCTATTATTATATGGTCCGTGCCGGCACCTTCCCGGATATTAAGAACATCGGCTTTTATGATCCCATACATGTAAGGTTGAATGATCTGGGAAACTTCCCAGGCCCGGCGCTTCCGAAGACCCGGAAGAACATTCCCTGCAGCATCTTTGCACCATTCCGGGATCTTGGTAACAATAATATCCAGATCTTTTGATTTGCATACCGTGGATAATGCGCCAGTGCCGCAATTATAGGCAAAATCCACAAGTGCATCAAATTGTGCCTGTGTAAGAAGCATCCCCTGATTGTTTACGGCGTCCTCATAACGCTTCAGATCCCTGCTGAACATAGCATCAGCTTCCGCCTGTGTGATTGTCTGATCCGGCTGCACATCGGCCCCATAATGGCCATAACCGATGGTATAATACTTTTCTGCAGGCCGGGCTTTGTAAGCATGCAGAACACACCCTTCGAACGCTTCAATCTGTTTCCGGCCGGCTTCACTTGTGGTCATTTTCAAGATCCCCTTTCTTGATAAAGTATTCTTTGATAAGGTTGGTTGTGTCTTCCAGCGTGGTCAGGGTCTGCTGCATTGTGCCCATGAATTTGTAATCCCGGAACATAAAGTATACAATGCACGCTACGCCGATGCCGTTTGAAACAATAAGATCAATAATGTTTTCCATGAAATCATCCCCTTTCTTATTCACCACTAACCGATTCACCTATAAGCGCCAGTACAAAAGACGCCTGTGCCGTATTGAAGCCGCTGGGAAATTCTTTTGTAAAAATATACGGGTTTTCCTGGCAAAAATAGTGATCATCGTTCAGCATCATGTTAAAGTTATTTGAAGATCTGGCTACAATGGCCGGACTGCTAAGGATAGAGCTTGAAAAGCTCATTAAAACGTCGGCGTGCATCTTTACGGACCACAAGCCATTTCTGTAACTTTCCACATTATTAATGAAATAATAACGCCCAAAAGCTTCAATATAGGCATAGTTAACGCCGGTCAGTGCTGAAGAATTTTCGATAAGGATTTCAGGGTCTACTATCGTAGTTTCTTCTTTCAGTGTTCCTTCTACAGTAGCCACCACTGCAGGGGATTTCCTTATCTTGTTATAAGGATCAGTATTTTTCATTAGCTGGATTTGAAAACTCATATCACAACACCACCTTTCAACAGACTATAGATTTCCGTCTTTTCGTCAACTTCCGGCGCCGTGCCGCTAGGATCAATATTCAGCTGAATTTCCGAAACTTCACAATATCCGGAAAGACTTGCCAGTGTTCCGCCATAATTTGACGGATAGCCTTTCAGCTGGATGTGATTAGGCGCTACTGCAGATCGGGGAACTATCTTTATCAGATAGGGCTTTTGTACGCCCATATATCCGGCTGTGCTTCCCGGGGTACCGTTTCGGACCACATTAGGCTTCATCGCCATGATCATATTTGAAGCTGTTCCGGCCATTCCTAAGCCGACTTGTGCACCGATGGCGCCTGCTGTTGCGTTTGGAGCCGCTTTTGCAGCACCGGCTGCAAGCCCTGCACCGCCACCGATTGCAGCACCGGCTGCAATACCAACGGAAGCCGTTAAGATATTGATGGCACTGGATACCATATTATCATATGAAGCTGCCGCAACAGGAACCTGATTGATCACATTACCGGTGAACTGTGCAATAACACGGCCCACATTGGCGGAAGGTGTGCTTCCGGATCCGATGGATACAAAAGCAACACAGGCCCCTGAAAGAACATCGCAACGATATTTTACGGAAAGCAGCTGGCCCATTACTTCATCGGGGTTGATTTCCTGATAGCCTATATATGGAAGCCACAACATCAGCCGGGTATTTCCGGCCTGATCCAGAAAGTTATTATAATACCGGTCTACAGATACAGAGCCACAATCAATATCGATAAATTGAGAAGCCACTACAGGCATGCTGACGTCTGAAGTAAAAAGACCTATACGATGTTTAGCAAATCCGGAAACAGGCACAAAGAAAGGCACAATGGAAAGACCGGCAACCATATCCTGAATATTTGTAAAATAGTTAGATATGATCTGCAGAATATTATCGCTGTATAATTCCGCTGCAAACAGATTCATAACCGCTTTACTGGGTGAATAAAGGGTAATAAATCCAGCGCCTAAAGCAGTCAGGCCTGGCATATCCGGTATGGGAATGGGGTCATATTCTTTATTTTGCGGACCGGGTCCGGGTGGCGGATTATCGCCGGGATCCGGATCTATAGGGGTATTGGGATCGTCATCCTCATCAAGGGCAAATTCGCCGCCGAAAACATTGGCCAGATAGTCAACATCAACGCCAATACCACGATATGTATAACGATATGCTGTAGAATATGTGTGCGTAGTGGCATCATATTCGCCGTGAGCGTTCGATTGTTCACTATATATTGCAAAAATAAGATATTTTTTATCCTGATATTCGCCGTAAGACACAGGCAAAAATAAATGGTCAATAACATAACCTGCAAGATCAGAATAACCATCTGCCAGCCAAAAATATGTGCTACCTATACCACCTTGCCATATAGTGTGCGTTGTTTCCGGTATTGCTGTAGGCGTTGCATATACCCGGCGTTCCATTTTGATAAAGGTTATTTCATATATATCCAGCAGATAATCAGTATGCTGCTGAACATTTCCACCTGACCTTGTATAATTGCGTGCTCTCATACTAACCACCAATTCTTGTTTATAATATTGAGCACCTTCCGGATTAGGTATAGTAAAAACCATATATATAAAATCCCTGTTTTGATCATCACCATGCACAAGTGTTTTTATTTTATCCGGACTGGATCCAAAAGCTCCTGGCCATTCTGCATCAGGATCTGGTACAGAATATCGATCGTCACGATCACCGGATAATGTTATATAATTCCCAACAACATTTTTAGATGCACGTTCAATAAATCCGGACATATCACCGCCAGGTGTTTGCATACCGCCATAAAGACCGCCTGTTATATTGATCGTAGGAAACCAGTATCCCATAAAACCACCACCTTTCTAAATATCCAAAGCTTCGGAAAGATAACAATAACGTGTGATAAATTCAGTAAGCGCCCGGCGTGCAAGATCCTGTTTTAAGCCGGAAAATTCCATTTCCAGCATCTGACTAGCGGTCTGGACCCCTATATTTCCTGTTCTATCAAGAGTATAATTACGGGTGGTTGTATCGGTTCCGGAATGTGTATCCGTATCTGTGCCGGTATTTGCTACAATTTCGTGAGATTGTGAAGTGTGTGATACTGTTTCTTTCCCTGTTACTGTTTCGGAAACTGTTTCCTTACTTACAGTAGGATGCGTAGTTGATACCGTCACGGATCCGGACCGGACATCCTTATCCACTTCTACAAAGTTAGTGCTGTTAAAGCCCTTTGTACTATGTGTGGTTGTATCATCGTTTGGCGTGGTTGTTTCGGTGGTGTTATACGGCGTTGTTTCCGTCTTACGCTCTGTAGGAAAGGTTGTTTCGTCCTTATAATCAGCCGGCGTTGTTTCGATCTGATGACCATGCTCACGTTCGATCACTTCACCATGTTCAACTTCTGTAACATCATCAGACATGACTTCATGTGATGCATAGTTTTCAATCGGATTATATTTCAAAGTATAGGCGTAAGCCTGTTTCAAATAAAGATCCTTACGGCTGTTCCACCAGCTTGTAAACAGGGCCGGAAAAGCTGTTGCTACCGTATCCCACAACGTTATCTTCCAGGACCGGAAGGAAACAAGACAGTTATGTTTAAAATAAGTGTTATCAAAGACAGTTAAGTTGTGGCTGGTCCCTTCCTTATCAACAAAGGTTCCATCTGCTTTGATCTGGATCTGTGCATCCTCAAGATCTTCCAGGACTTTCAAGATTGAATAATCTTTAATCGTTGTTGCCATCTTCTTCACCTTCTTTCTTTTCATCCTGTTCCGGTTCTTCCGGATCCGCTGCAGGTTCTTCTGTATCGTCAATTTCACCTTCGCCGGATTCGTTTTCATACTTTGTAACTTCTGCACGCCACGGCCCGGAAAGATCTACAGTGGCCTGCAGTCCAAAAGTGCTGTTGATTGCTTCTATCATGTCACGGCGTGCTTTCAGCATGTTCAGCGGTATGATCAAGCTGCTGGAAACGGTTCCGTTTACTTCATCAACGGACTGTTGTGCCATCTTTGTATCACCCTGCACAACCTGGCCGTAACGTGTATAATGCCATCGTAAAACGTCCTCACGAAGCCGGGCCGTATACTGGATCTTTTCGGCAAATTCCGGGGATGTTAGCATTTCGGTGCTGATATCTTCGGTTCCTATTCCCAGATCTTCAAAGATCTTTTTAGATACTACCGTAACAGGCTTACCGGCTTCGATGTTCTGGAAAGCTTCGGCAATGGTCCTTTTTGTGTTTTCATCGGCCACCTTGAAGATGGAAAACAGCCTGGTCCAGAAAATAAGATGATCGATGGATATATCAATTTCAGCAAGGCGTAAGGCGTCTGTGTAGGTGTCCGGGTTCCCCTGTTCAGATAGATTGTTAAAAGCTAAAACAACAGGATCTTTGTACCGGTCCAGGGTAACAGAATAGCCGTTACGTGTTACGGCAATGATCTGTGATCCTTCACCATAAGGATCCAGATCATTTCCAAGCTGGCATGTTGCACAAATTATTGAGCCTACCGGGAATCCATCGGAAGCACGTCCGGCCGGTGTTTCAAATATTGCAACCATGCCATATTTCTGAAGCCAGTATTCAAGATAATTTGATCTTAACGTTTCCGGAAGCCCGGAATATTCAAACATGCCCAAGTGAAACTCATTAAGAAGCTGCAGATTATTTTTAAAATATTTATCTTTGTTTGTTTTTCTATCACGTGACATTTCAACACCACCTTTCATAATGTAAAGGGCCGGCCGTTAAGCCGACCCCTTACGAGGAGAAAAAACATGCCAGCAAGAACCGGAAGTTTACGATTCACCGCCACCGCCTGCATTGTTAGAAGGCGCTTCCAGCGTGAAGACAACAGCGTTTTGTGCCAGGTTCACGAGAAATTGATCACGACTCTGGAAAGCGTACAACGTGACGTGCTCCATGGGGAAGTACTGTGAAACGGTATCACGCTGGCGGATTGTGTGCATGCATGCCAGCTTATCAGCCATCAGCGCAACAATACCGGATTTTTCAACATCACCGGCATCGATGGAAACATCAATCTTTGTTACCTGATCGAATGCGGCCGCCTGTGTGCTTGCCAGTGCGTCCGTTACACCAAAGCCCTGCCATGCCGGCACGGATCTGTAGTTAGGAAGCGATATAAGCTCATCATGGAAGGTTGTGCTATATGCGCACTCGTTAAGAGCGTTCTCAAAAGCGCTGTTAACTTCCACAACCATGCGATCCCTGGGAACAAACTTTACCTTTCCTTCTGTGTTGAAAAGTGCCGACTGATTACGAAGGTACTTTTCATAAAGCTGGATCTGAGCCGATGCAAACCGACAAGCTGCAGGATCCGAAAGGAAGCCGGCCACTGTGGTGAGATTACCACCACGCTGACTGTTGTATTCAGTCAGAAGGTTTACAACGTGGATACCCTTAGCACCCTGTGAAGCTGCATACAGGATTTTAGAAGCGATCAGGCTATTACGGTTCTGGTCCGAAAGATCACGCCGATGCTGTGCCAGTGCGTTGTTTACTACCAGAAATACGTAGTCAATGAAGCCACGTAATTCTTCGGAAGACTTGAAGGCATCCATTTCCTGTTCTTCCGTTATGGCCAGGGGAATTTCATAACTTACGGATTTAAGAAAATACTTCGCCGAAGTGATCGGGGGGGATACCTGGTAGGTACCGATAGTCACTTTATCATACTGGTGGGTAGATTCGTTGTAAACCGGCGCCAGGTTTTTCCATGCATGGCTTTCCTGTGCTTCCGGGGACTGCACATCGATCATCTGCACCACGTTGGCAAAACGCCGACTTTCGACATAGTACGGATCATTAAATTCGTCCCGGTATGATTCGTCAGTATAGAAATTAACAACCTGATCAATCAGGGCCTTCATAAACTTATCACGGCCCAGTGTTAACGATGCATAAGCCACGCCCTGATCTGTAAAATCATCCAGGGTTATAGTATCCACTGCAGCATCGCCAACGGCCTGTTTATATGCAGCGTTAACGATTGCATAAGCTGCATTATTATCAACAGTTCTTAAAGTTTCAGCCATTTTATTTACCTCTCTTTCTTGTGTTGTTTTCCGGGGTAGCGTTCTTTGTGTATTCAAGTATAACTTTTGCACTGTATGCAGTCTTATCAGATCCCGTTGTTATGTTTATTTCATTGGTGGATGTTTTATAATAAAGCTCCACACAATTAGCATTAGACATAGCAATATATGGAATCGGTAAAGTTACATCAGATTTCTCAGCATATCCGTATATTTTTTTAACGGTTATACCGGTAAGCCCGGATGATACTAGTTTTGATGCGTTATTAAGTAAATTACCACAATCTACCTCAATACGATATAGATCATCGTTTCCCCATTTACCTATTTTTGTTTCCGTTGTGCTGTATACGTTAGGAAGCAATCCGGATACAGTTGTTGCAAGATCGCCAACTTCTTTTACAAGGCCGCCGGATGAATCACCAACAGTTGTTTCAAGATCATCAACATCTTTTACAAGACCGCTTGATGAATCGCCTACAGTTTCTTCAAGTGCCGATACTCGTTCGGATAAATCCGATCCGCCGCCACCGCCGGCCTTTTTGTTTGCTATTGCTTCATTTACAAGTATGTTTGATATATTCCACGCCATATAATCGGCCCTCCTTTCATCCTGATATTATCATAAGTTGTTAACAATGTATAGTGTTTCACGTGAAACATTGTACAATATTCCATCTTGACACGATGCAGCCAGGCATTTTTGTGCAAATTGCACAAAGAATTGAGAAAGGATAAAAAATTTTTGTGCACTTTTACTTTTTGGGTAGGAATAGGTAGGCT
>JAEIGA010013201.1_pt1 | contig 12568 bp, 11 predicted proteins | sample 9270691 | NCBI WGS metagenome assembly JAEIGA01 (sample SAMN17057246, study PRJNA624740) | gut metagenome | biome: biome; isolation source: fecal sample | host: Bos grunniens | place: China: Xizang | collected 2019 | reverse complement strand
TCGGTTACCGTGCCCGAAGGTGTCTCTGCTCGGTTTGTTTACGGCAATACCGAAAAGTCATTAGCTACAGGCGAAAATGTTATAACAGTCTGAATTTCGGGAGATAGGGGATGGTTATCTGTTCTTTCTTCATCTTTGCCATACGCTGTAAAGTTCGGCTTTTCGTTGTAATGTCTAATATCTAAAGTCTAATATTTAAATTTACATTTTTGTAAAAAATATCCCGCCGTAAGGTCTTTACATACGGCGGGATATATTGTATAATAAAGTGATTAATGATTGAATGGGGAATTATAATTGCAAAACTTTGTGGGCACAGCCGAAATTACGGCTGAACAGGGTGCGTATGCCGAAAGAGCCGCCGCCCTTGCGCTTAAATCATACCAAAAAACACCGAAAGCCTGCGTTATCACCTTCGGTTGTCAGCAAAATGTCAGCGATTCCGAGCGGCTTAAGGGAATGCTTACTAAATGCGGATATACTATTACTGACGACATGAACGAAGCCCAGTTTATAATATTTAACACCTGCGCTGTTCGTGAACATGCGGAGGACAGGGTGTACGGCAACATCGGAACTACAAAGGCGCTTAAAAAGGCAAATCCCGATATTATTGTTGCGGTTTGCGGCTGTATGGCTCAAAGGCAAAGCGTTGCCGATAAAATAAGAAAAAGCTATCCTTATGTAGATATGGTTTTCGGCACTCAGGTGCAGTACCGGCTCCCCGAGTTTATTTATAAACGCCTCTCGGGCGGAAAACGGATATTTGATTTGACCCTTGATAACGGTGATATAATAGAGGACCAGCCTATTAAAAGGGATGGTACATTTAAGGGCTGGCTGCCTATTATGTACGGCTGTGATAATTTCTGCACCTACTGTATTGTACCTTATGTAAGAGGTCGTGAGCGTTCAAGAGAGCCGCAAAAAATCTTGGCCGAGGCCAAAGAAATGATTGCGGAGGGATATAAGGATATAACCCTTTTAGGGCAGAATGTAAATTCCTACGGCAAGGGTACCGACTGCGGCATTAATTTTTCCGAGCTTTTAAGGCAGATTAACTCCCTTGAAGGCGATTTCAGAATCCGCTTTATGACCTCGCATCCAAAAGATTGCACAAAGGAGCTTATAGATACCATAAGGGACTGCGAAAAGGTAAGCAGTCATCTGCACCTACCCTTCCAAAGCGGGAGCGACAGGATACTAAAGCGTATGAACAGGCATTATGACCGCAAAAAGTATTTAGAGCTTGTAAATTATGCTAAGGAGCAGATACCCGACTTGTCCCTTACCTCGGATATAATTGTCGGTTTCCCCGGGGAAAGCTATGAAGATTTTAAGGAAACCCTGAGCCTTGTGAAAGAGGTTGAGTTTTCCTCGCTCTTCACTTTTATTTATTCTCCTCGAGAGGGAACGCCCGCAGCTGTAATGGAAGACCCCGTTTCAAGGCAAGAAAAGGGCAGTTGGTTTGCCGAGCTTTTAAAAGCTCAGGAGGAAATTGCCGAAAAGAATATACAAAAGCATATCGGTAAAACCTATAGGGTGCTTTGTGACTCGGTGGGCAGTAACGAGGGCTTTATGTCGGGCCACAATTCAGGTACGGCGGTTATTGAATTTAAAGGGGACGAGACTCTGCTCGGCAAATTTGTAACCGTTAAAGTAACTTCATATGACGGCGTGCTTTTAGGCACGGTAAAATAAATTAAACGAGAGGAATTTTCACAATGAATGTTATCGACAAGGCAAGAGAGTTGGGCAAGTTAATCCAGCAGGACGAGCGTTTTATCCGCTACGCAAAGGCAAAGCTTGCAAACGATTCGGACAGCGAACTGCAGGAAGCTATAGGTCAGTTTAATATCGTCCGTATGGAGCTTGATAAAGAGGTTAGTTCCGATAATAAGGATGACCAAAAGGTTAAGGAACTCAACGAAAAACTCCGCAAGGTTTACAGCGATATTATGTCTTCCCCCGCTATGGTGGAGTACAACACCGCAAAGGCGGAGCTTGACAGTATGGTAAACGAGGTTAATGTGATAATTTCAAAGTCGCTTGAGGGCGAAGACCCCGATACCTGCGACACAAGCACAGGCTGTTCAGGTAGCTGTGACTCCTGCGGCGGCTGTCATTAAGAAATTCTTATTTTATTTGAAGGCGGGGGAGTTAAAGTGGACGAGCTGTCTCCTATGATGAAACAATATATGCAGATCAAGTCGCAGAGTGAAGACTGTATTCTGTTTTTCAGGGTCGGCGATTTTTATGAGATGTTTTTTGATGATGCAAAAAAAGCCTCCGAAGAGCTTGATTTGGTGCTTACGGGTAAGGATTGCGGCCAGGAAGAGCGTGCGCCTATGTGCGGAGTGCCTTATCACAGCTGTGAAGCCTATATAGCCCGTCTTGTTGACAAGGGCTACAAGGTGGCTATTTGTGAGCAGACCGAGAATCCCGCCAACGCAAAGGGTATTGTAAAGCGGGATATTATTAGGGTTGTGACCCCCGGTACGGTTATTGAGGACGCAATGCTTGAAGAGGGTAAAAATAACTTTTTAGCCGCTGTTTCTCTAACTGAGGACGGGGTAGGGCTTTGCTTTACCGATGCCTCAACAGGCGAATGTCAGGCTACGGTTTTAGGCACAGACAATTCGGTTAGCTTTGTTGCGGATGAGCTTGTGCGCTTTAATCCTAAAGAGCTATTGGTTTCCGAGGATTTAGATAAGGCTTCCGTAGAGCTTTACACTTGTATTTCAGAAAAATTCCCCCAAACCGTAACCGTAAGGCCGAGAGAGAGCTTTAATGCTCAAAAAACCGAGCCGCTGCTTTTAAAGCATTTCGGCGAATCACGGCTTAAGGAGCTCTCAATTGATACTAAAAACCCGATAGCTTCGGCTGTGGGGGCTGTCATAGATTATCTTTACGAGACGGGTAAAAACGGCAATATTTCTGTTAACAAGCTCGAGGTTTATTCGGGAACACAGTATATGCGGCTTGATATGACTGCAATACGCAATTTGGAGCTTTCCGAAACAATGCGTACAAAGTCCAAAAAGGGCTCGCTTTTGTGGGTGCTCGATAAAACCAAAACCGCAATGGGCAAGCGGCTTATCAGAAGCTGGCTTCAAAAACCGCTTATTAATATTACGAGTATTAATTTTAGGCAAAACGCAGTAGAGGAGCTTTGCTCGGATACCGTTTTGCGGGGCGAGGCTATGGAATACCTGTCCGGCATAAAGGATGTGGAGCGCCTTATGTCAAGGGTGGTTTACGGCACCGCCTCTGCCCGAGACCTTAATGCAGTTGCAGATGCGGCGCACCATTTCCCCATACTTAAAAATTTGCTGTCTTCGGTTAATTGTAAGATGTTAGAGGAAATATATTCAGAGATTGATACTCTTGACGATATAGCCGAGCTTATTGACAGGGCGATAGTTGATAATCCCCCCTTTACCGTTCGTGAGGGCGGGCTTATAAGAGACGGATACAGCGATGAGCTTGACCTTATTCGTAGCGATATGAACAGCGGAACTTCCTTTTTAGCTGAAATTGAAAACCGTGAAAGGGAGCGCACGGGAATTAAAAATCTGCGGGTGCGTTACAATAAGGTTTTCGGCTATTATATAGAGGTTACAAATTCCTTCCTTGATAAGGTACCCGAGGATTACATACGAAAGCAGACCCTTACCAACTGCGAGAGGTTTGTTACCGAGGAGCTAAAGGATATTGAAAAACGGGTGCTTACCGCTAAGGACCGTGTGGTTCAGCTTGAATACGAACTGTTTGATGGGGTTAGAAAAAAGACAGCACAGGAGCTTAAGCGCTTTCAGAAGACCGCTGCGGCTATAGCGCGGCTGGATTCTCTATGTTCTTTGGCAGAGGTATCGGTCAATAACAGATATTGTCGACCCCTTGTAAACAACGGCGGTGCAATCATCATAAAATCGGGCAGACACCCCGTTGTTGAACAGGTGATTAAAACTCCCTTTGTGGCAAACGACACTATGCTTAATATGAAGGAAGACCGCTGTGCTATTATAACCGGCCCTAATATGGCGGGTAAATCCACATATATGAGACAGGTTGCAATTATCACCCTTATGGCACAAATCGGTTGCTTTGTTCCTGCCGATGACGCTGAAATCGGCGTGGTTGATGCGATTTTTACCCGTGTAGGTGCGTCGGACGATTTAGCGGCGGGACAGTCTACCTTTATGGTTGAAATGAACGAGGTTGCCGATATTCTCAAAAACGCCACTAATAAAAGCCTGCTTATACTTGATGAGATTGGCAGAGGCACCTCTACCTTTGACGGAATGTCAATAGCGAGGGCGGTGCTTGAATTTGTTGCCGATAAAAAGAAGCTCGGTGCAAAGGCACTTTTCGCCACCCATTATCATGAGCTTACTGAAATGGAAAACGAGCTCCAAGGCGTCAAGAACTATAATATTGCCGTTAAAAAGCGTGGGGACGATATAACATTCCTAAGGCGCATTGTCAGAGGTGGTGCTGACGATAGCTACGGAATAGAGGTAGCAAAGCTCGGCGGCATACCCGAAGATGTAATTAAACGGGCAAAACAGATTTTAAAGAAAACCGAGGACGAGGGGCTTGTAACCTACAAAACCGCCCCCGACCCCAATATGCAGCTGCCCCTTGAAATGCAGGGCGCACAGGATATTTTGCAGGAGCTTAAACTGCTTGATGTAAACACCCTTACACCCATTGAGGCAATGCAGATATTATTCGATTTGGTTAACAAAGCAAAATTCATGTGAAAGGAGGCGTAAAAATGCCGAAAATTAATCTTTTACCTAAAGAGGTAGCCGAGCTTATCGCCGCAGGCGAGGTTGTGGAAAGACCGGCATCGGTTGTAAAGGAACTGGTGGAAAACTCCATCGATGCGGGAGCTAATAACATCACTATTGAGATAAACAGGGGCGGTATAGCCTATTTAAGGATTACCGATAACGGTTGCGGAATTGAGCACGGCGATGTTCCTACGGCGTTTTTGCGCCACGCCACAAGCAAAATCAAAGCAGATGCCGACCTTTACGCGATAGCCACCTTGGGCTTTAGAGGCGAGGCGCTTGCGGCAATATCCTCGGTTTCTAAGGTGGAAATATTCACAAAAACCAAGGGCAGCGAGCTTGGCACCCACTATATAATAGAGGGCGGAGAGGAAAAGCTGTATGAAGAGGCGGGCTGTCCTGACGGGACGACAATAATTATCCGTGATATTTTTTACAATACCCCCGCAAGGATGAAGTTTCTTAAAAAAGATGTTTCCGAGGCAAACGCCGCCGCCGCTGTGGTGGACAGAATTGCCCTTTCCCATCCTGAAATTGCCTTTAAATTCATTCGAGACGGCAAGCAAACTCTTAATACTGCAGGAGATAACAAGATAGGCGGCACGGTTTACAGCGTTTTAGGCAGAGAATTTGCAGGAACGCTTATTCCGGTTTCTGGCGAAAGAGAACGAATTGCCGTTTCGGGGCTCACCTGCAAACCTGTTTCGTGTAAGCCTACAAGAAATTATCAGTTCGTCTTTTTAAATGGCAGGCTTGTCCGCTCGGGTACTGTAACCGCTGCGGCAGAGCAGGCTTATAAGAACAGTGCAATGATTGGCAAATTCCCCGGTTTTGTGCTCTATCTTACCGTCCCGTTTGATACTGTTGATGTAAATGTTCACCCTGCCAAGACAGAGGTGCGTTTCTCGGACGAGCGAAGGATTTTTGACGCTGTTTATTCTGCGGTTAAAAATGCGCTGACGGCGGGCGATACAAGGCCTGAGGTTAAATTTAAGGAGCCATCATTTAATCCTTTTGAGCGTTTGAAGACCGAGGATTACCGCCAACAGGCGATAAGAGAGCAGACTTTAGCAGAAAAAGCTTATCCGAGAGAAATTGGTTTACATAACAACAACACTTTAAGATGTCCTTCAAGACCTGTGTTTATGGATAATTTTTCAACGGTTGGTGAGCACGGAGAGAGGGTTGAGCCTGTAAGAGTCGAAAATATACAGCCTATTCAAAAAACCGAGGTTGTGATTTCGGCTTCACCGACAAAGGAATTATCGGTTGACATAACCAAGGATATAGAAGACGAACGCCCCGAGATAATTCTTATAGGTGAGGCTTTTTTGACATATATAATCGTCCAGATGGGCGACAGCATTTATATGATAGATAAGCACGCAGCCCACGAGCGTATTTTGTTCAATGAGCTCAAAAGCAAACAGGGGGTAGCCGTTCAGGCACTCTTAACCCCCGTGACGGCGGTACTTCCCCGTGAGGAATATTCTGCGGTGATACAAAACACCGAGGAGCTTTTAAAAGCCGGATTTGAAATTGAAGATTTCGGAAACTCTACGGTGAGGATTTTGTCGGTTCCTTCTACTCTTACCGCATCTGATGCTGAGGCTTTAATCGGTGAGCTTGCCGAAAGCTTAATTAAAAACCATTCCGCCGAGCTCGAAAGGCTTGACGACCTATATCACACCGTTGCCTGTAAGGCGGCGATTAAGGCGGGCAGTAAAACAAGCCCGACAGAGCAAAAAAAATTAGCTGAAAGGGTGCTTTATTCGGACGATATTATGTACTGTCCACATGGTCGTCCCGTGGCGTTTGAAATCAAGCGTCGGGAGCTTGAAAAGCAGTTCGGCAGAATACAATGAGCAGGATAAAAACAGTTTTCGTTGTAGGGCCCACTGCCTCGGGCAAAACGGGACTCGGAATTACACTTGCAGAGAAGTTTTCAGGGGAGATAGTCTCTGCCGATTCCATGCAGATTTATAAAGGAATACACATTGCCTCTGCCGCTCCCGATATTTCGGAAATGGGGGGCATACCCCACCATCTGTTGGAATTTTTAGAGCCAAGCATCAACTACTCTGTGGCTGATTATGTAAAGGCGGCACGAGGTGTTATAGCTGATATTGCAAATAGGGGAAATTTGCCAATAGTAGTAGGCGGTACAGGACTTTATATAAGCTCCCTTGCCGACAATACGGAATATACCGACGAAGAGACCGATTATGCACTCCGCAGAGACCTCGAAAACCACTTTGACCAAATCGGCGCAGAGGAAATGTTAAAGGAATTATCGGGGTTTGACCCTGATACAGCTAAAAGACTGCACCCGAATAACCGCCGCAGAATAATCCGTGCATTTGAGGTTTATAAAACAACTGGTAAAACCATTACTGAACAAAACGAGCTTTCCCGTAAAGGCGAGGAGCATATTAAGCCGCTTTTGATAGGTATTAATTACCGAGACCGTGAAAAGCTTTATGAACGCATAAATCAAAGGGTTGATATAATGCTTAAAAACGGACTTTCAGAGGAAGCAGAAGCCGCCCTTAAGGAGAGCGGCGGTGCGGTGCAGGCGATAGGACATAAAGAGCTTGCGGGTTATTTAAGGGGCGAGTGCAGTCTCAGTGAAGCTGCAGAAAACCTAAAACGGCAAACAAGACGCTACGCAAAAAGACAGCTTACCTGGTTTAACAGGGATAAACGCATAAATTGGATTTACGCTGACGAGACAGTGAATCCTGTAAAAGATGCCGCAAGGCTCATAAAAGAATTTTTAGAAAGGGAGGAAACAGAATGAAGGGAACAACAGTACTTAAAGGCTTCGTTATTCTGCTGATTACGGTTTTTGCCTTTCATCAGGCAGTTTCCTCCATTTATAAGCCCGTAAAGACCGAAACGGCAGTTTTCAGCGATATTGCGGACGGTCTGAATATTACGGGAATAATAATAAGGAACGAAACTCTCGTAACTTCGTCGGGCGGCGGGGTTATGCACTTTATAATAGGGGACGGCAACCGTGTTGCAAAGGACGGCGTAATCGCTAATATTTACGATAGCGAATCTGCTTCAATCACCCTCGAAAGATTGGATTCGGTAAACGGTAAAATAGCGGATATCGAGGAAATGTTAAGCTACAACGATTTAGAGGCGGCCGACCTTGATATGATAAATTCAAAGATTGCAAGGAATTTGAACAGTCTTATCCTAAGCGGTTCGGGCGGTAATTACGATAGCTTTTCGGAAAAATCAGAAGAGCTCCTCTCCTCTTATAACAGACGGCAGGCGGCTATGGGTCAAACAGCAGATTTTTCGGTTCATCTCACGGCTCTCAATGCCGAAAGGGAACAACTTTCCGCATCTCTGCCCACGGCAAAAAGTACTTTAAAGGCAGAGATGTCGGGCTATTTTGTCTCTAATGCGGACGGATATGAAAATATCCTTAAATGTGATAATTTAGACGCTATAACTCCCGAATATCTTGAAGGTATAAAGGCCGAAAGCGTGCAAGATAACGTTGTAGGAAAAATCGTTTCGGATTATGAGTGGTATATCGCCGCCGAGGTGACTATTGATGAGTCTCTTAATTATAAAGTTGGGGACAATCTTACATTATATACCTCGGTAAAAAGCTATCCTAAGCTGCCTGTTACCGTAAGCAAAATCAACATATCAGAAAGCGGCTCAAGTGCGGTTGTGCTTTTCGCCTGCAACGATATGAACAGCGAACTAGCCTCCATGAGAACAGGCCCTATGACGGTTGTGAAAAAGGAATACAGCGGATTAAAGGTGCCCAAAAGCGCCCTTCGTGTTGTGGATTCAAAGCGGGGTGTTTATGTGCTTACGGGTATGCAGGTGAAGTTTGTTGAGGTGAAGGTAATCTTTACCGACGGTGAATATTTGATATGTGAAAAGCAGACCGATGATAACTCAGTACTTAGACTCTACGATGAGATTATCGTGAAAGGAAAGAACCTTTATGATGGAAAAATTATCAGCTGAGGAATTTGATTTTAATTTTGAAAGGGTTTGGGAAAGACTGAATACCGCAGCGGAAAGATCGGGGCGTAATATAAAGGATATAACCCTGCTTGCTGCAACAAAGACGGTGGATGCCGATACAATAAACTACGCAATAGAAAAGGGAATCACCCATATCGGCGAAAACCGTGTGCAGGAGCTGCTTTCAAAGCACAGCCTTTTAAAGCCCGCCCACAGCCATTTTATAGGCCATTTGCAGACAAATAAGGTTAAGGACATTATCGATAAGGTTGAAATGATAGAATCGGTTGATTCTCTGCGGCTTGCAAATGAAATTTCAAAACAGGCGTTAAAAAACGGAATTGAAATGGACATTCTCCTGGAAGTTAATATCGGCGGTGAAGAGTCAAAGTCGGGCTTTGCACCTAATGAACTGGAAAATGCGGTAGAAGAAATTGCAAAATTGCCTGCAATAAAGGTAAAAGGACTGATGGCTATACCGCCTGTAACCGATTTTCCCGAAGAAAGCCGAAAATATTTCCGTAAAATGTATAAACTGTTTATTGACATTAGGGGCAAAAAAATAGATAATAGTAATATGAGCGTACTGTCGATGGGAATGTCAAATGATTTTGATATTGCCGCCGAGGAGGGTGCTACCCTTGTTAGGGTGGGGACTTCTCTTTTCGGCAGACGCATATATAAATAAAATTGATAAGGAGCAGAAAAAAATGGGACTTTTAGACAGCATAAAAAACATAATGAATGTACCTGATGAGGACGAATTCGAGGAAGAAATCGAGGATACACAAGAGGAAAAGCCGGCAGAGAAGCCGAAAAAAGCGGCCTTTTATGAGCAACCCTCGGTAAAATCCACCGAGCCTTCTATACGCTTGGGCGGAAAGGGCAAAACCGTGAACTTTAATCAGTCGCAGATGCAGGTTGTTCTTGTTAAACCTGACCGCTTTGAGGATGTAACCTCTATTGCCGACCATTTAAACGCAAGAAAGACGGTTGTTTTAAACCTTGAGGTGGCTAACCGTGATGTTTCCCGCAGAATTGTTGACTTTTTAAGCGGCGTTGCATATGCTAACGGCGGCAATATCCGCAAGGTTGCAAACAGCACCTTTATAATCGTTCCTACTAATGTGGATGTTCTGGGTGAATTGATGCTCGAGGATTTTGATGATGCCACCAAAGGCTACTTTTAATGGAAACCGAGCTTTTTAAAGCAAGGCTAAAGGATACTGCCGATATTTGCGCCAAAACCTCAAAGCCTAAATTTTTAGGCTTTCTTTCGGCTGCCGAAGCGGTTTTAGCGCGTCAAACCCTCAAAAATATAGTTTGCCGTACTGCCTTTTTCGGCGGTTATGATACCGCCGAAAGGGTAATGCTGGGCTGTTTTCCCGATTGGATGGCGGAAAATTCCTTCCCAATAAGCGCCCTTACCTTTAAATTCAGGGAAAGCGATGTTCTTTCCCACCGTGATTTTTTAGGCTCTCTTATGGCCCTTGGAATAAAGCGGGAAACTGTGGGTGATATTTTAACCGAGCAGGGCAGGGCTGTAGTTTTTGTGACCGATGAAATATGTGATTACATAAAAAATCAGGTTACAAAAATAGGTCATACAGGGGTTGCCGTGACCGACGGATACACACTCCCCCTTCCGAAGGGTGATGAGCTTATAGAATTTACCGACACAGCCGCATCCGATAGAATTGATTGCGTAATATCTGCTCTCTGCGGCTTTTCACGAACAAAAGCGCTTGAAGCCATAGCTTACGGTATTGTGTCGGTTAATTCTGTGCCTGTAACCAAGCCGACAAAATCGGTTGCCGAGGGGGATATAATCTCGGTTCGGGGAAAGGGAAGATTTTTACTCGGTTCCCTTAATAATAGGACTAAGAAGAACAGAATTATAATTAATTACAAAAAATATATTTAGGAGGCATTCCAATGTTATCTGCTGCTGAAATCAGAAATGTTAAATTTACAAAATCAATGAGCGGCTACAAGCAGGAGGAGGTAGATGTTCTTCTCGATAAAATCGAGTCGGACTATGCCCAGTTTGACCGAGCAATTAAGGAGTACAGAGCAAAAATTGAGTCTTTGGATAAGGAAATAGAAAGCCTTAAAAGCTCTCAGAACAGCATTCAAAATGTACTTCTTTCGGCACAGAAGCTTGCCGAGCAGATAGTAGACGAGGCAAAGCAGAAGAGCGAGCAGATTGTAAAGAATGCCGAGACTAACATTGAGGTTATAACCGCACATGAAAAGGAGCTTGCTAACGCCTTTGAGCTTAAGGCACAGGAACGCAAGGCTAACCTTGAAAAAGAGCTTGCAGATATGGTTAAGACCGCACAGATTAAAGCAGACAGTATGAAAGCTGCCGCAGAGGACAGTGTAGCAAGACAGCAGCTGCTTTATGACAAGCTTAAAATGGAGATGTCCGCATTTAGGGCAGCGGTTTCGGCTAAATATAAGGAACATCTTGAATTGCTAAAGGCCCTGCCGGATACAGTTCCTATGGACCCGAAGCGCATTGCTGAGGCGGTGTCTGCGGCGGTTGACAAAGCGCCTGAACCCGAAAACTTTATAGTAGCACCCGCCGTCTCACCCGAGCCTGCTGAAAATAATGCTGTTGACAGCACTCAGACGGCAAAGCCCGATAATGGTTTTACGGTGACCGACGATACACCTGCCGAAGCAGACGAAGAATAAACTATATACAGGGAGCGAAGTATTTGATTTCATATATATTAGCTGTTTTGTGCGGGGCTTTATTAATCTTAGCAGACCAGCTTACAAAATATTATATTTCGGCTAATTTTCTTCTCGGTGAGTCTCGGGACTTTATAAATGGCTTCATTAACCTTACTTATATTCATAACCGTGGCGGCGCATGGGGACTTTTGTACGGTCACACCTTAATACTTGTTCCGATAACCGTTGTGATAATGGCCTTTTGTATTTTTTTGTATGTTAAATACGGCAAAAAAAACCGTCTTATGCTGTGGGCTATAAGCCTTGTACTTTCGGGCGGTATCGGCAATATGATTGACCGCATATTCCGAGGGGGAAATGTTGTTGATTTTCTGCATTTTGAGTTTTTCCCTTCCTTTCCCGTGTTTAATGTGGCTGACTGTGCTGTTGTTGTCGGAGCGGGGCTTCTGATTCTTTATTTTATTTTGGATACTATAAAGGAAGAAAAGCAAAAAAAGCCTCTAAATCTTTCGGAGCAGGGCAATGGAGAGGATTGAAACGGTCTTTAGCGGGGAAACAGTGCGTATTGATGTTTTTACCGCTAAAGAAGCCAAGATAACCCGTTCCCGTGCGGCGGGACTTATTGCAGACGGAAATGTGTTTATAAACGGCAAAGTGGCCGCCAAAAATGCCAAGGTAAAGGATGGGGACAGGGTGGAAATCACTCTGCCTGACCCTGAGGTTTATGATATAACCCCCGAGAATATCTCTCTTGATATAGTGTATCAGGATAGTGACCTGCTCGTTGTAAACAAGCCAAAGGGTATGGTAGTGCACCCTGCAGCGGGTAATTATTCTGGCACCCTTGTAAATGCGCTTATGTATCATTGCGGCGATTCGCTTTCGGGGATTAACGGGGTTATGCGCCCGGGTATTGTCCACCGAATTGATAAAGACACAAGCGGACTTTTAATGGTTGCAAAAAACGATTTTGCACATAATAAATTAGCCGAGCAGATAAAGGAGCATTCCTTTACCCGTGAGTATGAGGCTGTGGTTTACGGCAGCCTTAAATCCGACAGCGG
>JAEIGA010013200.1_pt1 | contig 12568 bp, 14 predicted proteins | sample 9270691 | NCBI WGS metagenome assembly JAEIGA01 (sample SAMN17057246, study PRJNA624740) | gut metagenome | biome: biome; isolation source: fecal sample | host: Bos grunniens | place: China: Xizang | collected 2019 | reverse complement strand
CGAACTGCCCGCACTGCGTCCGGTAAACTCGATGATGTCCCCCAAGTCAAAAGCAGGGTTGCCCAACGTGGAAGTACGGAACGGCGTCGCGTGGAAGTTCTCAAGCTCGTTATAGATCGCGCCTAGTAGGAAGTTAGCATAGGGCGCGAGCTTGTTCTGCAAAAACGGATTCGCCCCCAAAGACATCACGAGCCCGCTTTGTTCTTCGATGCGGGAAACAACTGTGTTTGTGTTAAGGTCAATAAACGACAGCCCGCCATAGAATGTCTCGAAGTCTGAGAAGTAACAGCCCGCGAAGCGGTCGTACTCCGTGAACTCGAAGACGGGTTCATAGCCTAGTGTTTTGACTTCGAGCTCGCCGTCTCTATTGAACGTCGCAAAGCCTCCGCAGGTCTGCGCTATCCACGACAAAAGGTCGCGATATGTCGAGATGTCGCTGTCTTGGTATAGTTCCAAGTTCTCGCCGCCTGCTCCCAGGTCGTCGACTTCTTCCGCTGTCTGGGCTAATGTCACACCGCAACGACTCGCAATTATTCGCAGGAAGTCGGAGGCGTGCCCCGGTGTTAAGGCTGAGAAGTTCACCCGCTTGTCTAATTTGCTCATGTAGTCGAAGGCAGTTACGACGACGCCCTCGGCGCTGTGGTTTGCCTCCGAGACTACATAAACGCCGCAGGGTATCTGCTCGTAGCGTTCGTACTCTTCCGACATGTCGACGCGTTGGTTCCAATAAATTTTAATAATCTTACCCGCCCACGCGTTCCTCGGGATGATGTTTTTATTTGTAAATGTGATGTTTAACTGTCCGACATATACCCCGCCGAGTACAATGTCCGTACTGTCTGCGCAGTTGTTCGAGATAGAACACGAGCCGAGAAGCACGTCGTCTGCGTCAAACTGTACGCCGCCCACTTCTCCGTTAATATAACCTTGCTGAACGGCTGACGCCATCGCGTCTTTGTAGTCTTGGCTTACGCTATACATGAAGCCGTCCCCCCTTTTAAATCTGTGTAAACGTACACGGACAAGTCCATAGTCCGTCCGTGCCTTCCGTCCTTTCCGATCGCTCCGCAAGCGACCACGCACCCGAACGCCTGAGGCGCCCCGTGTACTGTGTGCCGTTATATGTGAGTGTGACACTTGCCTTGTGGCAGTAAGTGTCTAGTGTAGCCCTCCAAGTGCTCGATAGTTGCAAAGTAAAATCGAAGACGGCTTGCTTCTGCCTAATAACTGAGACAATATCGGTTGCCGCCTCGCTCTGGTTAACTTCCTCGTGGAGCAGGCTGTTATCTTCGAAGCTGACGGGCGCGGGTAAGTCCACGCCGTCAACTTTTAAATAGTTTCGTCCTAACATTTTAACGTCCTCCGCTTCTGTAGTTCTGACGGTTTACGGCATTAACAACGAGGGTGTCTATGCGCTCGTTGCCAAGGTAAACAGGGATAACAATTTGCCCTCCGCCGTTCGCCGCGATCTGTCCGAGGGTGTTCTGTAAGCCCGTAAACTGTCCCGTGTAGTCAGGCGCCTGTGTCATACCGCCAGCGACTACGCCTGCGACATCGTAGACGGATTTCTGCACAACGTCGATGTTGTCGTCGATACCCTCGGCGAACAAGTCCATCATGTCAGGCGCGAACGTGTGGAAGTTGGACAAAGGGCCCTCTTTCGGCTCCGAGAAGCCGAGAACGTCTTTAACCTTCTTGGCGGCTCCGCTCGCGGCTTCGCCCAAGCTTGGGATATTGTCTTTAATACCGCGAACAAATGATTTAATCATGTCGGCGCCCCACGTTACGGCGTCTTTTGCGAGATTCGCCAGACTGTCAACTATGGCGCCCGTGACTTGCAAAAGACCTGCCGCCAAGTCTGGCAAGGCTTTTATTAAGCCTGAGACGACGGCGCCTATAATCTGTACCGCGGCTTTTATAATCATTTCAAGATTTTCTGCCTTTGTTAATTCGGTCGTTATTGTGGTTATTGCCGACACTATCGCAGGGATTAGTTGAGGCAATGCCGAAGAAATACCCGAACAAACGGCCGTGATTATTGATACTGCGGCACTTATGACGGTGTTGAGGTTCGACGGGTCAAGAATTGCGTTCACGACAGTTACAAACAACTCCACGATAACCGGGATAATTTCGGGTAGTGTCTGCAAAATACCTTGTGTGACTGATATAACAATTTCAGCCGCCGCGGTGATGATCGTCTTTAAATTATTCGGGTCAAGTATCGTTTTTGCTACGGTTAACACGGCGTTTGTCGCGACTGGTACGAGCTTAGGCAAGGTCTTTGTAAGTCCTGACACTAGGCTTGTAATGACAGTTACCGCCGCGTTTATTATGTTGACAAGGTTGTCCTCGCTCAAAATGGTTTGCGCGATCAACAGAACAGCGTCCGTTGCCGCCTGTATAAGCGGTGGGCCTTGCTCGCTAATACCTGAGACGAGTGCCTGTATAAGATACAAGCCGCACTCTAAAATAGGCTGCAAATTGGAAGTTATCGCCGTAACTATGGCGCCCAAAATGGTCTGCGCTATCTGCAGGAACTGCGGGACATACGTCTGTACGAGCGACACAACCTTAGGGACAAATTCATTTACTACTTGCCCGACTTTGCCGAGGTCGCCGTTTGTATCAAGAACAGCCTTTGAAAAGTCGCCCAAAAGGTCGACGCCTTCGCCTCCGACTTTCGTCAGGATAGGCAAAAGCACGGTGCCGAGTGCGTTCTTTGCCGCTGTTGTTCCGTTGTTCAGCTCGACGAGGGTGTCGTCAAACTCTCCGAAAGCGTCGAGCGTGTCGCCGCTTAGAACATAGCCGACATCGTGGGCTTGCTGCGCGTACTCTTCGAGGGCGCCTTTGCCCGCCTTGATAAGTGGGTTTAAGTCCTTGGCAGATTTACCGAACAAGGACATCGCGAGCGTGTCGCGTTCTACCTCGTCGTCTATCTGTCCCAAGGCGTCTAAACTGTCCATTAAAACGTCCTCAGCACTGCGGAACGAGCCGTCCGTGTTCTGAACTGAGACGCCCAACTTCTCGAACCCCTCGACGGCAGACTTTGAGCCGTCGGCATAAGCCGCCATGCTCTTTTCTGCTTTTGTCATAGCGCCCGCGAGCGTTTCGACAGGAACGTCCACCAACTCGGCGGCGTACTGTAACTCCTGCAACCTCTCGGCACTAACGCCCGTTTTTGCTGACATCGTCATGATGTCGTCGGCAAAGTGTGCGCCCTCAACTGAGAAGTCCATCAAGGCTTTCATACTTGCGCCCACTGCCGCCGTAACAGCCGCAACGCCAGCCGCCGCGACTGCGCACGCCGCCTTTGCCGCTTCTCCGAACTTCTGCCACTTCTCGCCCGACTTCTCCGCCTTGTTGCCTGCGTCTTCTGTCTCTTTGCCCGTTGTCTGGGCTTCTTTGCCCGCTCCGTTCAAAGCCGCGCTTGTTTCCTTGGCTTCGCCCTCGAGTTTGTCAAGTTTGGAAGCCGTCGTGGCTAACTCCGCCGACAGTTTGGCGTACTCTTCCTGTGAGATTGTGCCGTTTTCGAGCGCCTTCGCCGCCTCGGTGGCTGCTTGCTTCTGCAGGTCGAGTTTGCTTTTTGTCTGCTCTATCTGCTTAGCGAGTAGGGCTTCCTTTTGTGCTAAAAGGTCGACGTTCCCGGGGTCGAGCTTCAAAGCCTTGTCGATGTCGCGCAGGGCGCTGTCTGTCTGCTTTATTTCCTTGTTTACCTGTGATAAAGCCTTGCCGAGTTGGGTCGTGTCGCCCTTAAACTCGATCGTAATGCCCTTAATATTGCCGCTTGCCATTAGCCCTTCCCCCTTGATTGTTATTTAAAAGAACGCGTCTATCGTCTCTTGGTCGCGTGTCGGATATTGGTAACTGTCGTTTGACAGTTCCGTCATTAAGTCCATAACAAAGCCGAAAGACATCGTGTTGAGTTCTTCGAGGGTTAACCCCGATTGTTTAGCCCTCAGGATAAAAAGCGCCGTCGTGAACTCTCGGGACGTCGCCTTTATTCGTTTTTTGATTCAACGGTGCCGACTGCCTGACCCTGCCATGTTGCAAGGACGCCGCCGAGGACTTCCCCGGACATAAAGGCGTTAGTGTCGTCGAACTCCGACAGCCACACGAAGAAGTCGCCTCGGTTATAGCCTACGAGCTCCGCCGCGGTCTTGCCTTCGCCCTGTTTTGCCATAACAAAAGCGATTTCCGAAAAAGCGGAAGCGCGGGACATAACAAACGCGAGGTCGTCGTCCGTGTATTCTTCGGGGTTCTTGCCCTCTAGGGTTTTAAACGACATAATGACGCGTAAAAAGTCCTTTTTAAAGATTTCCGTGTATGCAAACGGGGTTAAAGCGTTAGCAATAAGCGTGACAGACTTCTCCCCGATCTTGATTTCGTTTTTCATGTTCTTTCGTGTCCTTTCTTCTTGACTATTTAAAAAAAATACCCCGACGGGATAGTCTCCTGTCGGGGCTTGTTTGTGTGTTTTTTTCGTTTGGTGTTTAGTCTTTAGCCCTCGCCGTCGACTTCTTCGTCGTCTGCGTCTGGGTTAGGGATTGTAGACAGCCGAGAACCAACCGTCGTACGTGGCAGTTGATACGGTTGCCGATGTCTTCGCCTTGATCTTGCCGTCGTCCGGGCGTGGTGTAGCGTTAAAATTAACGCTTTCCGTCTGCGGTGTGTTTCCGCCGTCGCTCGTCTTCGTTGCGGCTGTTGTGCTTGGTCTTGCGATCATGCAGCGATAAAGCAAGTGTCTGGTTGCCTTGGCGTCGCCGTCAACCTCAAAAGCAAGCGCGACATACTTTCTCACGTCGTCCTCGTTTTCAACGATTACGCCGTTTGTGTCGGTTGTTCTGCCTAAGACGTCCGTCTCCACGTCCTCAGGGATAAGGGCACTTTCAAAAGTTCCCGTATAACCACTATTGGAACCCTGAACAACGTAATAAACGCCGTCGTCTGCGTCGAAGTTGCTGTCGTCACTTCCCGCAGGATCTAAAGACAGGTTAACAGCGCCCGGCCACGCCTTCATACTTCCGTATGTGGTTGTGGTGCCGCTTGTTCCCACTGTCTCCGTACAAATAGCATAGTGGACGTTTTTAAGTCCAAACTTTACACGATTTGCAGCCATGTGTTTTTACCTCCGTACTATTGAATAATAATTAATATAAAACTGTTGCCCGTCGTCGTAGAGCTCGTCTTTGTCCCACGGAATGCCGAGCGCGTCAAGTTTGCTTTCGACTAACGCCTCGGTAGTCTCGTCCTTTGCCTGCGTGTATAGCTCGATCGTGATGTTTTGCTTCTTCTGATAACTGACATTGTCAGCCTCAAAATTATCTGTTGCGTTATACAACACGACCGCATAAGGTAAAGGCGTCCCAAGTGTAGACCGTAAGGAAAAAAACGGAAGCCCGTCAATTGTGTTCAACGCGGCTATAAGTTCGGCGTTTGTCATAATGTTTCGAGCCTCCTGTTTATCTCTTTGACCACTTCGTCGATGTATCTCTGCTTTGCCTTTTCTTCTGCGGGCTTGATGTGCGGGTGTGCCTTAGCTCGTCCGCACGACTTGCCGTACGCGATAACCTCGTGTCCGTTCTCTAGCAGGTGCGTAAGTCCGGGCATTTTGTCGTTGTAAACGGTATATGTGCCCTTTTCTTTCTTGTACGTCCACCCGCGGCGGTACTTTTTGCCGCCCACTTTCGACGTGGTCTTTAACTCTCGTACGACTTCCTTTGCGACGATCTCGCCCGCCCCTTTGGTGGCTTCCATTATTACGGCGTCCGTTGCTGTGGTGAGTTCTCGCACGATGTCGGCAAGTTCACCCGAGCGCCACGCGCCCTTTATAACAACGTTAGTCATTTGTCAGCCCTCCCCGTTCGGTTCTGGTGTTGGTGTCAGATCAGGCGTTGGAGGTGTGGGCGGTGTCGGGACAACTCCGTTAGTGATTCCGCCTTCTATCTGACAGTACAGCGTGATGTCGTCGTCAAACTCTGACGTGCGGTAGATTGCGTACTGTTTGCCCTCATATTCAAGCGCCCTTTCGCCGTCATAGTCGAAGATACTCATTTTAAAAGTGTAGTCTGGCGTGATTCCTGCCTGTCTGCCTTGGAAGTATTCCGACTGTGACGCGCTCCTGACCTCTGCCACGACTTCACGAGCGGTTAGCGCCGTCGCAGGCTGTCGGAGCTCGTCCAAAGTTTCCGTGATTTTCAACAGTTTTATGTCGCGTAGCTTCGTCATGTGTCACCGCCTAAACTCCAATAGTCGGAGCTCAACGACAACTTTGTTTTAAGGTCATCGTAAAGCCTTTTATATTGGTCTTTTCTGCCTGTGTCACGTTCAAACATAAAGCACGCGTACAAGATAACGGCCTCTTTTTGTAGGTCGTCAGCCGTTAGGGCTGTAAACGGCTTAATGTTTGTTGTCTGCGTCAAGTCGAGGATTGCCGCGTTGATATATCGCGACAGTTCTGTCTCTAACGCTGTGTTTGTCGCCGTGGTGGTTCTGTTCACCGCAAAGCGTACTTCGTCAATAAGTGCCATTTGTCAGCCCTCCGCCTTTTACTTTTTCGACTTCTTTGTAGTAGTCTTTGGCTTTGCCTCTTCTTTTGGTTTGTCCTCTTCGAGCGCGATCATCAAGAACGGGTCGAAGATGTCCACGTCCAGAACGTCGCCCTTTTTGTGAAGCCCGTCTTTGTCGAGGTAAGCCGATTTAATTTTAACCTTCATGGTGTCCTGCCTCCCAAGCCTTGAAAAACGATTCAGTAACAGTTATATGTCCGATGTGCCCGAGTTTGACGTCTGTGTCTAGCACTAACTTAAAACCGAGTTGACGGGCACGCCAACAAAAAGACAAATCCTCACCAAAGCCCCCAAGCGGGTTAAACCCTCCGCCGTACTGTCCGAAAACATCGAGCAGACACTGTGCTTTCATAAGAACACAACCAAAGCCCACGCCCTCGACTTCGTGAACGCCTGTTAACGGGCCTGCGTAGTCTTGGTGTGAGCTCGTGCCGTCCTCATTGATTTCTACCTTGTCAAAAGCAACGGGCGTATAAGGCGCGCTTCTGCGGAAGTATAGACCGCTGACGATGTCCGCGTCCTGTTCTTCCATAGTCTTGAATAAACGCCTCAGGGTGTCAGGCTGAAAAGTCATGTCACTGTCAAGCCACAAGATATAATCAGCCTCCAACTTGATCGCCTGCGCCGCTAGTTTGTTTCTGGCGTCATAAATCAACGAACCACATATAAACGAGACAAGCGCCTCGCCGTCTTTCTGAAGCATAGCCAAGGAAGCGGCAAAGCCCGCCGCGACATAGTCCATGGCGGGCACCGCAATAAGTGTCTTTTTAGTTGTCATACTGTTACGTCCTTTCTAATTTGGGTCTGGGCCTATTACTTGTCTGCCTTGATCTGACAGAAAGCATTTTCACGGATAACACCGGAAGCAACAGGCAAGCGTCCAACGATCTTTACAAGGTCTGCTTCTGCGTCGTCGAGGTCGTCGTACTTGATCTTGATGTCCTCGCCGTTCGGGAAGTTCATCTGTGCACCATATCCCAAGTCGCCAACGATAGCAAAAGGCACGCCCGTTGTAGCCTCTGCCCAAGTAGCGAGTGAGTTATTAAATACAACGTCCAAGCCCTCGAACGGGTCAACGCTAAAGTTGCCGTTGTACTGAACGGACTTGAAAGCGCTCCATGTCTGCTTGTTCATAATAACAACAGGGTTTGTAGCCTCGTCGTTAAGCATACCCAAAGCGGAAGCGATAAGGCCCTGTGTGATGTTTGTTGTTGTGATAGCCGCAACTGCAATATTTGTTGTTGGCGTGTTTGTGGAAACAGTGCCGCAGGCTTTAATCTTAGCGAGAAGTCTGTCTGCTGCCTTCTTTGCGATTCTATATGTGAGTTCATCGTAGACATAGCGGAGGAATGCTTCGCCCGTCATGTCGAGGACTTCGTCAGATACCTGAATCCACTTCTTAATTGTCTCAGGCGCAAGAGATACAACAGCGATTACAAGGTTCTCGGCACTTGGAGCGGCTGCGCCCTCTGTGTGTACTACTGCGTCGTCTGCCTCGATCTCTACGCCGATTCTAACTGTGCCCTTGATGTAGGACTTCTTAACACGCTGTGTGATTCCGTCCTTTTCCCAAGCTGTGCCGATGATGTCCTCAACGATCTGCGGTACAGGGATAATAGCGTTGCCGTTTGCGCAACCCTCTGTGGTGATTGCGGCGCGGCACTCTGCAAAAGATGTCTTGCCGCTTCTGAATGCTTCTTTGAGGTCGTTTGCGTATGCCTCTACATACTCGTTGGAGCTTCTGAGCTCTGCCATTGTCTTAGACATTGTGTTGTCCTCCTTAGGTACAAATTCGTTTGTTACGTCCTTGCCCTCGCCTTCGATCGCGGCGCGCAAGATTGCCTTTTTACTCTCTGCTTCAATCTCGGACTTTCTTGTCTTCAAGCCCTCGAACTCGGCGTTAAGTTCTTCGATGTTCGCGTCTTCGTTTGCAAGTTCTGTCTCGATCTCGCTGAACCTTGCCTCGATCTCGTCGACGCTTACATAGTCTTTAAACTCTTTCACGGTTTTATCTCCTTTCGAGTTTTATCTTTAACGCAAGCGCGGCACGCTCTCGGGCTCTCTGTTCTGCCTCGCGTCTCTCCGCGCGAAGTTTCTCGATCTCTCCGTCGAAAATTGAACGGGTAGCGGGTGATATATCCGTTGTCGGATTCGCAGGGAAGCCGACTGCGCTAACGTCGTAAACCTTTTTGACCCTCTTAATAATTCGGGTATACGTGACGGTCTGCCCGTCTCTCTCTTCTGTCCAATCTTCCGCCGTTCTGTCAGATGTGAAAGCGAAAGACATTTGTGTGTAGTTCTCCGCCTTGATGTCCTCGAACATCTGGCGCGCCGCCTCGGTCTTGGACAAGTCCGTGCGGGTGAAAAGTCCCTTGTCGTCAATAGACAGGCGTACAAGTCCGTTTTTTGTTCTTCCGAGAACTGTTCCCGTGTGGTCGCGTAAGAAAACAACGTCTGTCATGTCTGTTTCTGTGAATGCGTCCGGGGTGATCTGTTCGCGGTATATCTCGTGTACGCCGTTCCAATCGTCCTCGAATAGTGTGTAAGGTTCGAACGTTGACGCGTATCCCTCTACAAACATTCCCTCGCCGCCCTCGTCTTCTGCTCTCGTCTCTACGAGATTAAAGGCGTAAAAGTAGCGATATTCTCTGTCCGGTTTAATTGCCATTTTCTGTGCCCTCCTGTGGTTCTGTCGTCGGTGTCTGTTCTATACCGTCCGCGCTGAGCTTGTACGACGTCGGGTAGTATTCGCCGCGGATAAAAGCAACGTCGCCCCACTCGACAGGCGGCAAGTTTAACACCTCACGCGCTTCGTTTATGGTTATCTGTCCGCGGTCGCCCGCGATCTCTAACAAGTTCTTTTTGTCCGTCATAGACATATACTGCACGCGGTTTGCTGACAGGAACACACGCGAGCCCGTGGCGATCTCTCGGTCGCTGTAAATCATAAAAGTCAAAGCCTCCGACAGTTCAAGCGCCCTCGGCTCGACAAAGCCCTCGTAAAAAGCGACAGCCCCGTCGCCGATTGCCGAGTTTTGCAAGACGTCTTTATTTACGCCAAAATAATTAAAGACGTTCGTCCTGATGTACTCAGCTTGCTGTGGGTCTACCTTGTACGCCTGCGGGTCTAACTGCTTAACATCTTCGAACTCGTGCGGGAACAACAAAATACCGCCGTTCTCTTCGCCGCCTTTTAAGTTCGTTTCGGTGAAGTTCTCGCGCTTTTCCTTTAGGTCGTCGTCGTCCATAAAGTTAGACACGCGAGCCATAAATCTATAAATTGCGCTGTTCTTGATCGCTTCCTTGATTCCCTGCTTTTGCAGGTCGTCAACTTGCATTGTCGGGGTTAATGCCTTGTTGTCCTCGCCCCAGAACTCGTCGTTAAGCTGAAAGCGTGTAAGCCTTGCGCACTCGTTAACGAGGCAGGCGCCTGTCGCCTGTCCGTTGGTGCCATACTTGTAAACAAAGACCAGTTCACCGTTGAGTTCCTTTGTTTTGACGTCCTTGGGTATTAACGCCCATATTCCGTCGCGGTTCATGTTGCTGTCATACGTCGGAACGATTAAGACGTTGTTATAGACGTCGCACATTGTCGACACTCTATAAAGGAACTGTGGCCACGTTGTCCACTTGTTAGGGCGCCTTTTTAAGTTCGTGACATACGTCTTTGCACCCGTGCCCAGGAACTCCGCCCCGAGTTTCGAAAAGTGGCGAGCCCTTGCGTCGATCGCAGCGCGTACGAGCTCGGATTCGTATATCTTGCCCTCCCAAGTTTTAAAGACGGGCTTGTAGGCCGTCACTAGTTCCAATGTTTGGGACGCCTTCCTCTTGGCTTCCTCCGCCTCGGGTCTGTTATCCCCGAACAGTTTTTCGAAAAATCCCACAAGCCTTTCCCCCTTGTTAGTAGTTGATCGCGTCCCGCTTGCTGTTTGCAAGTTGGGCGCTGTATTCTTTGTGCCACTTCTGGCGCACCGTCAGGGCGCACAGTAGCGCCGCCGTGCCGTCGATATGACACGTCCGGTTAACTTTTATAATTCTCTGTCTGTTGTTCCTGTTGTCGCACTCTATCGCGGTGTCTAGCAGATGTGCGGCCGCGAGGTCATTGTCTCCAATGAGCAGGCGCCCGTCTTTTATAAGCCCCTCCGCCTCTTTGATAACGGGCGACAGATTAAAGCCTTGGAAGACGTCGTCACAATGGAAGCCCGCCGCCTCAAGGTCTTGGACTAGATACTGCGAGCTATAACGATCATAGCCTAATTGCAACGGCATTAACTTGTAGAACTTAACCGTATCTTTGAACCAATCAAAGACGGCGTGATAGTCTACAAAGTTGTCGCCACATAAAGACAACCATCCGCGCTCGATGTATTTGTCGTACGGCATTTGGTCGCGTGCCTTTGCCTCTTCCAACTTTTCGGCAGGCAGCCAAAAGTGAAAGACGGTAAACAATCGCCCGCCGTTCTCGATCACGAGACACGCCGCTGTCAAGTCGGTAGTCTGTGACAGGTCGAGCCCTGCGACACAATAATGTCCCGCTAACATTTCGCGTGTTATTGCCTTGCCCCTCAGTTTGCGGACGTCCTCAGCCGCAAGCCAAGACGCGGAACTGTTCTGTTTTAGGCAAGCGTACTTTGTTATAAACTCGCCCTTTTTGCTTATGCTTTCTTCTGCTATTGCCAATTCATCAAGCAGATAGCGAGCGGACACGCTGACGTTTAAGTTCGGATTCGCCTTTTGTAGTTCGTTTATGTCGTTCCACTTCTCCGCGTCGTCGATCATATACAAGACGGGTAAAAGGTGCGCTTCTTTGCTGTCACCGGACAGCCACTTCGTACCGCGCAGAACTAACTCGTCATATATGCCGTCGCTCTCATATCCCGACGTTGTTATGCCCAAGATAAGCGGCTGACGCCTTGCACCGACTGAGGACTTGATAACCTCATAAAACCTCAGGCCCGACGCACCACGCCACGACGCGAGCTCGTCAAGGATTGCACACGAGACGTTTAAGCCGTCTGACTTCTTCTCACTGAATGCCAACGGCGCAATAGAACTGTTTGAGCTCTCGATGTATATGTCCGTGCGTCTCTTTTTCGCCAAGTGTTCCAACTCGGGCTCGTTCTTGATCGTCTGATAACATTGGTCATAACAGATAGACGCCTGCTGCAACTTTGGCGCCGCCATATAGACACGCGCGCCGTACTCGTCGTCGGCGTATGCCTCATAAGTCGCCACGGCTGACGCTAACAGCGTTTTGCCGTTCTTCCTGCCCATTGTTAACAACACTTCGTTAAACTGCCTGTTACCGTTCCGGTCAACGATCCCAAACACGCAAGACAAAAAAGCTTTTTGCCAAACTTCAAGTTTGATATGTTGACCGCCCAAAGGCCCTTCGTGGTGTCGACAAAAGCGTTCTACAAACGCTATCGCCTTTCCTGCTTTCTTTGGGTCATAAAAAAAGGACTTGTTCTCAAGCCCTTCGATTATGCGTTGATATAGCAGACGAACCCAACGCCCGACAGTTACGGAGCCGTCTGTTATTTGTTGGTAGTACGTCAGTATGTAGTTGTTCACTCGAACTCCTTGTTAAACTTGGACAGTGCCGTCTCTTTCTCGGTCTTCTTTCCAAGTTTTACAATGATGTCGAGCATTGTCGACAAAGTCTTATTCGCGCTGTCGGTGTGTCTCGGCAGTTCCTTGATAAGTGGTGACGCCTGCAAGTTTGCCGCGCCCTTGACGTAGGTTTTCTCTGATGTCAAGTTGTCTGCCCCGTCGATCTCTGCCTTGATAAGTTTGATAACTTCCTGCTGTGCGGCGTACTGATTCGCCGCCGCCTGAAACATGGCGTTATCTGCGACGTTATAATCGCGGGCCATAGACATGAGCTCGTCGAAAAGGTCGCCCTTCTTTGTCTTTGTCATCGTTCTTTCGTCCTTTCTCGCCGCAGGTCGCGGCTTTTTCCCAAAAGACGTGCGTTTCTTTGTCCAGTTACGAGGCGG
>JAEIGA010013199.1_pt1 | contig 12568 bp, 10 predicted proteins | sample 9270691 | NCBI WGS metagenome assembly JAEIGA01 (sample SAMN17057246, study PRJNA624740) | gut metagenome | biome: biome; isolation source: fecal sample | host: Bos grunniens | place: China: Xizang | collected 2019 | reverse complement strand
CTAGAAAATTTGCCAATGCTTTTGAATCAAACAATTTTAGCACAGCGCCCACAAGATATTGAACAAGTTTGCCAGCGTATGAAAGATTCTGACATTTTTGATAGAGAAACTGCAGAGCGATTGCTTTCTATTATGCGATTCTGGTGGATTTGTGCAGATGCAGATTACTATTATTCTTATTCAGATAATATCAAACAAGTAACACAAGAACAAATGTTGCAGTTTGTAGAAAAATACATTACACAATCAGTTCCTATTGTTACTGTTTTGGTAAATCCTGCTGTTTATGAAAATACAAAATCAGAATTTGAAGCATTCAATTTTTCTGAAATAACATCTAAAAATGCGTTTTGGTGGAAAAAATGAAAAAGTTAATATTATCTACTATTATATTATTCCTTTGTTGTGGTTTATTTGCAAATCAACAGGAACAACAAAAGGAACAAGTTGTTCAAACTGAATTAAGTAATAAAATTCCTGTGTATGTAAAACAAATTCCAGGAAGTCAAATTTCATCTGTTTATATTGTTGTTAATGGCGGAACTGATTATTTAACACCAGAAACTTCAGGTTTGGAAAATGCTTTATTTTCTATGATGGTGATGGGTTCTGAAAAATATAATTATTATGACTTAAGGAATTTTATATTTAATACACAAAGTTCCTTTGTTCCTTCATCAAGCAGAGACGGTTCTGTTTTAGGAATGGTCAGTCTTGATTATTATTTTGAAGAAACTTTTGACAGATTTATTGACGGTTTTTTGAATCCTTCATTTGCAGAAAAAGAATACAATAATTTAATTACAAAATATCAACAGGATTTGCAGTCAATGTTAAATGATCCTTCTTCGATGGGATTTTATTATGCTGAAATGCTTGTTTATCAAAATCATCCATTTTCTACAAGTTCAGCAGTTTTGCCTGAATCAATTGATAACATTACAATTCCTGCAATGAAAAAATTACATTCACAAATTCTTGATTCTCGCAGAATTTCTGTAGTTGCTGTTGGTTCAGTAGATTTGCAAAAATTACTTGTTCAGTTGGAAACAACATTAGGAAAAATAAAGCCACAAAATTATCCACTGAAAAATCAGAAAATTCCAGAAGTTACGATTTCTGGGGAAAATCTTGTTACAGTTCATCAAGCAGCAAAAGAAAATGCTTATATTTTAAGAATTTTTCCAAGCCCAGTAGTGACTGATGAAAATTATGTAACAGCTAGAATTGTTTGCGATGTATTTTCTGATATTTTGTATAATGTTGTTCGTGAAAAATACGGAGTTTGTTATACACCAGGAACTAATATTTTAAGTTCTGATGCGCCTTTTGGTTTTGAATATTTATATCGCACTTCGAATTTAAAAGATTTTGCAAAGTATATGGAAGTCGCTCGTAAAATTATGCTGGACGGAAAAATTGTTTCTGGCGTAAATGATAAAGGTGAATTTGTGTATAAAAACTTAGAGGAAAATCTTGAAGGTTATATAAATTCATATATCAATAAAAAATATTCTTCACAAGGAACAACAAGCGGAATTGCAGGAAGAATGTGTGCAAGCCTTTTGCAGTTTGGAGATATTTATTCTGCTGATTTGCTTACTGAAAAAGTCAAAAAAGTCACAACTAGCGATGTATTATCTGTTTTTAAGAAATACTGGGTAGATATGGATTCTATTTGGGTTGCTGTTGTTGGCCCTGATGAAGAAGATAAAGTAGTTTTTAGTCAAATAGAGAATTAATTAATTTATATGCCACAGAACCAGGTAATGGAGTTGCAGGAAGATTTTCTTTAGAAAACCACTTTGCTTCTGAAAGTTCATCTTCTTGCAATTTTATTGTTCCACTTTCATATTCTGCGGTAAAGGCAAGCATAAGTTGGTCAGGGAATGGCCAGCCTTGGCTTCCTTTGTATTTGATGTTTTTTACATTTATTCCAACTTCTTCTTTTACTTCTCTTATAACAGCTTCTTCTGCACTTTCGCCAGCTTCAATAAAGCCTGCAATACAAGTGTAAATATCTTGATTCCTTTGTACATGACGAGCAAGCAAAATTTTATCTTCTTTATTCACTAAAACAATTACGCATGGTTCAATTTGAGGAAAAATTTGGCGCTTACAATTTGGACAGTCTTTTGCTGTAAAAGTTTTGCATAGTTCAAGTTTTGTTCCGCAAGTAGGGCAAAATTGCATAGATTTATTCCATGCGGAAATTGATTTTGCTCTTGCGCTTAAGGATAAACTTTCTGGATTTAGTGAAAAAAACTGTCTGATTGGAATTTCTATTAGTTCATTTGGATATGGATTTTCGCATTGTAATTCAAAGGCTGCGTAATTTAATTCTTCTTCTGCAAAATAATTTGTGTTTGGAAAATTTTTTTGAATGTTAGTGAATAGTTGTTGTGATGGCAACTTATATTCTTTTGTAATTAGTAAGTTTTTTTCTTTTATGATGAAATTGTAAAGATAAGCTTTTGTTGGGTTATTTATAAGAGCCATGAGGACATTATATCTAATGGGATTTTTATTGTCGACCCTTTTATTTGTAATTGATAATTGTGATTATTTATGATATATTCGGTTATCGGATGCGAATTTAAGTTTCTTATCGCCGCCGATAATTGGAGGTTCCTTTTGAAAGTTGCCATTTTCTTCGGCTCAAAATCAGACACAGACAAAATGAAAAAAGCCGCTGAAGTACTTAATGAATTTGGTGTTGAGTACAAGGCTTATGTTATTTCTGCTCATCGTGCAGGAGAATTACTTCGTGAAACTGTAAAACAAGTAGAAAATGATGGTTGTGAAGTAATTATTGCTGGTGCAGGTCTTGCTGCTGCTCTTCCTGGTGTTATTGCGGGAATGACAGTTCTTCCTGTAATTGGAGTTCCTCTTGAATGTATTTCGGGGAATTCAAATGGACTTGGCGGAATGGATGCTCTCCTTTCTATTGTACAAATGCCTCCTCAAATTCCTGTTGCAACAGTGGGAATTGGTAATGCAAAAAATGCTGCATATTTAGCTGTTCAAATTTTGGCTATAAAATATCCTAAATTAAAAACAAAACTTGTTGATTTTAGAAAAAAATTAGCTGATGATGCTGTTTCTAACGGTGGCAGCGGAATCGATCTTTAATTTTCATAAATAGGTATTCTTATGATTAACGAATTAGATAATGTAATTAATGAATCAGAAGATAAACTTCATCATGAATGTGGTGTTGTTGGTGTTTATTTAGGATCTTCTAAAAAAAATGAAAGTGGTAACGATTCAGATGTAAGTGCCGCATCTTCAGCATATTTTGGATTATATTCATTACAACATCGTGGACAAGAAAGTGCAGGAATTGTAGTTTCTGATGGTAAAAATGTAAAAGTTCATAAAGCTAATGGTTTGCTTGCAGATGTTTTCCAAAAAGAAGATATTTTGAAACTTAAAGGCAATATTGCTGTTGGTCATGTGCGTTATGCTACTGCTGAACAAAAAGGTCTTGAAAATGCACAACCAATGATGTGTAAATGTAAATTGGGAAATCTTGCTGTTTCTTACAATGGTCAGTTGGTAAATTATAAACAATTGCGAGAAATGCTTGAAGAAAACGGTTCCACTTTTACATCTACAAGTGATACAGAAGTTATTCTAAAGTTAATTGCAAGAAGTTATAAAAAAGGTCTTGAAAGAGCATTAACAGATTCTATTCAAATGATAAAAGGTTCTTTTGCCCTTTGTGTTATGACAGAAAAAAGTCTTATTGGTGCAAGAGATCCAAACGGAATGAGTCCATTGTGTCTTGGAAAACTTGATAACGGTTGGGTTTTAGCAAGTGAAAGTTGTGCAATTGACTCAATGAACGGAACTTTTATTCGTGATATTAGACCTGGTGAAATTGTAATTATTAATGATGACGGAGTTCTTTCTTTTGAATTTGGAGAAAAAACTTCAAAACATACTTGTGTTTTTGAATATGTTTATTTTGCTCGTCCAGATTCTATTATTGATGGAATCGCTGTTCAAGATGCACGCGTAAAAATGGGTGCTCAGTTAGCAAAAGAATTCCCAGTGGATGCTGATGTAGTAATTGGTGTTCCTGATAGTGGTTTGGGTTCTGCAATTGGATATTCAAAAGCATCAGGAATTCCTTATGCAATGGGAATTGTAAAAAATAAATATATTGGACGAACTTTTATTGCTCCTACTCAAAAAGAACGCGAAAATTTAGTTTTTGTAAAATTAAATGCACTAAAAAGCGATGTAGAAGGCAAAAGAGTTGTTGTTATTGACGATTCAATCGTTAGAGGAACAACAAGTCGTCGTCTTATTCAAATTATCAGAAGAGCAGGTGCAAAAGAAGTTCACTTTAGAGTTTCTAGTCCAAGAGTAAAACATCCATGTTATTTTGGAATCGATACTCCAAGTAAAGAAGAACTAATTGCTTCTGTTCATGATGTAGAACATATTCGTAAGGAAATTGGTGCTGATACATTAGCATTTATTTCTTTAGAAGGAATGTTGAATGCATTAAAAACTTGTAATCCAGAACAGTATGGATTCTGTTCAGGTTGTTTTACAGGTGAATATCCAATGGCTGTTCCAGAGGAAGATTAATAATTCATAAATAAAATAAAAACAATGGAGGTTGTTAAAATGGCAACTTATAAAGAAGCTGGTGTTGATGTAGAAGAAGGTTACCGCGCAGTAAGTAAATATAAAGAACAAGTAAAAAGAACTGCAATTCCTGGGCTTTTAACAGACTTAGGAAGTTTTAATGGAATGTTTGCAATTCCTAAAGGATTAAAAAATCCTGTTATGGTAAGTGGAACTGACGGCGTTGGAACAAAACTTGATGTTGCTTTCCAGATGAAAAAATACGATACAGTTGGTATTGACTGTGTTGCTATGAGTGTAAATGATATTCTTTGTTCAGGAGCTCGTTCACTTTTCTTCTTGGATTATGTTGCTTGTGGAAAGCTTGATGCAGATGTTGCTGCTGATTTAGTAAAAGGTGTAGCAGACGGTTGTGTTGACGCAGGTTGTGCATTGCTTGGTGGAGAAACAGCAGAAATGCCAGGTTTCTACGATGTAGGAAAATATGACTTAGCAGGTTTTGCTGTTGGTGTTTGTGAAAAAGATGATATCATTTCTGTAAAAGATATTAAAGAAGGAGATGTATTAATCGGTCTTTCTTCAACAGGTGTTCATTCAAACGGTTTTTCACTTGTTCGTAAACTTGTAAAAGATTTTAATGAACCATTCCTTGATAACGGAAATCCAACAGGAAAAACTATTGGTGATTTACTTTTAACACCAACTCGTATTTATGTTCGTCCTGTTATGGAAGTTCTTGAAAAATTTAGAAAATCAATTCACGGTATGGTTCATGTTACTGGTGGTGGTTTCTACGAAAATCTTCCACGCATGTATCCAAAAGCAAAAGAAGGTGGAAAACAACTTATTTCTGTAATTAAACGCTCAAGTTGGGATATTCCTCCTGTGTTTGGAGAATTAATCAAGCGTGGTGCTGATTTAGACAATGTATATCACACATTCAACATGGGAATTGGATTTGTTCTTGCTGTAAAAGCAAAAGATGCACCTGCAATTCTTGAAATGTTTAATGCAAACGCTTCTAAATATTCAAGACCAGACACTCCAGATATGAAAGCTTACGAAATTGGTCGTGTAGCTTATGCTGCTGGTGAAGTAAAAGGTCAAGAAGATTCTGTTATTTTTGAAGACTAATTTGTAAAATCGTAAATTATGATTTATAATTAAATCCAACGGGGACGTGCAAGATTTCTTACCTACACGTCCCTTTTTTTTAATAAAAATATTTAATAGGAAAATTGAATAATGAATATTGCTGTTTTAGTTTCTGGTGGAGGAACAAATCTTCAAGCTTTAATTGATTTTGAAAAACAAAACGAAGCTTGTCCTTACAAAATTGTTGTTGTAATGAGCGATCACAAAGATGCTTATGCTATTGAGCGTGCAAAAAATGCAAATATTCCTGTGGAACTTGTAAGTCCTTATGCTGTAATGGGAGCTGAAGTTGCAAAGGCTGCAAGCCGCGAAGAAAAACGCAACGCAGTTTCTGATAAAGTTTTGGAATATTGTAAAAAATATAATGTTGATGCAGTAGTAAATGCTGGATGGCTTACAGTTTTAAGTAGCAAAATTATTACTGAATATGAAGGAAGAATGATTAATCTTCATCCTGCGTTGCTTCCAAAGTTTGGTGGAGTAGGAATGTGGGGACATCATGTTCACGAAGCTGTTATTGCAGCAAAAGAAACAGAAAGTGGTTGTACAGTTCATTTTGTTGATGGCGGCTGTGATACAGGAAAAATTATTGTTCAGAAAAAAGTTCCTGTGTTGGAAGGTGATACACCAGATTCACTTTATGCACGCATTGCCCCAGAGGAACACAAAGCAATCGTAGAAGGAACTTGTATCTTAGCAGAAATGTTGAATAAATAATAACTTTTACAAAACATATTCTTGGAGGAATTAATGAAAAAGAATGTTTTTTTAGTTTGTTTTGCATTTTTACTTTTAAGTGTAAATGTAAATGCACAAAATCGTCAGAAAGTTCAAGATGGAACAATAATTCAGTGTTGGTGTTGGTCATTTAAAACAATTGAAGAAAATATTCCTGCAATTGCAGAAGCTGGATTTACAGCAATTCAAACATCTCCTGCAAATACTTGTTTAGTTGGAGATTATGGTGGATTAGATTTGCTTGGAGCTGATTTAACAGGAAAATGGTATTATCACTATCAGCCAACAGATTGGAAAATCGGAAATTATCAATTGGGAACAAGAGATGATTTTATTAGTATGTGTAAAAAAGCAGAAGAATTTGGAATTAGCGTAATTGTTGATGTTCTTCCAAATCACACAACTCCACGCATTAAAGAACTTGCTCCAGAATTTGTAGAAGCTGTTGGTGGAATGGATAAATTGTTCCACAAAAATAACGACCACGGAATTCGTAATTATGGTGACAGAAAGGAATGTACTACAGCTCAAATGGGTGGATTGCCTGATGTAAATACAGAAAATCCATTGTTCCAAGCATATTATATGAAATATGTAAATGACTTAATCGATTGTGGTGCAGATGGTTTCCGTTATGATACTGCAAAACATATTGGATTACCTGATGACCCAAAAGATGACTACAGTCCAGAAAATGACTTTTGGCCTATTTTTACAGGAAAAAAAGCAATAAATGGAGAAATGCTTCACAAGGCAGATGATTTATTCATTTATGGTGAAGTTCTTCAAGGTGGAAACGCAAGAGAAGATGCTTATGGCGCAATGTTCCCTGTTACAGCAAGTAGCTACGGAAGCGTTTTGCGTAGTGCAGTAAAAAATAATAAATTCAGTGCAAAAGGTCTTGAAGATTGGCGTCATCCTGCTGCTCCAAAAAATATTGTTACTTGGATTGAATCACATGACACTTATGCAAATCACGGTGAATCAGCAGATTTAACTCATGCGCAGTTAAGAGCTGGTTGGGCATTGATTACTGCTCGTGCAGGTGGAACTCCGCTTTTCTTTAGTCGTCCACAAGGTGCTGAAGCAACACAGTTCCCAGGTGTTTCAAAAATTGGTGATGTAGGAAATGATGAATTTAAACATCCAGAAGTTGTGGCAGTAAATAAATTCCGCACAGCAATGGTTGGTCAAGATGAAACTTTAATTAATGGTGAAAATACAGGTGTTCTTATTGTAAAACGCGGTGATAAAGGCGCTGTAATCATTAATGTAAATCAGGGTGGAAAATCAAAAGTATCATTTGAACTTAATTTGCCTGATGGAACATACAAAGATAAAGCAAATAAACTAAAATATACAGTAAAAGATGGAGTTGTAAATATTACTGTTCCAAGAAAAAAGATTGCTGTAATTTATTAGTATTTGGAATTAATTATGGAAAATAATGAAAAAATAAAAGAATTACTTGAACAAAATTATAACGAATTGTGTTCTTTAATTGCTAATACAGAAGATGATTCATTACTTCTTGATTTTTTTAATTGTCTATTTACGCCTGCAGAAAAAGAAGATTTTGCAAAAAGATGGTTAATCGTAAAAGAAATTAAAAATGGTTCAACACAAAGAGAAATAGCAAAAAAATTTGGTATGTCTTTGTGCAAAATTACAAGAGCATCAAAGGAATTAAAAAAAGAAAACAGTGCTTTTGTAAGAATGTTAGAAAAATTGTAATTTTAATTATATTTTCATATTAATATTGTTAAAGTAAAAAGGGATGACTCCGATTCAATTAATTCTGAAGTCATCCCTTTTTTTTATATTTTTGTTTATATTATTCTATTATTTATTTACTTTCAGATGTTGATTGTAAAACTTTTGCAGCGTCATTTCTTTTCCATCTTACAGCAGTCATGTGAGGTGTTTCATTAGAAATATTTTTTGCATCAACATCCAAACCGTATGAAATTAATGTTTTAATTGTTGATACAGTAGAAGTTTTTGCTGCGTAATGCAAAATAGTATTTCCTTGGATGTCAGATAATGTTCCTGCGTATTTTACAATATTTTCAAGCATAGTTTTGTTATCGTTCTTTAATGCAATGGAAATAGCGTTTGTTCCGTGTTTATCAATTGAAACAAATGGATTTGCTCCTTTTGATAATAATATTTTTGCCAATGGAATATTATCATCTTCTATTGCAATTGCCAAAGGTGTATATCCTTTAGAATTTCTTGTATCAATAGGGTAGCCCCAGTTAATAAGATTTTCCAAATGCTTTTCATCTTCATTTTTGCTTATAAGAATATGAATTGGTGTATTTCCATCGCTATCTGCAACAGTTTTATCAGTTCCTAATACAGCTTTTATAATATCGTTGCCATAATTCAAACTAATGCTAAAGGGAGTGTTGCCATTTTTATCTCGTGATAAAGGATTTCCTCCTGCATTGCGAATAATATTAATAATTTCAACATTTGCAGTGCTTGCCGCTTCGTGATAAGCGTTTCTTCCGTTGATTTCCTGAATTTGTGGATTTGCCCCATTTATCAAAAGCAATTTTACAACTTCAGGGTTGTTTCCTTTGATTGCATCCATTAATACAGTTTTTCCAGAAACATCACTTGTATTTGGGTCAGCGTTGTATGTTAATAATAATTTTGCAATTTCATATTTTCCACCAACAACAGCTTCTGCCAATGCTGATTTTCCAGAAATATTTTGTGCATTAATATCAATTCCCAAGGAAATTAATTTTTTTGCAGAATTGCTAGCGTCCCATCTAACAGCAATATGCAAAGGTGTGCTACCAAGATTATCACGGATATTTAACTTACTTCCTTCTTTTACAAGTAAATTTACAATGTCTGCGTTATTAGTTTTTGCAGCATTAAATAAAGGAGTTTCTCCGCTAGCATTTTTTGCAGAAATATCAGCGCCTTTTTTGATTAATAACTCAATAGCATCTTCAAGCCCCCATTCAGCAGCGTAATGCAATACAGTATTTTTACTTCCGTCGCAAGCCTTAATTGTTTGAGAAGTAATAATCCAATTCATAACGCTTCCGCCAGCTTTTAATGCCAAGCGCAATGGAGAATAGTTTTTGTTATTTGAAGAAAAAATATCAGCATTTTTTGCCAAAAGCATTTCACCAAGTCTTTGACGATTTTTCAATATTGATAAATACAAAGCATTATTACCTTCGGCATTGCGAGCATTTACATCGTCAGTAAGGCTGATTATATATTGAAGTTTTTGCAAATTTGCATCTTTTATAATTGCAACATGCAAAGGAGTATTTCCGTTTGAATCAAGGCTTAAAATATTCTTTTTGTGCAAAATAGTTTTTAATATTGTTTCATCAGATTTTAATGCCAAAGTAAGAGGAGTATTTCCTTTTTTATCCATGGAATTTATATCAGCATTATTTTCTGCGTAAAATTTTGCGTGAGTAATAATATTATTTCTGATTGCTAATGCTAAAGGAGTTACACCGTCTTTGTTTCTTGCATTAATTTCAGCACCAGCTCCAACCAATTTTTTTAATAAAGCTTCACTAACATTAGTCATAGAAGCAATGTGAAGAACTGTATCTCCGTACATATCTTTTTTTGCTACATCAGCTTTGTAAGTAATTAGTAAATCATAAATATCGTTTCGTTTATCTTCTGGAATAATAACAAGAATTGGAGTTTTCCCCAAATTATCTTTTGCATTTACATTTGCACCAGCGTCTAACAAAATTTTTGCAATATCTTTATGTCCATAACGAACTGCTTCATGTAATGGAGTTGCTCCTGTGCTGTCTTGAACATTTGTTGCAGCGCTGTTTGCAAGCAAATAAGTTGTTATTCCTTCATGACCGTGAATTGAACTAATGTGCAACGGAGTTTGACCGTCTTCAAAGCGATAATTTAAATTTCTATTTGTAAGAGCAATCTGAAAATATTCAAAATCGCTATTTGCTTGAGTAGCGCCACTTAAAATAAGAAGAGCCGCAATTTCTACAGATTTTACATCTTTTACATTTTCAAAAGCCAAATCAAGCGGAGTTTGTTCATTTAAATCTTTTACAGAAATAGGAATTGCATTATTTACACAAGCAACAATTGCATCTTTATCTTTAGTTTTTACAAAATGATGAACAATAGTTTTTCCTTCGTCATCAATTATTGAACCTGTTTTTTCTGTTATAAATAAATCGTAATAAATAGGATTTTTTGCAAGGCCAACATCTAGTGCAGTCATACCATCGGCGTTTTTTGCAAATAAATTCTTGCCAATAGAAGCCAAAAAAGCAGCAGCGTCATGACCGTTACTGTCAATTGCGGCATGCAAAGGAGTTTGACCTTTCATATTTTTAATTTCAGAATTAGCGCCCTTAATCACAAGAAAAGTTACTAAATCAACATTGTTAATTTGTGCCGCCAAATGAAGAGCAGTATTTCCGTCTTCGTCAACAGCGTTTATGTCGTACTGGTTTGCAAATTTATCTTTAGCTTCGTCAATTTTGCCCTGTTTAATCAAATCATGTAATGTAACTTCATCTTTTGGCGTAGAAACACAACCAAAAAGTGTAAAAATTAAAGCTAAACAAATAACAGAAAAAAAGTTTTTATTCATAAAAAATCCCATGTAAATTTAGTTTTCTTTTTTTTAGTATCGGAAAAAAAAACTTATGATTTAGCAAAATAATATTTTTCTTTTGGGCAACTTTTGTTCCACTTTGCGTTGCGTCGTTACACAAAACCAGGCTTTTCGGGATTCCGCTATCCGCTCATTGCTTTGCAACACTTCGTGTCCCTACAATCCTTGTTGCATTGTGGTGGAAAAATGATAAAATTATAAGTAAAACTACTCAAACTTTATTATTGACTGCTGTTTTTCATTTCATTGCAAAACAGCACAAAAAGTCAAATCGGAAATTGATATTTCCTCTTTGACTTTTTTAGGAGTGGGATAAAAACTTCCACTAAAATTGCGTGAAAGTTTTTACCTTAAAGTTTGCGTTGCAAACTTTATTATTGACTGCTGTTTTTCATTTCATTGCAAAACAGCACAAAAAGTCAAATCGGAAATTGATATTTCCTCTTTGACTTTTTTTTAGGAGTGGGATAAAAACTTCCACTAAAATAGCGTGTAAGTTTTTATCTTAAAGTTTGTGTTGCAAACTTTATTATTGATTGCTGTTTTTCATTTCATTGCAAAACAGCATAAAAAGTTAAATCGGAAATTGATATTTCCTCTTTGACTTTTTTTAGGAGAATTTTTATATGAAAAAAATATTTAGTTTTGTGCTTATCTTCCTTTGTATATTACCTATGTTTTCAGAATCTGAAAATCTAATTTTTAAATTAACTGATAATACTTTAGAAGTATTTTCATTTGATAAGGATAGTAAATCAATAACTTTTTTTGGTAGTGATAATTCAAAAAATCGAAATCAACCCTTAAAAGAATTTATTGATATAGAAGGATTTTCAAAATTTGAACAACTGGAAGATATGGGATTTTATTGGCCAAAATATCGTGGTGATTGGAACTTTTTGAAGGATGCAAAAAAATTAAAAAGTCTTGGACTTATCACTGTAAATGCAAAATCAATGGATGTTTTAAGTGATTTAGAAAATATTGAAGTTCTTGAATTAGATTATTTTATTGATGAAATAAATTTAAATAATTTTTTGCAAAAAGATATTGATTTTTCAAAATTAAAAAAATTAAAGAAAATAATTTTTAATTTAAGAGTAAAGACAAAATCTGGTTTTTATTATCCAGGTAGAATTCCTCGTTTTGTTAATGTTCAAAATTCTCCGGAAATTTATCTTGGAAATAATGGAATAAAAGATTTACAGGATAGTGAAATTAATATGCTAAAACAATATTCGATAGTTCATTTAGGAGAAAATCCTATTTCTAAAGATATTGAAAAATACAAAAAAGATATAAATATAAAATAATATTTTCAATATGAAGCAATAAAATCAAAAGGAATAATATAGAAAAAATGAAATTTAATTTAAAAGATTTTTTAGAGTTAGATACAAAAAGTTTATTAGCAGTAAATGGAGG
>JAEIGA010013198.1_pt1 | contig 12568 bp, 13 predicted proteins | sample 9270691 | NCBI WGS metagenome assembly JAEIGA01 (sample SAMN17057246, study PRJNA624740) | gut metagenome | biome: biome; isolation source: fecal sample | host: Bos grunniens | place: China: Xizang | collected 2019 | reverse complement strand
CGAAGTTGCAGTTGCAGGTCTGCTTGCATGTACTGCTAACTCCGTCCCCTGCTATGCAATGATCAAGGATATGGACCCCAAGGGCAAGATCCTCAACATCGCATTCTCCTGCTGCGCTGCATTCGGTATCGGCGACCACCTTGGCTTCTGCGCCGGTGTTGAGCCTGAGCTGGTATTCCCCATGGTTGCTGCAAAGCTCCTGGGCGGCGTACTGTGCATCCTTGCTGCTATCGTCTTCCTCAAGATGGACAGCTCCATCCTTGCTGAAGAATAATTACATAAACGCTTAAATTACTGAGCTAATTTAAAAGGTTTGAGGTGGGGGGACTTTAGTCTCCCCACCTTTTTTATTCTCCCCAAATCACTTTATAAGGAATACTTATATGGATAAAGCAAATAAAAAGCCCCTTGGCCTTGTACTGATAGGCATTGTAATCATCGCAGTTATACTCTATTTCGTGACCGACGGTGCGCTCAACCTGAAGACTATGAGCAAGACCCGCGGCGCCCCCACCGATAAAGAAGAAAACATGGCTTACAATGATAACTACCGCTCCCTGTCCGAAAATGTGGTGGAGCGCGACGGTATCATTCTGCGCGCCGAGGGCAATGAGCTTCTCTTCTATGCCCTGGCCGGTAAGGTTGCCACCTCTGACGGCTCCGAGCTTATGGAGGATATGCAGTATACCCTTACCAGCATTGCCGAGCGCAGCGAGCTTGACATAGAACAGATCGGCGAATACATGGGCTATTTCTACATGTATGACGGCAAGGATGTATGGCGCATCCACACCACAAATCCCGATCTTAAGCTTACCATTGAAGATGCACTCAAGTTTGAGCCTATGGGCAACTATCTCTACTCCATCAAGGAAAAAGATGGCGATCTCTGGCTGCACCGCTGCATGGTAACCGGTGCCGATGAAGAGTACATGTTCAAAGAAAGCTTCGTAAACTTCTACGCCCACAGCGGCGATTTGCTGCTGGAGCGCCCCGATGGCAGCTATATGTGGTACGATGTTGTCACCAAGAACAGCTTTGACCGCAGCCTTCCCGCTGATGCCGAGAGCATTTGTCTCTACGAGCAGACTGTTTACTACCTGCGCGATGACAAGCTCTGTTCCTCCCATGTGCTGAGCAGCACTGAGGACATCTTTGTGGATGAGAGCATCCGCACATACTGCATTGCAGAAGGCTACTGCGCCTACATCACCGAGGATGGCAGACTTTGTGTACTAAACATGGATACAAAGGACGCCACCGAGTACAGCGGCATGGACTTCAGTGGCTACGAACTTGATGTAAGCAAGAACAATGTTTTCGTTACCGACGCTGAGGGCCGCACTTTCTACAGCCCCCTGGCCGAAGACAGCTGGAACGAGATATTCAACAAATAAACAAACTTTAAGCCCCGGCGGATTTCCGCCGGGGCTTTCTTTTATATATTGGGTTCCATTGCTTCAACCGCGTAATCTATACGCGCGGGAGAATGGGGGTACTGCCTACTGAAGGCTGAAATAATTCTCCGGCAAACCATACAGCTGTTCTCATAATTTGCCTGGGGCAGCATAATGATAACCTGAGAAACACTGCATCGGGAGGCAATATCACCTTTACGCAGATTGGTACGCACCTGATCCATCAGATTGCGCATGGTTCTGTCCATAGTGCGCTGGTTAAGCTCGTCCCCGTCACGGGTCATTACGCTGAGCAGCGCCACATGAACGGCAATACCGTTTCTGGCAATGGCGCGGGCCTCGGCCTGATAGAGTACACGGAAAAAGTCATACTCACAAATCATTGCGCCGGGGGCGGTCTTTTCCTCGGTAAGCTGAAGCTTAATGGCATCCAGCTGCAGACTATTATTATTGATTATACGCAGAACCTTGCGGTAAATTGCGCGGGTCTCTTCGGAAGGCATGACGCCGTATTCATTGAGCAGCAGGGCACGCAGATCCTCGTAGGCCTTGGCCGCATCCTTCTGCTTGCCAAGATGCAGCTGGGCATTCATCAGGCTGCAATAAAACTCTTCCCTGCTGGGCTCCTGCTCGATAGCCTTTTCTGCCACGACCAGCACCTGCTCATGCATGCCCCGCTCCTCCAGCACGGGAAGAACATCCGCCACCAACTCAAGATAAAGCCGGTGATAATAGGCAGTGATGGGCACGACCCAAATCTCGGAACTGAGCTTTTTAAGGAAGTCACCTTCAAAAAGCCGCTCAGCTTCAAGAAGCATTGAAAACTTCTTTTCTGCGTCCAGCTCATCCTTGGCTTCAAGGCAAAGGCGTTCAAACTCTTCAATATCCAGAACCGGGCTATATTCCTCGTTCCAGAGATATCCGCCGCCTTTATGCAGGATAAACTCATGTCCGGCATTGGTAAACAGGCCGTCAAGCACATTACGGGCACGGTGAAGGGTTGTCTTAAGCGCACCGGCAGGGTTTGCGCCTTCCTTGCGGTGAAGCAGCGTGACAAGCTCATCCGCGGAAACGGAACGGCCGCGGTTATAAATCAGATAAGCCAGAACCAGCCATACCTTGCGGGAACGGTCGCCACTGTCGTCTATGCTCTTGCCCTGATAGCTCAGACTGAAGGAACCCAGCATATTTACGCGCAGTTTATTGTCTTCCACTTCACTCACCTCCAGTTTTCCCATAATATAACAGATACAGTTTAGCACTCCCTCGCACAAATTTCAACATTTTATCTCTTTAAATTTCTGAACTAAATTCCACAACTTAACAAAACCGCGTTTATTTTAAAAGAAGGGCTTTCAAAAGCCGGGGATATTTAGTATAGTTATTATGTCTATAAATTCAACGAGGAGTATATCCCTATGAGAAAATTCCTTAATATTTTTATGGCAGCACTTTTGTGTCTGTGCCTGTGTGCCTGCTCTCAGCAGGAGGCGGAAGAAGAAGTTCCCGTACAGGAGGAGCCTCTGCCCCTGAGCATGGAGGAGGTATATACCGACAGCCATGAGATGGAAGTGTCGCCGGAAGAAGTGCAGGCTCTTGAGGAAGCTCCCGCTCCGGTGTGGACCATGCTTGATGCAGTAGCCTCCGGAATAAACACCTACGCCAACGCTGATGCTGTTATCGACTACTCCAACACCAAAGACGGCTACGTAATGGTAAAGTACATCGGCGATACCGACCAGAAGCTGAAGGCCCGCATTTTCGGCCCCACTACCACCTACACCTACAATCTTGTACAGGGTGAATGGCAGACCTTCCCCCTGTCCGATGGCAACGGCAGCTACACCGTCACCGCCTACTGCAATGTGGGCGGCTCAAAATACGCAAACATGCTGACGCTGGACTTGGAAGTTGAGATGGAGGACGAGTTTGCCCCCTTCCTGCGGCCCAACCAGTATGTAAATTTCATGGTGGCCCCCAACAGCATCGCCAAGGCCAAGGAGCTTGTAGGCGATATACCTGAGGCGCTGGACAAGGTAGCCGTCGTATATGACTACGTGGTGGATAATTTCGTCTATGACGACTATAAGGCCGCCACGGTAAAGAGTGGTTATCTACCGGTTCTGGATACCGTACTGGAAGAAAAGAAGGGCATCTGCTTTGACTATGCCTCACTCATGGCCGGTATGCTGCGCAGTCAGGGTGTGCCCTGCAAGCTCATTGTGGGCTACGCCGGCTCTGCCTATCACGCATGGATAAGCGTATGGACAGAAGAATTCGGCTGGATTGACGGCGCAATATACTTTGACGGCACCATGTGGCACCGTATGGACCCCACCTTTGCCTCCTCCGGCCAGAGAAGCGACTTTATAATGGAGTTTATCAACAACGACTATAACTACAGCACCAAATATTCTTATTGATACGCGGAGTATATTATGAAAAACAAGCATTTGTCCCAGTCTGAAACGGCCCTGCTGTGCAGGGAGCTTGCGCTGCTCTATCACGCAGGTGTGGAGCCGGGCAGCGGTCTGCTGCTTTTGGCGGAGGACTGCGCAGACAAACAACTGAAAAAAGTGCTGGAAGATGTGGCGGCACGTCTTGACGAAGGCATGCCTCTCTCCCGGGCACTGGAAGAAAGCGGGTCCTTCCCCGCATATATGTGTGCACTTATCCGCATCGGCGAAGAAACCGGCCGCAGCGAGGATGCGCTGCAGGCTCTGGCAGACTACTACCAGTATCAGCTGCAGCTCAGCCGCAGACTCAGGGCAGCGCTGAGCTACCCGCTGGTGCTGATGACGGTTATGCTCATTGTCATTGTAGTACTGCTGACAAAGGTTTTGCCGGTATTTGACAGCATTTATGCCCGCCTTGGCGGCTCCATGACCGGTATTGCCGGTATCCTGTTCAAAGCAGGCCAGCTGCTGGATGCGGCAATGCCTGTGCTGTGTGTACTGCTGGCACTGGTGCTGGGCCTTATCGCCGCGCTCAGCCTGTCCGACAGCTTCCGCCGCGCAGTCCTTAGCCGCGCCCAGAAGCTTTGGGGTGACAGGGGCATATTCAAGAAAATGAACATCAGCCGTTTCGCCCAGGCCATGAGCATGGGCATCAGCAGCGGTCTAATGATGGAAGATGCAATAGAACTTGCCGGCGGTCTGCTGGAGGGCAGCTCCATGGCTGACAAATGTATCGACTGCGCAGATAAGATGCGCGATGGCAGAACTCTTGCCTCTGCAATTGCCGACTGCGATCTGCTGCCCGCCGCCCAGTGCAGACTGCTTGAGCTGGGCATAAAAAGCGGCTGCACCGAAAACGTTATGAGACAGATTGCAGAAGAGATGGACGAAGAGGCCGACAACGCACTGGAGCTTGCTCTGGGCCGCATTGAACCTGCAATGGTATTGCTCTGCTCACTGCTGGTTGGCATGATTCTTTTGTCCGTTATGCTGCCGCTTTTGGACATAATGGCGGCGCTGGGGTAAGGCAATGAAGAAAGAGAAAAAGGAGCTGGGCTGGATAGTCAAGCTGCTGCTGATGCTGGGGATAATCTGCTCCTTTGTGTTCAGCCTTTCAAGGCTTGAACGGAGCAGCTCCCAGATGCAGCGCAAGCAGCTGGAGGACAGCATCCGCCGCGCCTGCATCAGCTGCTATTCAATAGAGGGAATATATCCCCCCACTATAAGCTATTTGCAGGAAAATTACGGACTACAGCTCAACGACAAACATTACACGGTGTTTTATGAGGCCTTTGCCGAAAACATTATGCCGGAGATAACGGTGGTGATCAGACAGCCATGAATATAAGCCAAGACAAAAGCCGCAGTTCTTCGTTGCTGACGCTGATGCTGTTTCTGATTTTCGCGATATGCATTGTTGCGGTTATTCTCGGCTCCACCGGAATATATGAAAGACTGACCAAAAACAGCGCCCAGTCCGAGGACAGAAGAGTTACCGCAATGTTTGTTGCGGCAAAAGTACGGCAGAACGACAAGGTCGGCTGTATAAGGCTTGAAGAAATAGGCGGCGCTGATGCGCTGGTATTTACGGAAGATCTGGATGCAGGCCGCTTCTGCACATGGATATACTGCCACGAAGACTGGCTGTACGAAATACTGGTATCTGAACGCGTGATCCCCCGCCCCGGTGATGGGGAAAGGCTGATAGCCGCAGAGTCCATGGAGCTTGAGCTTAATGATGGGCTTTTATCCATAGTCCTCACCGACACGCAGGGGCAAGAGAGCCGTCAGACGCTGATGCTCAGAAGCGGAGGGACAGAAGGATGAAATCAAAATCCCCCCTCGTAATGCTGGAGCAGCTTATTATGCTGCTGGTATTTGCACTGGCCGCGGCCATGTGTCTGCAGGCCTTCGCGCTGGCAGACAGCCAGTCCAAGACCACCATAGCAAGAGACGCGGCCATAATTGAAGTCCAGCAGGCCGCGGAAGTAATAAAATACTGCGGAGGCGACATGAAGCGCGCAGCCGCAATTCTCGGTGCCGAGGGCAACGACAGCGGGCTTAGCCTTGTCAGCGAGAGCTATGTTGTCCGGGCTGAGAAGCTTTCTTCCGAGTTTGAGCTCATGGGTCAGGCCCGGGTCTTTGCCGAAACCGCAGATGGCCAATGTCTCTTTGAAGTCAGCCTCGGCTGGCAGGAAGGAGGCGGCAAATGAACAAGAAACGGCGCATAAGCATACCCGCCTTCGGCGGAAGCTCACTGCTGGTCATATTTGCGGTACTGTGCATTACGCTCTTTGCCCTTCTGGGTCTTAGCACTGCCCAGGCCGGAGAGCGGATGAGCAACGCCGCCGCAGAGGCTGCCGCGGCTTATTATAAAGCCGACCTTGAGGCAGAGAAAATTCTGGCACAGCTGCGTCAGGGCAACATGCCGGAAAATGTAAGTTTTGAGGAAAACATATACGCCTGGTCCTGCCCGGTTTCTGCGCGGCAGAGACTGGACGTGGAAGTTCGCCTTGAGGGCGATGAATACGAAATACTGCGCTGGCAGCTTGTGTCCACCACCGACTGGCAGGCAGATGATGATCTGAAGGTTTGGCGGGGCGAAAAGCTCGGCTGATATGGAGGATAAAGCATGAGTGATTTGAAAACCTATTTGCAGCAGGCTGTTCAGATGCAGGTATCCGACCTGTTTCTGGTGGCTGGCGGCCCGGTCAGCGTAAAGCTGGACGGTCATCTGCGCCCGCTCAGCGAGGAAAAGCTGCTGCCCCCGGACACCAATGAGCTTATCCGGGAGATATACGCACTGGCCCAGCGGCCTATTGAAAGCTACATTGCCTGCGGCGATGATGACTTCTCCTTCTCGCTGCCGGGTCTGGCCCGCTTCCGCGTCAACGCATACCATCAGCGCGGCTCAATGGCCGCAGTCATAAGAATCGTTGCATTCTCAATTCCAGACTGTGAGGAGCTGGGAATCCCCCAGCAGGTAATGAAACTGTCTGATCTGCACCACGGCATGATACTTGTCACCGGCACCGCCGGCAGCGGCAAGTCCACTACCCAGGCCTGCATTATTGACAAAATAAACAAGAACCGTGACTGCCACATTATCACTCTGGAAGACCCCATAGAATTCCTGCACCGCAATATCCGCAGCATCGTCAGCCAGCGCGAGATAGCAATTGACACTCAGGATCTGCTCTCGGCACTGCGTGCATGTCTGCGTCAGGCTCCGGATGTTATACTGCTGGGCGAAATGCGCGACACCGAGACCATCCGCACCGCCATGACCGCCGCAGAAACCGGACATCTGGTGATTTCCACGCTGCACACCAAGGGTACCGCCAACGCCATCGACAGAATGATAGATGCATTCCCCGCCTCCCAGCAGGGTCAGGCAAGAGTGCAGCTGTCCATGGTACTGGAAACCGTGGTTGCCCAGCAGCTCATCCCCGGCATCAGCGGCGAACTGCTGCCGGTATTTGAGATACTGCACATGAACAGCGCAGCCAGAAACCTTATCCGCGAGGGCAAGACCCATCAGTTACAAAACCTCATTGCCTCCGCCGGTGCAGAGGGCATGATAAGCATGGATCAGTCCATTCTGGCCCTGTATAAGGCCGGCAAAATCAGCCGTGAAGTGGCCCTCAGCTACGCGGACAACGCCGAACAGCTGAGCCGCAGGCTCAATTAATACCAATTTTTTGAAGCATTTGTCGTATTTCTACAAATATTGCTGTGATTTTTTGTGAAAATGCCGATAGAGTTTTGAAGAAAAATTTTAAAATGTAACCCTAAATGTAACCGGCGCGTGTTATTATGTCTACAACAATAGACATGACAGAAGGTGTTTTCATCTATGCCTGATAAGAATTTTACAAATGATTACTGGGTAACCATGGTTTACGTTGACTCTTATGAGGACAATGTAATGCGCGGTTGGTTCTCCAATCCATATCTGAAAGAGCCGGAAAAATTCTCCTGCCTGTCTGATTTCATCATCAAGATGGAGTGTATGCTGGATCTGATGGGTCTGCCCCAGTCTTATTCCGCAAACCGCAGCTTCCGCAAGGAAAGCGCTACCGCTCTCACTTCTCCCGGCGCGGGAGTAAGCCGCGGCGGCAAGGCCACATTCTGCCTGACCATCCGTTTCAGAAGAAACAGCAGCTGGCAGGGTACCATCAGCTGGCTTGAAAGCAACAAAAAGCAGAATTTCAGAAGCGTGCTTGAGCTTATCACCCTTATGGACAGCGCACTGAGAGAAGAAAGCTTCCCCGGCAGCGAAAGAAACACCGCCGCAATGGCATAAGAAAAGACAAGATAAAAAGCTTGGCTCCAAAAGAGCCAAGCTTTCTTTTTTATTAGTTTATTTAATTTCTGTATTCCTGCTTACTGCCCCAAAGGAACATGGACGCCATGCGTGCAATAAAGCTCAGCGCATCTATTTCCTTCTGGGTCCAAAGCTTGTTTTCAAATACGGAGCGCATACCCACATAGCCCAAAGTTCTGCCGCGCCGCTGCACAGCGCAAAGAAGCACAGCCTTTGCATCGAATATGGCCAGCGCACTGCGCCGCTCCTCCGGAGCAAGGGAGGTATCATGGCAATAAAACAGGCCTTCTTCATTAAACAGCCCCAATGCCTTATCCCAAGGATACACACTGTTTTTTGTAAAGCCTGCGCCTTCCGGAGAAATATGGGGATGCATCCACTCCATCGCAGCTTGGTTCTGTTCAAGGTCAATCAGGAAAAGATGCTCAGTCTGAAGCTGGACACCTATCATCTCCATAACAGACTTAAGTGCCGCAGACACATCCTGACTTTCATAAAGCTGCTCAAGCATGTACAATGCTGCATCGCCCCAGGCAGACACAAGACCGGAGTCCATTTGCAGTCTGGGCTTTGCCTTGGCCTCATAGCGCTTGGTCTCGGCATCGTGAGAAAAGATTGCATAAGTATTCTTGCCCAGGTCCTTGGCCTGATACAGGGCCTTATCGGCACGCTGGAAAAGTGTCTGATAAGTGTTGCCATGCTCGGGCACCATTGCCACACCCACAGAGCAGGAGAACTGACACTGCTGCAGCTGTCTGCCGTATAGCTGCTGCATGGCCTGAGTAAGACGGATGCAGCGATGCTCCACAAGGCTGCTGTCAGGTATATCGCGCATGAGCACCATGAATTCGTCGCCGCCAATACGCGCCATAATGTCCGAATCTCTGAACAGGCTGCGTATAGTGCTGCCCACATGGCTGAGTACTGTGTCACCGAAAAGGTGGCCGTACTGGTCGTTGACGGCCTTGAAATTATCAAGATCTATCACCAGCATAGCGGAACGCTGGTTCTCACCCATATTGGCCAGATACTGTTCGGCACGGAAACGGGCGGTGTCCTTATTCAAAAGGCCGGTAAGTGAATCCTGCTCCGCCTTTACAAGCAGGGCCTGAGATCTGCGCTTGTCAGAGTCGATGTCGGCAATGGTGCCGATTATTCTGACAAGTCTGCCGGATTCATCACATTCAGATGCGGCGCGGACACGGTTCCATGTATAACTGCCGTTCTTATCGATAATGCGTACAACACTTTCACCATAGGCGGCGCCGTTGCGCATACTGTTAATTTCAGAAATCATGGATGCCAGATCTTCCTGATGGATAACGGAAGTCCCGGACTCTATATAAGGGCCGAAGTCACGGCGCAGGGAAGGCGTGGCAAAGCGGGCCTCCCACTTATCGGAAAGGGATATAACATCACTGTCCACATCCCATTCAAAGGCGATGTCACCGCTAAGTTCCATCATGGCGCGGCAAACAGCCAGCTCCTTTTCCGGGGAAAGTTTATCGTTGAATTTAACGTTCTGCTGCAAAACCGCACCTCCTTCTATTATATAGTCCCGATTATTTTAGCACAGCAAATCAAAAGGAGCAAGGCTTGTTTCGGAAATTTTTCCCTTTTATAACAAAAATTTTATAATTTTCGCCGTCGCGTCAGAAACAAATAGTTACAATTCGTTTAACAAAAACAAATTTAATGTTTTTCCGAAACCTTTTGTCAAAAGACTTGTAATTTTTTAAAGTAAAGATTATTATAGGAACAATATTATGGAAAGTAGTGTATACCACTTTGTCATTTTTAAGCAGTCCCCTTTTTTCTATCCCGGCAAGGAGTGGTTTTATGCCCAAGGTAAAAATAATTACACACTCCGGTTCTGACCTGACACAGGATATGGTCGCCGATCTGGACATCACAATTCTTCCGGATCTGGTCGCCTTTGGCAGTGAGCAGTACCTCAACAATGTGGACATCCACCCAACGGAATTTTATCACCGCATCGAAAGCGGCGATGTGTTTCCAACCAGCGCCCACCCCACGCTTAATGACTTTATCGAAGTTTTTCAGGATGCCGAGGGCTATGACGAAATACTGTGCATGGTAATGTCCTCCAAGATGACAAGCACCGTCAACACCGCAAACATTGCGGCCCGAATGGTTGAAGAGGATATGCCCGGGACGAAGATATATGTCTACGACTCGATGCAGGTTTCCTTCGGTTTGGGTCTTGCCGTGCTGGAGGCCGGAAAGATGGCCAAGGGCGGCGCCTCTGCCGAGGAGATTATGGCTCAGCTTGACAAGCTTGTGCCAAACATTGGCGTTTACTTTGTGATGCAGTCCCTCAAATACGCCCACAAGGGCGGGCGCATCGGCGCAATCAAAGCTGTAAGCGCAGACACCCTGGGGCTCAAACCTCTGCTGAGATTCAGCGACGGCACCGTAAGCGATATAAAGCTCAATCGGCGTTTTAGCGATGGTGTAAAGGAAATCTTTAAAAAGTATCAGAGCTGTGCCGGTGAGGATCCTGAGGTATTTATATTCCACGCCTGCAACGAAGATGCCGCCAAAGAGCTTGAGCAGATGATACTGGCATACAGGCCCGATGCCAAAACCAGAATCCACTGGGTTGGCCCGGTGGTGGGTATTTACACCGGTGTGGGCTGTGTGGGTATTTCATTCAAGGAGAAATCAAACTGAGATGCTTTATCTGCCCGGTATTGCGGCTTTCGGCCTCTTTATTATCTTTGACATAAACAAGATAAAATGGCACAAGGGTATAATAAATGCCCTCTTCCCTATGGGCGGCGTACTGCTGGCTTTGTCCACAGCGCTGTGCATAAAAGATTCCGGCAGTCTGGATTTAAGTTTTTTCAGTATTCTGGCCATAGCAGGCGCAATTGTTTCCGTCGCCGCACTGGTTTACGCATTGTTCTTCGCCCTGCCTTTCAAGGGCACATATAAAGAGAGTTCTTCCCTGCCCCTTGTAAACGGCGGCATTTACGGCATGTGCAGGCATCCCGCCTTCTGGCCCTTCCTGCTGGTCTATGTTTTCCTTTGGCTGGCCTTTGGCGGCAAGGCACTCTTCGGGGCAATGCTTATTTTCCCCCTGTGCAACCTACTATATATAATTATACAGGATAAATACATTTTTCCCATTTACATAGAGGGATATGACAGCTACAGGCAGTCAGTTCCCTTCTTATTCCCCCGCCGGAGGGGCTGAGACATCCGGCTAAAATATCTAACGAAACGGAGGTGACGACAGTGAATTTTGAACAGAAGCTCAAGGACAGATCTTCTAAGGAAATCTGGCAGGAATACTGCGGTTTTCTGGATCTGAGCATTGATGAGTTCATGGATATTCAGTGCCGTCTCCTTCAGGAACAGATAGACCTGCTGTCCAAGTGCGGTCTGGGTCAGCGCTTCTTCAAGGGCAAGGTGCCCCAGAATGTGGATGAGTTCCGCAAGATGGTGCCCCTGACCACCTATGAGGACTATGCAGACATCCTTCTGCCCAAGCGCGCAGACATGCTGCCCGCAGATCCCGTGGTCTGGCTTCAGACTACTTGGGAAAGCGGCTGCAAGCCCGAGAAGTGGGCACCCTACTCTGAGGCCATGCTGGATGTTTACAAGAACAACATCATTGCAGCAATGATCCTCTCCACCAGTGATGAGCGCGGCCACTTCCATGTGCGCCCCGGCTTCAGAGCGCTGTATGCACTGGCTCCCATGCCCTATGCAACCGGCCTGTTCCCCGACCTCATCGACTCCGAGCTTAAAGTTAAGTTCCTGCCTCCCCTCAAGGAGGCCAGAAGCATGTCCTTCGGCCAGCAGAGCAAGGTTGGCTTCAAGATGGGTATGCAGAGCGGCATGGAAATGTTCTTCGGTATGAGCGGCATTATCCACCGCATCACCCAGAACTTCGGCGACATTGTCGGCAGAGGCGGCGGCGCCGATCTCAAGAGCATTATGAACATCTCTCCCAAGATGCTCAGCCGTCTGGCCCGCGCAAAGTACATAAGCGCCCGCGACAACCGCCCCATCATGCCCAAGGATATCTTCCATCTGGACGGCTTTGTATGTGTCGGTACCGATACCGAGCTTTATAAGAGCGATCTTGAGCGCGCCTGGGGCCGCAGACCGCTGGAGGTCATGGGCGGCACCGAGCCTGCATGTATCGCAACGGAGACCTGGTCCAAGGACGGGCTGAGCTTCTTCCCCGATACCTGCTTCTACGAGTTTATTCCCGAGAGCGAAATGCTCCGCAATCTGGCTGATCCCAGCTATCAGCCCCGCACCTGCCTGATGAACGAGCTGACCGCAAACCAAAACTACGAGCTTGTCATCACGGTGCTCAAGGGCGGTGCCTT
>JAEIGA010013197.1_pt1 | contig 12569 bp, 12 predicted proteins | sample 9270691 | NCBI WGS metagenome assembly JAEIGA01 (sample SAMN17057246, study PRJNA624740) | gut metagenome | biome: biome; isolation source: fecal sample | host: Bos grunniens | place: China: Xizang | collected 2019 | reverse complement strand
GATGATTGCAGGATGTAGCAAAAAAGATGCAAGCGAAAGAGCTTTATTCCTACTTGAAAAGCTTCATCTTTCTCACAGATTGAAACATCGTCCTGCTGAACTTTCTGGTGGTGAACAACAAAGAGTTGCAATAGCTAGAGCTCTTGCAAACTCACCAAAACTTCTACTTGCTGATGAACCAACAGGAAATCTTGATCCAAACACATCTGAGGAAGTATTTAGCGCCCTCCTTGATATAATTAAAGAAACAGGCTTATCTGCACTTATTGCTACTCATAATATGGAATTAGCCAATAGAATGAATAGAGGCTATCGTCTTAAAGATGGTATATTACAACCAATCAATGAACCAATACTTACTAAGGTAAGAAAAAGTTTCTATTAGTTGAAAAAAATACTTGCAAAATAAAAATATTAGGTTAAGTTTGGGGTACTTCCGAGAAAGAGGGTAGACAATACCCCGTTTGCGTGTGTTTATTTCACAATTAAGACAAAACTATCGGGACAATAATAATATAATATTTAAAAGGATTTTATAAATGAAAAGTATTGTTAATGCTAAAAAGAAAAATAGCCGCCGTTATGGTCAAAACCTTTGGGGTGATCCAAACAGCCCTATTTTGAAAAGAAATTATGCTCCTGGTCAACATGGTCAAAGAAGAAAAAAGACTACTGACTACGGTGAACAATTATATGCAAAACAAAGATTAAAAGTTTACTATGGTAATATTTCTGAAAAACAATTCTACAAATATTACGAAGAAGCTATTAGAAGACGTGGTGATGCTGCTGAAAACTTAATCGGTATTTTAGAGTCTCGTTTAGACAATATCGTTTATAAAGCAAAATTTGCTTCTACTGTATTTGCAGCTCGTCAATTTGTTAACCACGGTCACGTTACAGTTAATGGTAAAAAAGTTAACATCCCTTCTTACATTGTTAAAGCTGGTGATGTTATTGAAGTTCGTGAAAAATCTAAAAACTTGGGTATCGTTTTAGCTGCTATCCAATCACAAACTCGTGATTTCCCTTCATATGTTGAAGTTGATGCTGCTAAATTAAGCGCTAAGTACACATTCGTTCCAAAATTTGAAGATGTTCCTTATGCAGCTCAAATGGAACCAAACTTGGTTATCGAGTTCTACTCAAGATAATAAGGTTTTACACCTATTTTATAAGCAGGGTTTTATCCCTGCTTTTTTTATTGATTTTTATTTTATATATAATATAAGGTTTCTTACAAAAAAAATTATTTTAAATACTATTAATACCTATAATTATGGATAAAAAAAATGAAACTATTCCCAAAGAAGTAATGCTTAAAGAACTAGAATTATGGAAAGATGGTGCCATAGATTTGCATGACACTCGTGGTGAATATGAATACGAAACGATGTGGCAAATGTTTCGTAAAGTTATAGAAACCTCTAGCTGGGGAACTTCTGAGTTTGGTGGACCAGTATGGATTTTGGATTTCACTTTGGATAATCTTCGTAAACTTTTTCCAGAAAGTCCTTTACTTGATTTTATGGAAAATGAAAAAGAACAAGGTTTTATAAGGCCAAGAGGAATGGCAAATTCTTTAAAACTTGCTACATTCTCTGAGTGGTTTGCCTATCGTGCGCGTACTTTTATAATTCAACAAGGACTGGGAAATGTAATTCTAAAAAATGAAGGTACTTGGACTAGCAATCTATCTTTTTATTGTTGGGGATTTGTGCTCAAAGCTTTGTGTAGTGCAATTGGAGGTGAAATCATTTTACCAAAAGATCAAGATATGTTAAAATATAACTTCTCTTATAGAGAAAAAGTAATCGTTGATAAACTTGATTTTTTGACATGTTTGGATTGTAGTAAAATGGTAGAAACTTATCCTTGTTTTATTGGCCAGGCTACATTGAGTATGCATAGTGATATATATGGTGATTGTTATTTATTACAACACCATAATTCTCTCCCCCCCTTACACTACTGTTATCCCAGAAACCATTAATGAAAAAATCTTAACACTTATAATTAATGATTTAATGGATGATATAGCTAGCTATGGTAGAATTGAGCAACATTACCCTCTAATGAAATACCCCGAACGCCCATGTTTACATACTTATGGTAATCATTTTGAAAAATCTAGCAATATGTTTACATGGAAACGTAATGATGGCAAAGGTGTTGAAGAAATTAAAATTAACTTACCCCAAATTGATCCTAAGCATGGTATTTTTTGGCATAAGCAATTTCCACCTAAACAGACTTGGCAAGTATTTCGCAGATTGAGATTAGAATGAGTTTTGAAAAGAGTAATGGGTTTAACCTATTACTCTTTTTTTGTTTGATATTTAAATTCTTCTTAAAGTCTTTTATATATGTACTAAAAAAATATTATTGACAAAATAAACAGAATTAATTACAATCCGTATCCTAACTTATAAAAATTTTGTGTATTATGATTTGTCCTGAAAATTATTGGAATTTCTTCTCTAAAAGAAAATTGAACGAAGGTGACGATGTTACCTTTATGGAAAACGGTAACTTTGCAATTACATCTTCCGATGGTATTGAACTGTATAATAAGCAATGTATTAAGGTTTTTGAGCATTCCGGCAAATATCATGCATTTGAGAATGGATTGGTTGTAAGTGTTGGCGATGGTATAATATCTGTTGTTTTTGGCAATTCAGATAGCATATTAAAACCTGAAAAAAACTCAATTAAATTCTCCGGAAACTCAACTAACGACATCACTTTTTTGCATAACGCAGTGGTTGTTATCAATCCTGAAACTTGCAAGTATTCACTCTTTGCTATCAACAAAGGTGTTTATCCTAAACTTATTTTTAGTGGCGGATCATTCCCTAAACGTTGGAAGCGTGCAAAAAATGGTTATTTCAGTGTAATTTCATCAACCTTTCAAAATGGTACACCTATTGAAGTACACAAGTTGTTTAACGAGCAAGGTTTTGAAATTTGCTTAGAAAAGCAACCAAAGAGTATTGAGCTTTTGGATTGTGGTAGCTTTATAGCCAACTACTCTGACAAATCAATACTTTATGACCCTAACCTTTATGAACTTGCACAATCGCAATGTGCTTTTGGCATCAATAATCTTGGTGGATACTATGTAAGGTTTGAGGACAATCTTATTCTTAATGCTCGTTACGGCTGGATTTTTGGTGAATTCGACATCAACATTCATGCTGTTAGCCCATGTGGGGTAAAAATCTATAAGAATAAGTTTGTTAAAACCGATGACGAACTAGCTTTTTGCTCAGAACAAAACAAATCAAAACAGGTCGGCTTTTGGCTTGGTGGTAAATTCAAGTTTGCCTGTGATAATGTCGTTATGTTTTTTTCTGGTGGATATTGTTATCCAATTAAATTTGGAAATCTCCATTTTAAAGTTGTTCCTGAGATTTATTACATTAGACTTCAAGAGATGATGCTTCGATAGCAAACTATAACTAAAGCCTTAGAAAATAAGGCTTTAGTTATGAAACATTCCAGTGTTTTTATTATTAACATTAACCAAATAAAAGTAAATTATGTTTGAAAATTATTTTAAGTTCTTTGGAAACCATATTTTCCAAAGAAAGGAAGAGAATCTGGTGAGGTTTTATGAAGATGGTTCATTCTCTCTTTATGAGGGTGAAAATCTTAAGTTGTACTCAAAAGATTGTAAACTAATTAAATCTTTTTGTAGCCCATGTCTTCGTTTTGAAAACGGATGCATTGGTATTGTTTCTCAACAAGAGGATTGTATTGATATCTATGTCAATGGTGAGTTTGCTTACTCTTTTAAGCTTGAGTACCCACATCATCGCTATCAAGTATCTGGCAACTTTTTGTTTTTGTATGATTATAATAATCATTTAGATTATTACCGAATTACAAAGCAACACGCAAAAAAATGCCAATATTCTATAATCGATCACCTTAAAAATAAGTATGACTATAGATGTTATAAAGGTTTTAAAACTGCTGGTGATTGGTTAACTATCTTTTTCATGGGAAGAGACACTGACCGTTATGCTTTTTTAATTAGCCCACAGGATACCGATGTCACCTATGATAACATGACGAACTTTAGAGGACTTATTGATAGCTCTTATATTATTAAAACTTTAAATGGGAGCACATTGTATAATTCTAAATTTGAAAAAATATTAACCTCAAGGAAACCAGAGGGAATTATACCTTTGGGTTATGGTCATGTTTTGTATGAGAGTGCACTTATTGCTGAAACAGAAACAGGTCTTTTTGTTAAAGAGTATGAAGGTGAACAAGCTATTTCTGAAGGTGGTGTTTCTATCTTTCCATACAAATTTGTAAAGGATGATAACAAACTATTCTGGCATGGTGGCAATTTTCAATTCTTCAAGATTGAGGACAAATTCCTGTTCGTGACGTATTATGATGGTAAGCTCTATCCAATTTTCATTGATGAAAAGATTGATGAAGATCTTTTTCTTAATAAAGAGATCCCTACAGATTACGCTACAAGGTTATCTTCAATGTCATATGTGTATCACATTTGCAGAATTCATAGTCCCGTTATGTAAGTTAATCTATTCAATGAAAAAGCCCTCGTTTGAGGGCTTTTTTGTTATATTTTTAGGTATTTTAGAACATCTTCTGGAGATGAAACTGTTACGACCTGGCTATTACCTACTTCAAACAATGCTTTCGCTAAGCTATAATCATTTCCACCAGGTAGTGTCTTATCTCCAAAGAATATTATTTTATCTTTAGGATGCAACTCTCTTATTTTACGAGCCACCTGCTCTTTTCCACATCCTTTTGCTACAATATCAATAGAAATTTTGCCACCTAAACTAACTTCATATTCACTAAACTCTTCATTTAGCTCTTTGGCTATTGTTTCACGTTCAAGATTAATTTTATCCCATTGATAATACTTTTCACGCTCAGCAAATGGGCAACTACGTCCTAATACGCTAAAGTTTAGCATTCCTGGACGAAGTTCTAAATAATTACCAAAAACTTCTCCTTCATATAATGTATTTTTACGATAAGCTTCAAGTTTTCTCAATAATTCTTTATTGAGCTTTATTTCATTTCTATATATTTCTTTACCTTTTTGATGAAATACATTACCCATTGAGCTATATATTCCACTAAAAGATGAAACAACATCTGGAGGCAATTGTTCTGTTATTTTTTCATAATTTGAACCAGCTGCTAAGTATGCTAGATGCGATTTTATCCATGGCAAAAAGCGAAAACTAAAATCTTTGCTCATTTTTTGACGTGATAATGTTAATGTCCCGTCCATATCAAATATATAAATATTCATTTTACCTCCTTAAAGTGGGCTTAGTTATTTGGCTCCACACTTATAGTAAGCTTTGGTAGGAATAAACAATCGGCAACTAAAATTATCTTTATTCACAAATACGGCTGTTGTATTTATATCATTTTTCTTACAGATATCGTCAGCCATTTTTAATACTTCTTCATCATTATAAAATAATGGATTATAACAGATTACTGGAGCATTTGGTTTTGATGAACCTGAATATAAGTATTGGGTACCTGGTTCTCTTCTTCTATCTTCAAATGCTCTAAATTGAGAACATGAAGATATAAAAACAACAGTAAATAAGAACAACAATAATTTTAATCTAGACAATTTGTAAAACTCCTATTAGATTATGTATGAAAATGATTATATATGAAGAAGAATTAAAATGCAAATTGAAAATACATATATTGGTGATGAGAAATTTAAACGTTTTCTAGAGCATTATAAGTGCCCTAGTGATATTGAAATTGTTAAGTTAAAGTTTGCTGGTGCTATTTGTAGTCCCAATAATGACCTCAGACCTACTGATGTTATTTCTTCATTTTTTAGAGACAACCAACAACCAAGACTTGAAACAAAATCTGAAGCAGAATTGTTTTTTAAGTTTTTTATGGGATTATGGGATGAAATGTTTTTTGTAGTTAAAGCAAATAAACTTAAATTACCCAAAGTTAAAAAAGCTAGCAAGGAAGATTTGATCACTCTTTGCGAAGAGCGAAGCAGACAAATTGAATTTGGTTTTGTTGAAGGATTTTGGGGAGGGTTACAAACTCTTAATATTCCAAATTTCACGGCAGAACTTATAAACTCGCTCTCTGATATGGCTGATGCTTATTACTTATTAGCCCAAAAACTAACTAAATCTAATGATAATGATGATATATATTCAATTATTGTTAATATGGACGAAAAAGTTGAGGAAACAATTAGTTTCTTAATAAATTATTTTGTTTTACCTCGCATTGATAACATACAGAGGACTGTTAATTAATATAGGAGACAAAAATGGAATTATATGAAGGCCTGTTAAGTCGTAGATCTGTTAGAAAGTACGATCCAAATAAAAGACTTACAAAAGAACAAATATTAGAGTTAATTAGAGCTGCTAGTTATGCTCCCTCTGCTCATAATAAACAACCTTGGCATTTTCTTGTAATTGAGGATAAAGAAGTTTTAGCTGGATTTAGATCGTTCCAACCTTGGACAACTTTTGCCAAAGATGCTTCTTGTGCTATTATTGTTTGCGCTGATATGGAAGAATCTTTCCATAGAGAAAAAGAAGATTGGAACTTTGCGCAAATTGATGGCTCTCTGGCTGCTCAAAATCTCTTACTAGCATGTCATGCAAAAGGACTTGGTGCTTGTTTTTGTGGTGCAGCTCCTATGCCTTCTGTTATTAATACTCTAAGAGAAAAATTCAATATGCCTGAAACAATGCTTCCTATTTCTATTGTTACTGTTGGATATCCAGATGAAGAACCTAGAGTTCCTCATGATAGACTACGTCTTGAGAAAATTCACTGGGAGAAATTCTAGTTTATTAAAAAATCCCCAAAGAAAAGTCTTTGGGGATTTTTTTAACCTTTTGAGTAACGCTGCACGTATGCGGCCATTTCTTGAGGATTTCTTCTGTAAAACAGCAAGCGATCTTCTTTTAATAAATTCTTAGAAGTTTTGATGTAACTCAATATAACCTCATGAGCATTTGACAGAAGAAGCATTCGCTCTGCTTTTGGTGTAAACTCATTGAGTTGACCGGCAAGAATTACTAGTTTTTCATAGCCATCCAACAGACTATCCCTACCATTCTTAAATTCTAATGCTTTGATAAGTTCTATCTGAGCATCTTCATTAAGAGGTGTTTTTTCAATGTAGACCTTTAACCCGTTAAGCACTCTAACATCATCTTTTTCATGAGCGAGGTAGAGATGATGTTTAATCATTTGAGCTTGATTATCCATAATTATTTGCTGCAATTAATAAAACATAAAAATTATATATTATTTTTGATGTATAATCCTTCCATATTTAAAGTCAATATTTTAATATTTAGAATAAAGTTGCTTTATAATTTCTGGTGTTTCAATTTTTAGTTCTGTTAACATATAAGCGATAATATCAAGGTTTAATTTTCCGATTGATTTTATTGAATACTTATCTGTATTTTCTACCCAATTTGGATTATTATAATCGACCCAATAACGTTCTCTATAATTTGGTATCACCCTAACTTCTGGTTTTTGAATATAAAGTTTACCATCACTAGTTAGATATGCAAATTTATCTAACTCTTGTTCTTTAGTATATGTTTTTAGAGTAATCTCACCATTATTAAATAAAACAATTTCAGACTTAATTTTATTGTCTTGATCATATTCAATAATAGTTGTTTGTTTATCATTTACATTAAATTCTCCAACTAATTCTTTGTTTTGATTATATGCTTTTGAACTATCTTTTAATATACTATCTTTATTATTAGCATAACTTGAAGGAAGTTCATCATTATTTATTTTCACAAATATCACATTATTATCTTTATATGCTATATCAAATACATTCATACCATATAAGACTTGTTCTCTTTGCTTTTGACCATTTTTATCATAAGATATTGTTGTAAACACTAAAGGAGAATTTTGGAACACCTCTTCTTTTAGTTCACCATTTGTATAATAGCTATTTTCATTAAATAATAATATATTATCAACTTTTGATACTTTATATCTTGGTTTTCCTGTATTATAAAAATCTACCCTTGAAATAAAAGCGTCTATAACATTATCTGAATAATTTTTACGGGTCTTTCTACTTATATCACCTGAACCTGAATATTTTTCAATTATAATATCATCGTCATTATATATAGTATCTTTTAACAAAAGACCTGTTTTAGAATATTCTTTAACCTCTTTAGTTCTCGAACCTATTGTTTTTATTGTTTTTCGAAGCTTATTGTTTGGATAATATATTTTTTCAATTTTTTCATCTGCATTATCAAACGATTTAGTTTCCTCAACATCTACTTTTGACTTAGATACTGTATCTGATAAAGAACTTATTGCTGGATGAGATACAGGACCAATATTTTGTGAAGCTAAATCAGTTTTAGTTTTAACTTTAATCATCTCATCATCAAGCTTATATTCTGATGTTTTTTGTTGTATTTCTAATTCTTCAAGAGTTTCTATTCCTTCAATGATTGGGGCATCTTTATGGTCTATTACTGGAGGAATAGCATTGTCATCATTAATATGTAATTCAATTTCCGATACTTCTTGGGTTGCATTTACAACTTCTTTAATTTGATTAATGTTTGCTTCTAAATTTGCAATATCTTTTTTAACGTCAACATCTACATTTGATGGAACAACATTATCTATGTTTAATTTATTTTCATCAATTTCTTTTACAATATTTTTATCTTCACTTTCTTTTGCAATTGCTTTTATTTCTTCATCTAGTTTTTTCAAACTTTCTATAAGTTCTTTATTTTCATTATTGATTTGCTCTACATTATTTGATGGTAATATTGTTTCTTCTTTTTTAGTTTCTTCTAATACAACATTTGTTGGCGTTGGCACTGCTTTAATTACTTCTATATCATCTGATATTTTTTCATAACCACAAATATTACCACCGCGTATTAAATTTTTATCTTTATATATACTATATTCACCTAAAGCTAAATTATATTCTACATAATTGCTCGGATTTTTGGCATTTACTTCTTTTATATTATCTAGCTTTCCTTGATAATATTTTACATATGTATCTTTATTTTTCTCAGGATTAGATATGAAAGAATGAGCTAAAACATCATTATCATAAGTATTGCTAAATAATAATACACCATCATCTGAATAGCTATTATACAATTTTTGATTATCATATATTGATATTATATTTTCAACACTACCATTATCATTATAACTACGAGAATTATCTGATAATTCTCCTTGATTATAACTCATTTCAGCAATTGTATTACCTTTAGTATCATATTTTTTAGTTATTCCTTGAAGTTTTTTATTTAAATATCCTACTTCGTATTCTTTGTTTTTAGCATCACCATAATATGTTACAACAGAATACTCTCCTTTATTATATGAAGGATCGTAACTGCCTTTAACCACATTATCAACAAAGCACCAATACTTACTTTGTTTAGCAACATATTTTGATAAATCTTCACAACCTTCTGGTGCTTTAACGCTTAATGCTTTACTTATATTATTTTCTTTAATCTTAATATCTTGCTCGATTTCTTTAATTTTTGAAGATATATCTAAGCACTTACTATCAACTTTAGCTAACATTGAATTAAGAGATAAAATTTTACGTTTATTTGATGTATTATCTCTTACAATTTCTCCGTTTTTATATGTTATTTCTTGAGGTGTTGGACTGGTTATATTTGCCACCCCATCTTTTAGACCATCTTTATAACTTATGCTTGCAGCTATATCTCCATTAGGAAAATAGCAATTTAACTTATCTACTACTTTATTATTTTCATAATATTTTTTAAATGCTATTTCTTTAGTTGGAAAATATCCAATAGCATACCCTTGCTTTACCCCTTTTTCATAATTTATCTGAGCAGTTAAATTACCGTTGGCATCAAATTTTTCTACCTTACCATTTTTTAATCCTCTATTATATGGAACAATTTTTCTTACCATACCTGTTTCATCATAACTAATTACAGTTGATAATTTATTATTTACATCCACAACTTCATTAACAAATAATTCTTTATATGGTATACCACAGTTGTTATATGATATATCTCCTTCATCCTCATATAAACTAACTAATTCTTCTAGACTTAACTGAATAGTTATATCACCACAATTAGAAATATGATTTTTATCTGAAAAATCCAAAATTTCTTTATTTTTAATTATTTTAATTTCTTGACCTTTTTGATTATAAAAAACATTATCTCCAGCATATCCTACACTAAATGATGCTGCTTTTTTACCATTTGGATAATACGTTAACACTTTTCCTTTACGGATACTTCTTCTTTCACTAAATGGTTTATTCTCATCTTCCTTTATAATTTCCCATGGAATTTCTTGACGTAGTACACCATTTATATCGTACTTTTTTTCTTTCCCTATTTTATTTTCATCATTTAAGTATGATACTTTTGATGATATATTTCCGTTTGTATAAAACTCTTCAGCATAAAAGCCACTATCATTATTTGACGCTAATATTTTCTTAGATATTTGTTTATTAGGATGATAGTAATATAAAACCTTTTTAGTAATCTCGCCATTTATTATTGTTTTTTCAGCTATTACTAAATTATTTTCATCAACTAATTTTTCTACATATCCCCCTTCTATTTCCTCTTTTATTATATTTGGAACTAGAGTTTTATCATCGATTGGTTGCTCTTGATTATTTTCAACAACTTTAACATCACTATTTTCTATTAGTTTATTTTTTAACTCATATTCTTGGGTTTTAGCTTCATCGAGTGTATATGTATTACTTAACTCATTAGCAAATGCTATAGATATAATTGATACACTAAAAAACAAAGATAATTTAAGAGTTTTTTTCATAACAACACCATAATTTAATAAGTTAAAAACACAGTTTTCATAATAAATTTAAACTTATTTTTCCTTTTTTTAAAGTATTATTTATGATTTACACAAAAACTATTTACTCATTATATGGATTTTCTTTTACAATATTTTTTATATATTCATCTAATAGCTTTACTTTTGTTTCCTTTTTATTTGCTGATTTTCTTAGTCTTTCTTCAAAATTTGGAAGTGAACTTAATTTTTTATTTTCAATCGCTTTTATTATTTGAGTAAAATATTTATCAAACTTGGAAAACTCTTCCTTTTCTTTTGTAAAATCTAATTTTGCTCGTCCTTGCATATCTGATGCTAATACCCGTATGAAGCGAGATTGATACTGTTTATTATACCTTGTTGATAACATATAAGCAATCTTTGCTAACTCTTCTTGATTTTCTTTAAGTCTTTTATGGTATATCATATGATTTTGTATTGAAAATGCTGCAAATGATTTGTATTTTGACGGAATATTCAATCTTTTTACTATTGCATTTAATACATTAATTCCTAATTCATTATGTCCTTTATGTGATGGCCAATTATCAGGATTTGTTGCAGTCTTTCCTATATCATGCATTAAAACAGCAAAATTTACTATAGAATCGCAACTTTGCGTTGCCTTTAGAGCAAGCATTGTATGTTCACCGCTATTACCTTCTGGATGGTAATCTGTTCTTTCAGGAACACTCCATAATTTATCTACTTCCGGTAACAATTGTTCTAGTAATCCACACTCTCTTGCTCTTTTTATAAAATTATAAAAATATGGAGATTTTAACGCTTTTTCAAACTCTTGCCAAACCCTGTCTTTACTTAAATTTGATAGAGCACCCTCTCCTACCATTTTTTTACATAAATCCATTGTTTCTTTGGCTACACTAAAATTTAATTCTGCTGAAAACCTACACATTCTCAACACTCTTAAAGGATCTTCTACAAAATGTGGAGAAATATGGCGCAACACCTTATTTTTAATATCTTCTATTCCATTATGATAATCAATTACTTCTCCTGTAATTGTATCCTTATACAATGCATTACAGGTAAAATCACGACGAATAGAATCTTCTTCTAAAGTTATATCTGGAGTAAATATAAATTCAAAATCTCTGTGACCTTTTCCGGTTTTTATATCTTTTCTCGCTAGTGCATATTCTTCATTTGTTTTGGTATCTATAAAAACAGGAAAGCTTTTTCCTACTTTTTTATAGCCATTTTCTAGCATTTCCTCTTCGGTGGTTCCTGTTACTACATAATCCGTATCCTTGGGAGAAGTCCCTATTATTTCGTCCCTAACTCTTCCACCAACTATATATATATGCATATTTTCTCCTTTGATATTCTATCTTATATAATAGTAACTCTTTTATTTGGCAATATTTTTTTAGACTTTTATAAAAAATGTATATTTTTTTGAAAAAATATATTGCAATTAAAATTCTATTGGATATAGTGGCTAAAGTTATGGGTGCGTAGCTCAGTTGGTAGAGCAACTGACTCTTAATCAGTGGGTCTGGGGTTCGAACCCCCACGCGCCTACCATTCGCAAGGGCTTGGTTTTTCTGGGTTTGCTTTGTTTTTCGTCTAGACTCTCAAGCTCTTGCACCTTGTCATTTGGTGTCGTTTTTTGCCGATTC
>JAEIGA010013196.1_pt1 | contig 12569 bp, 10 predicted proteins | sample 9270691 | NCBI WGS metagenome assembly JAEIGA01 (sample SAMN17057246, study PRJNA624740) | gut metagenome | biome: biome; isolation source: fecal sample | host: Bos grunniens | place: China: Xizang | collected 2019 | reverse complement strand
GGTGCACCGTGAAATGCAGTAGCTACGATTTGATGTACGCGAACACCTGCTATCATCATATAACCGGTCTTGGCATCTTTCTTACCGAAAGTCCATGTGTTGTCAAGTGGTGCAGGTCGTGAGCCTTCTTTCTGATGACGATAGACAGAACCGTCGTCACGTACTGAATATAAGCGATCCTTAAATTGACATTGTACTTCACGGGGGAAGTCTTTAATATCCATCATAGTTGTAAATTCTAATACCATTCAAAGTTAATGAAAATTATTTTACTACTGTAAGCTTCCCCTTTTGTAGTTCTCAATGGCAAAGTGTTTAATCAAGTGGATTGGTGAATTTGCATTTAGGATAGTTAGAACAACCTAAGAATCGTCCATATCGGCCATTTCGTTCAACAAGGGCAGAGCGACATAGTGGGCAAATTCTATTTGCGATCATCTGTTGTTTCCTCAGCTGAGTTTGATGAACTGATGAGGCGTGTGACTCACGAGCATGCTCATCTATAATGTTCGCAGAGTTTATCTTGTTGATGATTCTCTTTATTTCATCATCAGAGATGCATGGAGTATTGTATTGCTTTATGACGCTTCTGAGGCTGCTCCAGTTCACGACTATATGGTTAGGTGTTGTAATCTTCAAGTCTGCTCTGTCGGAAAATACTACAATTGGGATAATCCGGAAATCACCAACTTCAGATATGATCCTTTTAATAGCTCGCGTGTGTGCCTGATTTTGGCGAATTGGGTTTCTGAACTTGTGCTGTTCACTTGACCAACCCCAAAATCTTTTCTTACCTAGAAGGCTTTGCTTCCATTCTTCAGAATTCTCATGGCCGAAAATCCAACCTTTATAGTTCTTTGTTTCTATAACGAAAATACCATAAGGGCAAACTACAATATGGTCTATTTGGGTAGTGCCATATTGGGTTGGTAGCATAATATCGTTGAGAACAATGTATTCTTTAGATAGCCAGTCCAATTTACGAGCGACACGTCTTTCTCCTGCCTTTCCTATATTGCCAGGTGAGGACATTATAATCCTCCAAATGAATAGGCCGATTAATGCTATGACTATGATAATGCTACCTAGGGTGCTCATGGAAATTATTTTATGTGTTGGGCTATCTTATCCAGCAAAATCAAATCAGCAGGGAGCCATTTGACCGAGTCTAATGTTTCCTTGGTCAGCCATGCTGAATCCTCATGCTCATTTAGGTGTAATGACTCTGATTCTAAGGTGCAGATGAAGCAATGCATTGTCAGATGAAAGGTAGGGTAGTCCCATTCTACTGTTTCAAGTAGCTCACCAACTGATATCTCAGCGTCCAGTTCTTCTTTGATTTCACGCTTCAAAGCTTCCTGTGGACATTCTCCTGATTCAATTTTACCACCAGGGAACTCCCACCAGCCTTTGAATTCGCCATATCCGCGCTGTGTGGCGAAAACTTGATTGCCTTTGATTATTATAGCTGCTACTACTTCAATTCGTTTCATCTTATAGGCTTTTTTCTGTTATATATTCATAAATTCTATGATCAATTGGCTTGACAAATTTATATTCTATTTCAACAATTGGTACTTCTGTACCAGGGATAAATCCGTCCTGCATATTTCCTGTTAGAACTACTTCTCCTAAATAGTAAAACTCCTTTGATGTTTTGTCGTTCTTATTCTTTCGTACAAACAGTCTGATGGTGGTTCCACTCTCCATAAAGCTTGCAATCTTTTTAATCTGCGAAGATTGTGTTGTCTGCCTACTTTTGGAGATCGCAACAAAGTGATTGCTGTCATCAGGATTTGTCATAGAACCAAACCTGTCATGGTATTTCGTGCTTTCACTCATGTCTGGCTCTTTTTCGTAGTTGACAAAAACGCTAAACGATTTTGTTTTTTCATCGTGCCAATATCCCATCATCACTGATGTTAGGTCTTTTTCATAATTCAGCAGCTGACAAACTTCTGAATATGTATATTTCATATTTGGGCACAATGATGAATTTTGCTCACAGTTATGGTAGTTTGACTTATATCTGTTTATGCCAAACTCTACTAATTCAGATATTGCATACTTAAAGTTCTCATCTGCAAGAGCTAGTTTGAACTCTTTGCTGAGTTCATTTGTCTTCTTGTCTATAAGGACTGGCGAATTTGCAAAGAAATCACCAGTGAATTGGTTTGTTACACATTTTTCCTGAGCTGGTGACAGTGGCTCTATTGAATCCATTATTGTCTTCCAGCCTTGAAGTGAAGCTCCATTTGCTAATGTCTTGAGCAATAATAATTCATATGCGCGTTTTCCGGCTGCAAATCTGACGCTTACATAATTTAAGATGCTTTCTTGAACTTTGTCGAACTTCGTTTTATACTCATCTTCTCCAACTACCTGAAGGAAAGAATGGTATGATTTGTACTTGTTTATGAATAAGAGTGGGTCGACTTCACCATATTTGTCAAAATCACATAAGGTTGGAATTCTGCCTAGTTTAAATCTAAGGTTCTTATAAGCATTTTTAAGAAGTCGAGTGGAATCAGTTATTGCTTTATCGATTGATTCGTATATTCGTTTACGTGACACTTCGTCAAAGTATATCGTTGAGGCCCCCTGGATCAGATTGTTGCCTTCCATGAGGCTTCTGCGTATATTATCCTTGTTGCCAGTTCTATCTCCAGATAGTGCAATCGGAATCATGTAATTGTTTTGGTAATTGCCAATGAAATCAATTACAATGACGAATTCTTTACCATCCGCCTTACGTAGACCTCTACCCAACTGCTGCACAAAGATGATAGGGGACTCAGTTGGGCGAAGCATTATTACCTGGTTGATTTCAGGGATATCGACACCTTCATTGAAGATGTCTACAGTGAAGATATAGTCTAGCTTATGAGGGTGGTTAGTTGTTACCAGCCTTTCGACTGCAGATTCTCTCTCTTCTTGAGAATTTTCTCCACAAAGCATAATTGTAGAATATCTGCCGGTATCATTGAACTTTTTACTTAACTCTGAGGCTTCCTTTTTAGTGCTGCAGAAAATCAATCCCTTAACTCTATCACCGCTATAACCGTAGTACTCTGCGCGTTCAAGGATGTGTTCAACACGTTTGTCAGAAGTAAGCTGACTAAAGGAACTTATGTCTCCAATCTCTCCATCTATGTCAATGTCTGTGATTCCGAAATAATGGAACGGACAAAGTAAATCGTTTTCCAGAGCTTGCTGGAGTCGGATTTCGCATGCTATGTTATGATCAAAGAGTTTGAATACGTCAAAGTTGTCTCCTCGCTCGGGTGAGGCGGACATTCCCAATAATAATTCCGGCTTGAAGTAATCAATAATCTTCTGGTAGCTGTCGGCACCGGTTCGATGGCACTCGTCTAAAATGATTATTGAATATTCATCGGGAGCAAATTGCTCTCTAATATGCTCTTTTGCCATCATGTTCATTGTGGAAAACAAGAAAGAAGCATCCTTTGCTTGCTCAATGTCATTATGCGTGCCGCTTAGCAAGCCCATTGGAATGTGCTTGCCAAATATTCGTTTGTAGCTTTTAAGTGCTTGTTTGTTGATCTGCTCTCGATGTGATACGAAAAGTGCTTTCTTGTTGTGGAATATATTGCCGGAGAATAGTTTTCTTATGGCAAAAGCAGATGCGTATGTTTTACCTGTACCCGTTGCGGAAATGAGTAAGGCCCTTTTGCCGCCAGTCTGGATTATTTGCTATAGATTGTAGGTGAACTCTTCTTGCATCTTGTTTGGAGTCAGCACTTTAGAGTAACCTAAATCAAGCGTTTGTGTCAGCTTGCTCAGTTCTGCACGTTGAGCCTTGGTTTGATTAAATAGCGATGCGTATTCTTCTCTATATTCATCATAGCATACAGAACTCTCCCACAGGTTGTTGAATTCTCCTTCGATGTCTTGAGCGTATTGACCCTCGCTTGTGGAGACAATTCTGGTATTCCATTCGTGATTTGTGCTCAATGCGCTTTGGGTGAGATTAGAACTGCCGACTATGATTCTAAGGTTTCCATTATTATGGAACATATAGCCCTTAGTGTGGAATCCCGTCTTGCTATCTGCAGTTTTGAATACCTTGATCTCCAGGTTTTTAAGGCTGTTAAGCTTGTCTAGTGCTTTAGGGTCACTAAACATGAGATAATCAGTTGTAAGTATACGACCTTTCGTACCCTTGTTTTCAAGTTCCTTAAGAGTTCCAAGTAACGGCGCTATGCCGTTCATTGTTATGAATGCTACAGAAATGAAGAGATCATCACAACCTTTGAGTTCATTCTCTATAACGGTCAGTACTTTCCTACCATTACTGTTTGATATGAACTGAGGAGAATATGATGCATCAGCCTCTACTGATGAGTCAATAAAGGCTTTATGGTATCCGTCAACAATTTTACTTGTAGATGTACGCTGAGTCATGTAGAAGGGATTATTTCTACGAAGATAAGTACTTTATTTGAGAAGACCAGGGATCTCATGTATAACCTTAGTGTTGAAGCTGGTATTTTGCTTTAGTGATATGGTTGATTATTTCTGCATTTCACTATTAAAGGATTGTAGGATGTTGCAAGATATGAGTTGTGATATATTTTGTTGAACGATAAATAGAAACTATATTTACCAAATGAATAATAATTGATGATAGTGTGATATGTATCAAATAGAATCGAGCCTGACTCCATTTTGGGGAGAAGATCGAGTGACGAAAGGAGGTCGAGATCCTTTGGCAGTTCAGAATAGCAGCGTAATTATATACGCAGATATGGTTAGTGGAATCACTAATCTGACGTCACATATTCGGTATAATGCATTCTATTGCTGGCTGCTGACACTGATTGCTAAGAATGTCGGTACAGAGCATATTGACTCGTATAAGCTTCAGTTTAAGTACCTTCGTCGAGGAGAACTCCTTTATGCTTATATGATGCACTTTCATTATCCAGATGTGACTGGCAGTGCAGGCAGTACATATGCGTATAACAACGATAAGGCTCAAGTACTTGATCTCGCTAAAGGTGCTGACATAGAAAATAAGAGTACTCCAGAGGGTGTGTATTGGAAGAACCCTTTAGGTGTGTTCGGACAATACTATATGGGAGCAATGATGCAGCTTAGACTTGTCTGTCCTCCCGACTCTACCCATGCAACATATAGACCTACAGCAGAAGGAGTACGTCTCCATGAGATATATAGCCGTTCTATAGATGCACAGTGTGAGTCTGTGTTTTGGAATGCTATCAAGTCAGGAACCATAGATGTGCAAACCCTTGTAGAACTCAAATCGATGGCCTTGAATAATATCCATAGTGAAGAGGAGCTGGCTGAATATGTGAGAATTCTGTCATCATCGGATGCATATGGAGGTGAGGATACATTCAATAGGTTTAATACAATCAAACTCCTGCTGAAATATGTCAATAGAGGTCATGTGCAGTCTAAAAATTTTGTCCTGCCGTTCCTGAAAGATAATTTCCAAAGATGTATTGATGCAAATTGTGTCGCTTCCCATGAAGAATTAGCATGGCTCCTTTATGAGATGAATGAGCTGGCTCACTCCGCATATGAAGCTTTCCATTTCTCAATCCTGTATATGCTAGGTGATGATAATCCTTTGCCTGTTGAATATGTCTTCAAGCAGCTAAAGGAAGATTATGATTCGTACGCTTCAAACGGAGTATCTGCAGGGGCAAGTCTGTACGATCTATATGACAATTTAGAAACACATTTCAAACAGCGTAATTTTGGAGGATATCTGTACGATTCTCTGGGGCTTATGATTCAGCTAAAGACTCTGTGCGATAAATATCATGAGGAACTGTCTAAAACGGCACAGAAAGGTGGCTACCAGGTACATCAGGGATTCGTACTTGAATTATTGCAACGACTGTTAGGTAGTGCTCCTTACCAGAACAATTGGGAAACAGTAGAGAGTGTTTTGTATTCAGCAATCAATGACCATCTTTCCAGCTCATACGCTAAGTCTGATATCGGTCAGGGACTTGTGCATAACTATATGCTGGATGAAGGAGTCTTGTGGCCACTTAGATTCCCTGTTCCTGTCCGTACGTCACCAAGACTGCAAAATGTAATTCAGTATATACGTGATATAGAGCTGATTAAGAGAGAAGGCGAAATCTTCGCTGTTACAGAATTCGGCAATAAATTCTTAGCGTTATGATAGGAAGTAGAAAGCTTATAAATGAAATTCCGTCTGGAAAGTTCCATTCGGCTTTGATGACTTCCTATTCAATCAATCTGTATTATTGGGAAAGTCAGTTGTTGAAGACTCTGTCTAGGAAAGGAATCAACTACGTTTCTGCTGTCGTGGACTCAGAGTGCCTTTCTGAGCAGCTGTATTATTACAATAGCGCAAGAGAGGGTAAGGCACCAAAATTTTCTCTTCACGGATTCCAATCTGAAGGAGCATTCCATCCGAAGATCCAGTTCTACGTCGGCAGAGAAGTGATTCTTGCCTTGGTTGGATCTGGAAACATATCAATCAGTGGCCACGGTAAGAATCTAGAAATATGGAATCCGATAATGGTGGATTCAGTAGATAGTCTTCTCTTTCCGTTGATTCAGTCGATCTGGGGATATCTTTCAAATATCTATAAATCACTCGGTTCAGAAGCGACTGATATCATAGAAACAGTAAAGGAAAACTGCGAGTTGCTGAAGAACTTAGAGGGTATTTCAGATTCGGAGTGTAATGTAGGTGATGGAATGTCATTGCGATTCTTCGCAAATGGTGACAAGTCATTAATGGAGCAGTGCCGTCAGTGGATCGCTGGTGAAGAGATTCAGGATGTTGTAATCATGTCACCTTTCCATGATCCTAATGGCTCCTTCATCAATGGCATGATTGAGCAGTACAATCCGAAAACTTTTGATCTTATCCTTCAGAAAGGCTTTGGCTTTGCTCCTGAGATTGCCAAAGTCCCTAATGACGTTAATATCATAGAGTGGGATGATATGCGTGCTGCTTCGTCGCTGAGACAGAAGTTTTTTCATGCTAAATGTGTCTTCCTGCAAGGAGAACATAACTCATACCTGATTTGCGGAAGTGCGAATTCATCGATTGCCGCCTTTGGTAAAGTCGATAAGAATGGTATCAATCACGAAGCTTGTATCGGCTATAAGATACCAAAACAATCATTCTATGATTTTGTTGGCATACAAAGGCCATCTCCAATAGAAAGACTACAGCTGACAAATTACCCAACCCAAAGTGGGGAAGCCAAGGCTATTGTCAGTCCTGTGATATGGATTAAAGAGTCGGTATTGGATTATAGACAGTTGAACGTTTATCTTGAATCAAAACACTCTCTTTCTGATTTGAAGTTATGTATCTATTCTGGAAATAGGAAAAGTTCTCTTTCATATGATATTGAAGCAATTGCTGATGATGTTAAACTTGATTTCAACTTTGATGGCAGCTTTGTTCCTATACTTGTCGAAATTGTAGATAAGTCAGGAAACCTGTTGTCAAACCGTCAGTTTGTCATATCTTCTATGACAATGATGGAGAATAACCCTTCTCCAGAAAATTCTCAACACAGAAAGATGTGTAATGAAATTGAGTCTGGTCGATTCATAACAGATAGCATCTTCAATTTTGTCAAGAATATTCTTCTGCAAAAGAGTACCACATCTACTAGCAGTACTGATGTGCCCAAGAATCTCAAAGAAACGGATTCGCATCAGTATGATACATATGATGCATATATGGCAGGCAACAAAGCTGTAAATACTGCCTTGGATAGGATGCGTAGGCATGGAACAATGTCACCATCTCTCAAGTCAACAATGCTTATGGATAGCATAATGTCATATGTGACCAGATCATCTACTCAAGGCCAGATGAAAAAGATTGACCATGAGCAGACAGAGGATATAAATACATCTCAGGGCACAGTAACTGTTTCTGAATCTAAGTTGGATATATATACTGACGTCAAATCAAATAGTATCAAGGCTAAGGTGATTGCGATGTTTGATAAATATCTCGATCTGACCCTAGCATTTTCAAAGCTGCCAAAAACAAAACAGCAGCAGATTTGCCTCAGTGATGCTCTGAACAGATTCAACATTTCGCTGCTCTATATAAGTCGCTGCGTGAGCTATAGGTATGATACAGATACAGAGAAAAACCAAAGTCTGGCTCATATCCCTGCAGGTGTTCATACCATAAAGTCCTTGACTTATTACCTCTACAAGGTGATCGATACCTTCTCGCTCTTGACCTTCAGATATAAATTTAAGACGGAAGATAAGGAGTATGCATATTGTCAGATTGATAATCTCAAGCCACAGATATTTCCTTTTGCTATAGCGATGATTTCGGTGTTTGATTGGCTTAATGAAGGAAATAAGGCGTATGAGGACTACTATAATTTTTACAAGCATTCATCTTTGATGAACATAATGAAGGCTATTGGATCTCCTGGTAATCTTCCATCTGTTCAGGATGTATATAACAAAATTGATAACCCTATTCAAGAAATGCCTGGCTTTGACCAATCCATCATTGAGGGTCATATAAGGCAGAACCTAGAGATAATGAAAGAGGCATCTGGCCGTGTGTATTTCTCCGATGAATATGGATATGTCTCACTTAAGCCTTACAAACGAGAAATGTATTTGCCGTGTTCATTGATTTTTGACTATAATATATCGAAATCATCTTACTGTCCGGATAGTGTATATCATGGGAAAGTTGGTAGGATACTCCAGCTTACAAAGAAATCTTACTTCTAGGTATGATAAACTAAACATCAGACCAAGTACGTCTATATAGCTATTAGCCGCCATTACTCGGTAGTACCCAGTAATGGCGGCTAGTAGTTGGTAGTAAAAAGTGAAGCTTGCACAATGATATAATTGAAGTGGTTAATAATTATAGATCCTCTAAGGCTTGTTTTCTCACTTTTTCAGTATTGATCTTGTCGCGATAGCGAAGAACTACGCGAGATTGCAAATCTTGATATTCTATAGAAAGCTCTATCTTACCCAAATCTGTCTGAAATCCTGATACCCATGTGCATCTGTTCATTTGCAGCTCATATAGCTTATCATTATTATCTTGAGGGGATCTATCGAATTCTTCTACGACGACGGAAGGTGAACCGTACTTTTCTGTAAGCATATCCTTGAAGAAATTGTAGTCACTTTCGAGGTCGGCCCAGTTATCCCTAGGTCGGAAGACCACGCCTATCATGCTGACAACATTAAGAGGCTGGACTGTAAATACGGCAACTGTGCAACTCCTGTATCCCGCAAAGTCGCCCTGCAGAGCAGCCATCCCTTCCTTAGTGCCTAGGTGAGTGAACCCCGCACCCTTCATTTTATTGACAAATTCTGTTAATGGGCCATCGATAGGAATGCCTTTGAATTTTAGGTGGGCATCTTGAGCATGTAATGATATCACGATGGTGAAGCAAATGAATGTGAAAAGAAACTTTCTCATAAGGCGTTATTTAATTAAGAAATCTTAATTCGATGATTTTAAATACTCGTTGTACTCATTCCCAGAATATGATTGTTCTTTGAGAATTTTATAAATCAATCTGTCTGGGAACACTAATTTTAGATTTGCTCTATCAGGGTACTTTACATTTGAACTCCAAAAATCAAAACTATATTTTTCACCAGGATACAATGTTTTTGATATCCTGCCATCATCCTTAGCCATGAATTGACCGGAGTAATCGTAATAGGTTAGTTCATATTTGATTCCTTCAACTGCGAAATCTAAGTTGTTCTTAATTCTTGCTTCACCATTTGCTGTACCACTATAACTAGTCTCCCACGACCAGTTTTGGATAACAACATTTTCATACAATTTTAAGTTGATCTTTAGATATTCTCCCCAAAGCATATTTTTAACTGTGCTAAGGCGCGAAGCTAGTTCCCTATCCTTTATGGAGCCCTTTGGAAAAGCGCCAGTAGCAATACCATAATCTTTTATGTCCTTATCTATAGTTGCAAGCCCCTGTGAATCGCAAATGTAATATTGATTAGCCTCATTGGTGATTAAGTAAAGGTAAACACTGTCCTGTTTGAATACACCTTCTTCAGTTGTGTAGCTATTGAAGCAACGAACAATAGCAGTGTCTGAAAGGAAGCGGATATCAGATTCGTCAATCTCTATCATATCGCTCTTTGCTTCGATGCCCAGAGATTTATAGTATGGATAATAGTCACTTGGAAGAGCATATGTTGTATCCGCTAATGTGTGAAAAAATGCTCTTGATAATGAAATTATCTCCTCATTTCTTGAACAGGAAATGAGGAGTGTAATAGATGTGATAAATAAGCAAAGTCGCTTCATTTTATTTTAACTATTCTTCAGTTGAAATTTCGACTCTTGGTTCGACCTTTGCCGGTTTTGTTTCCGTGTCTTCTGTATATGGACGCTTAAATACAAAATTCACCACGCTTGTTCTCACATTTTCACGTATGCCAGTTACGTATTCAGAGTTTCCAAAATTAGGGAATGCTGTTGCAACCTCAGTATAGATGTCTATTAGTTCCCATCCTTCTTGTCCCATCTTATTAAGCATAGGTGTTTGATCTCCGTATACTAGAGGACCATAATCTGCTAATATCTCAGCGTCTTTCCCAGCAACTTTAACAACTTTGTATTCCCATGATTGCTCTTTTGGAGAACATGATACTAATACACCTGCCAATAGGCAGCAAAGAAATAGGATCTTTTTCATAATCGGTAAAAACTTAGTAAGGATTTGTTCAAGATAAATCCTTACAAAACTAAGAAATAAACTAAAAATTTCAAAAAATGTTAAAGTACTCCTGGTTAATATTAAACTGCATCAACTCTGAGTTGTGGGTTATGCCATTCCCTGTTAGAGTACAATTGTGTTTATGCTATCCTATCTTCTGAGAACCTCTTGACAGTTAATTAAAATATCCGAAGTATGTAAGCTCCCCCTTTTTGTATCCTTCCCTGTTACTGTCCTAAAGATGGGAAGCTTACACTAACAGGGAAGGGTATAATGCAAAAGTAGCGAGCATCGATGCCTGCAACAATATTCATCTCGTCGGAGGCTACAACTGTGCAAATGGTTATTGCCTCTTCTAATGGCCGAAATGTTATTTTATATCCCAAATAACATCCCCTCCATATATAGGAAAATCGACATTTCGTATAGTTGCTGATAGCAGCTTCCAATATCCCTTTTTAATAGAATTTCTATTTGGGTTCTCCTTTGCAAATCTCCTGTATACAGTTTCTGACATCAATATGGGTGGAAACTTATAATCTTTATTAAGCTTCTTTATAGAATTTACAGAATGAAAACCACTTATGTATGGCTTGTTTTTACTAACGTTTATAGCTTTTAGATAATCTTCTGTTGAAAAATCTCTTGCAAATGGAGTTTCAATCATTTCAGGAAAAGTTGATTGGATTCCTTGGACATAAGGGCTAAAAGATAATTTCGTTCCTTCTACATGATATATTTCCTCGGTAATTATTTTGTTGGCTGTATCTGTTAGACGTGAGGCCATATTGGCTGGCTTGCCCACCCAAATAAGTCCCTTGTTTTCGTAATGTTCCTGATTATTAACCTGTATGCCAACTTTTATAAGTCGTATACGACCAGCATCAATTCCTATTCCGCATCTGAAGTTTATATTTGGGAATTTGGCGTTAATCGCCTTTGATATCTGGTTGATGTAGATAGCGCAATCTACAGCTTGGGTATAACAGTCGTTAGTAGGAAACACTATCATTACACGATCTCCAATAATATTGCGCACGAATCCTCCAGTTTTAAGTGCTGCCTTTAATACACATGCGGTAAACGCACTGTATACCTTTCCCATTGTAGTATCCCAATGCGATACTGTAAGGTTAACAGAGTCTCTGATATCAACATATAGGACGCATGTGTTCAACTCTACGCCTGTCTTAATATCTCCGCGTCCATAGGTGAGTTTAGAGTCATCCACTCCTGGGACGTAATCTACTGAATTGAAAACATAATCAGTAGTAATGATATCCTCAATTGTGTTGTCTATATCTTTAAAAAAAGCTTCTTTATTCATGACATTAGAATTGTGTTAGTATTAATGTGATGGTGATAAATAGAACCATAAGTTTGAAAGCCTTCAATGCATATTTATATGAGTTGAACTTTTTTGTACAGATGATAGAATTTATGTAGACTTGTGATCTAATGTCGTTTAACCTTTGCTTTTCGTCTTGGCTCTCGCTTCTAAACTGCTCATAACTTCTTGATCCAATAGTTGCGAAATGCATCATTGAGTCAGTAACCAAGTTTGGATTTTTCTTCGAAAACTTCTTTGGGTCAATTGTTGCAGAAATAACACGTGATAAAATATAGATTGATATAAATGTACTCAGAAAAGCCAAAATACTGAAAATCGCTATCCAAGTGTTAAAAGAGCAAAACGAAAAATTGACACAACCGTTTTTTATCACATTTGCTGTTTTACATACTGATTCTGATGTACAAATAACAGTTAAAATAACACCCTCAATAGCTAAAAGAATTCCTGCTTTTTGATCTACATTACTT
>JAEIGA010013195.1_pt1 | contig 12569 bp, 7 predicted proteins | sample 9270691 | NCBI WGS metagenome assembly JAEIGA01 (sample SAMN17057246, study PRJNA624740) | gut metagenome | biome: biome; isolation source: fecal sample | host: Bos grunniens | place: China: Xizang | collected 2019 | reverse complement strand
CTGTATGCAGAAATGATCGCTATGGCGAGTAAGGAGACCGATATGACGAGCAAGGAACGGTTCATCGAAATATTCAAGACCAACATCAAGCGCGAGGGCGCGGAGGAGCTGCTCAATTTCCTCCTGTCCGATCACAGTGACTTTTTTACCGCGCCGGCCTCGACGCGCTTTCACGGCGCCTATGAGGGGGGATTGCTTGAGCACAGCTTGAACGTGTACGATTGTCTGTGCGATATTCTGGCGCGTCCCCGTATGCAGGATGTGTATGGTATTCACTACAGTGCCGAAAGCGCGGCCATCGTGGCTCTGCTTCACGACCTGTGCAAGGTGAATTTCTATAAGGTCAGCTTCCGCAATGCTAAGGACGAGAGTGGCAAGTGGGTGAGCGTGCCCTTCTATACCATCGAGGACAACCTGCCTTACGGTCACGGCGAAAAGTCGGTCTATATCATCTCCGGCTATATGAGGTTGACCCGCGACGAGGCCTTCGCGATTCGCTACCATATGGGCTTTTCGGGACCTGAGGACGCCAATCAGATCGGCCGCGCCCTGGAAATGTTCCCTCTGGCCTATGCCCTGTGCATGGCCGATATGGAGGCGTCCTATTTCCTTGAGGATGTGAACGGACCGAAGAAGTTGAAGTGAGAACGGGGAACGCGTGGGGGAACTTCTTGAAAGAAGTTCCCCCACACCCCTTCAAGAACTTTATGGAGGGTAGAGGAGCGGCTCGTCCTTGCATCTTCTTCTAACTCTGTAAAGGGAAGAAAAAATGCTGTTCCGTACAATAGCTACCGCAAGCGGCGGGGCCCCTCCCCCATCCGCTCCATGACGGTAGATTGGCCATGGCAAGAAGGCAACACATTCTGCTTTCTCTGCCTGCCGCGCGTGTTGGCTACACGGCGAGAGATGAAGAAAAAGCATAGATGTCTTTCTCCTCTGTTTTTGTTGTAGCGCGGCACAGTAAGGAAGATCCAAGAGGGAACGTCTTGGCGCCTTTCTTGGTCACTTCTTGGGGCGTACCAAGAAGTGACATAAAAAGCAATCCGCGCAGCGCGAAGCCGTATGCGCGTCCGTAGGAGAAGTCGTTTGAAATTTAGCTTAAATAAAACAACCGGAGAGAACTTTTTTGTCCTCTCCGGTTTGTCATATCACTTGATCTTCCTACACTCCATATAATATCTCTTATCCTGCGCATGCCCCATCGAAAACGTCTTGCGCGGCAACGCTCCATCGTAGATCACTGTGCGGAACAGTTGCGTCTTTTCCATGCCGTCAAATAAAAATCCGATCGCAAAGGGCTCGCTTGCCAGCGTCGAAGTGGAGTCCACACCATGTATGTAATCGACCGACGCCTCGGGATGCTCTGACAGATACTCATCAATAAACGCTTGCAGCGTACCGACGGTTAGTTGCTGTACAGGGTGCTCAATCACAATGTCCTTCGCCTCAAACGCTCCGATGCAGCGCACCTTCTGCGGCGCGGCAGAGCCATTCAATGTCGCAACGAAGGCATGGAGGCTGTCCAGCACGTCGGCAGGATCAACGCCGAACAGAACGCGATAGATGGGCTCAAAGGACAAAGCCTTGTCGTGCAGATTGACAATCTCGACCAGCGCATAGCGGGCAGGGTGAGAAGCAGCGGCCTCCTCGCCGATTTTGGCTTTGATCTCCTCAAACGCGGCCTTGGCTGTCGCCAGCGAGTGATTGCCGTCACCCACAGCGAAAAGCAGGGGGGCGAGCGTCGCGTCACCGTAACGGGCGGCCATGGCTTCCGGTGTGACAAGAGCATCCAGGGCGCACAACACGCGATCTTGCTCCTCCTCGGTCAGAAAATGCCCCTTAATGTGACCGCCGCCCAGCATCAGATCGGTGTTGTAGGCGATTTCGTGGGGGGCGTTTTCCTCAAACAGCGGCTCAAGGACGGTTGCCCCCGGGTCATCGATGAGCAGCATGACGTGTGGCATCTCCAACGGGGCGTCGCGACGGACGGCCACACGAGGCGGGATACGCTCCAGCACCGTGCCCTCGGTGGCGCGGATGAGGGCGGTGGATCCCTTTCTGTAGTCGTATTGCTCCAGATCAATCTGAGCGACAAGCCCACGGCGGATGCGTCCGTCCGATTGGGTGCGCTCCACGGCGATCATGGCGCTTTTATGACAGATCAAGTGATCAGACAGTGCCTTTCTCATGGCGCTGTGAATGTCGGGCAGACGCCGATCGGCTTCGCTCAAATAGACCTCGGGCAGCATCATGCGAAGCGTAGAGGGGGCGTCGCCGACCAGGCGGTCAGCCTCCTCCCAGTAGTGGGGCTCGCTGGTGAATTGATCACAGGCGATGGCGGCCCACTTGCCTTGCTCGATCAAGGCGCGATCGGGCAGCAGGATGTCTGCCGGCTGACAACAGGTGTATGTCTTCATAAGGCGATTGCTCCTTTCAAAAAACACAGGCTGTGGCGCGTTTGTCGGTTGACAGCGCGGCGCACTTGTGATACAATGATTATACGATATTTCGACCGAAAAATCAAGCCCTTGGGCACAAATCGGTCGAATTTGTCGGATCAAGCAAAGAAAGGAAGGATGCGTGATGAACAGACCTCCTCGCTCCATGCGCCAAGGGACCGGACACCCGGAGATTCCAAAGCCCAGCAAGCTGTCGGACGTGCCGCGCTATGTTGGACAGGTGGTCGGGGGCTTTTGTAAGCGATTGTTTTATATTATCCGCCTCGTCTGGGAAACCGGCCCTTGGATTCTCTTCTTTTTGGTATTCATGGCCTTGTTTAACGGCTTTATGCCGGTACTGGGCTCACTCATTTCCAGCGAGGTTCTCAACGAGCTGCAAGCGAATTTCGGGCAGTCGGTGGACCGCGCACTGTTTTTGGCCTCGCCCATCTTTGCCATGCTGATCGTGCTGTTCGGCTACCGTATTCTCAACGCGGTGCTGGATCGTACCAAGCTGGCCATGACCCGTATTGCGGGGGAGAAGGTGGTGCGGCATATTCGCCTTAAGATCATGAACAAGGCCCGGAAAATTGACCTGGCGGCCTACGATTCTCCCGCATTTTACGAGAAACTGGAGAATGCCAACCGAGAGGCGGGGCACCGCCCCATTCAGACGCTTTCCTCCATGCTGGGACTGATCAGCACCCTGATCGGACTTGTTTCGTACGTGGTCATTCTTTTTCGTGCTCCCGGCATGTGGTGGCTGGCGCTTGTCATCGTGGCGGTTTCCATCCCCTCGGCCATCATCACCTTTACCTACCGCCATAAAAACGTGTTTTATATGCGCTGGCGCTCCAAGGAACGGCGGCAGATGGATTATTATTCTAATTTGATGGTCAACAAGGACTTGGTCAAGGAGATTCGCCTGTATGACCTGTCTGATACGTTTATTGATCGCTACGACGATGCGTTCGAGCGCTACTATCGCGGTATGCGCCGCTTGATCGTGGGCGAGGGCGCATGGCACGTGGGCATTGCGCTGTTGTCCTCGGTGGTCAACTGCGTCTTCTTTGTCATGATCGCCTATCGTGTGTTTACCGGCGAGATTCTCATTGGTGATTATACGCTGTTCACGGGAGCGCTGACCGCTATTTCGGGTAACGTGGCGACGCTGATTTCGTCTTCCTCTGCGGTCTATGAGGGAACGCTGTTTATCGACAACCTGATGACCTTCATGGACTACGAGCAGACAATCAAGCCTCGCGTGGATCAGCCTCTTCGGGTGCGACACGGGGAGGCACACACCATTGTGTTTGAGCACGTATCCTTCCGCTACCCCGGTACGGACCGAGATGTCCTGCATGACATCAATATGACGCTTGCGCCGGGCGAGAGCCTGGTTCTTGTGGGACTCAACGGTGCAGGAAAAACGACGCTGCTCAAGCTGCTCACACGCTTGTACGATCCCACCGAGGGACGCATTTTGCTTGACGGCGAGGACCTGCGCGACTATGACGTGCAGGACGTGTACCGTATGTTTGGCATTATCTTCCAGGACTTCGGCAAATATGCCGAGAGCGCCGGGGAGAACATCCACTTTGGCAACATTCGCAAGGAGGCTGTCGAGAGCGAGCTGCAGGAGGCGGCGAGCGCTTCGGGTGCGGCCGATTTTATCGAGGCGCTTCCGACGGGCTATGCTACCCCCTTGATGCGTATTTTCGAGCAGACCGGCTTGGAATTGTCGGGCGGACAGTGGCAAAAGCTGGCCATCTCGCGCGCCTTTTACAGCGACTCGGACGTGCTGATTTTGGATGAGCCGACGGCGGCTTTGGATGCCTTGGCCGAGCAGGAGATCTACAACCAGTTTGATCGCTTAAGACAGGGCAAGACCACCATTTTTGTATCCCACCGTCTGTCCAGTGCCACCCTTGCCTCCAAGATTGTTGTCTTGGAATACGGCAGCATCATTGAGGAGGGTAACCACAAAACCCTGATGGCACAAGGCGGGCGCTACGCCGAGCTGTTCAATACCCAGGCCGAGCGCTATCGAGAGAGAGCATAAGAACCGCGAGCGAAAACCATTACGGTTTTTGCTCGCGGTTTTCTTTTCCGATTCTTTGACAAAAAACAAAAATTTGATTGACTTTTGATAACAAAAGGGATATAATTATTTTGTATGGTTATTTTATATCAGTATAAGTATTATCACAATAGAAAGAGGATGTAAAAATGTCAACCAACTTGCTCAAACAAATGGAGGAGGGAATGTCCTCCTTTTCCAAGGGTCAGAGACAGATTGCCACCTATATCATGGAGCACTATGAGAAGGCCGCTTATATGACAGCGGCTCGTCTGGGTGCTACGGTCAACGTGTCGGAATCGACGGTGGTTCGTTTTGCGACCGAGCTGGGCTTTGAGGGGTACCCTGAATTCCAGCGTGCCATTCAGGCCATCATCCGCAACCGCCTGACCTCCTTCCAGCGCATTGAGGTGACCAACCAGCTCATCGGTGACGGCAATGTGGTAGAGAAGATTCTGATCGCGGACGCCGATAAGATCCGTCACACGGCAGAGGACATCGACCGCGAGGCCTTTGATCGCGCGGTAGAGGCTATGCTCAAGGCTAAGAAAATCTACATCATGGGTGTTCGTTCCTCGGCTCATCTGGCCGGTTTTTTGGATATGGGTATGCGACGTATGTTTGATAACGTCAAGATGATTCAGTCCACGGCGGGCAGTGAGGTGTTTGAGCAGATGATCAATATCGGCCCCGACGATGTCTTGATTGCCATCAGCTTCCCTCGCTATTCCAAGCGCGTGGTCACGGCGGTGGAGTTCGCTCACAATGCAGGGGCTGACGTTATTTGCTTGACCGACTCGCCGCAAGCACCCATCGCAAAGCATGCCGATCAGCTGTTGACGGCGCACACGGACATGGCCTCCTTTGTGGATTCGCTGGTGGCCCCCTTGAGTATTATCAACGCGCTGATCGTGGCTATGTCGCTCAAAAAGCAGCACGATCTGGCGGAGAGACTGTCGCGTCTTGAGCAAATCTGGGAAGAATACGAAGAGTATGACAAATCCAAATGATACGCGCCGCGTGCTTGTGATTGGCGGGGGTGCTGCCGGCATGATGGCGGCATTGACTGCGGCACAAAACGGTGCGGCCGTTACCCTGTTAGAGCGCACCGGTCGTCTTGGCCGCAAGCTGCGCATTACGGGCAAGGGCAGATGCAACGTGACCAATGATTGTGATACCAATGATTTTTTGGCCAACGTCATGACCAACCCCCGATTCCTCTATACCGCGCTGAGTCGCTTTTCCACAGCTGATACCAAGGATTTTTTCGAGTCGTGCGGTGTGCCGCTCAAAACAGAGCGGGGAAGACGAGTTTTTCCTGTTTCGGATCGCGCGGCGGATATCGTCTCGGCGCTTGCCGATGCCTGCCATCGGGCAGGGGTCAGGGTGGTGTACGAGCGTGCGAGGGGCTTGTGGGTGGAGGACGGTGCCTTGCGCGGTGCTTTGACGGCAAAGGACCGCTATGCGGCCGATGCCGTGATCGTTTGCACCGGGGGAAAGTCTTATCCCTTGACGGGCTCGGACGGCGATGGATATGCCTTGGCCGAGCAGGCGGGACACACGGTGACGACACTGTCTCCGTCGCTGGTTCCCATTACGACGGTGGGCGAGCTTTGTCCCTCGCTCCAAGGGCTTTCGCTCAAAAATGTTAAGCTCACGGTTGTTCGGACCGACAACGGGAAGACTGTTTTTGAAGATTTCGGCGAGATGATGTTCACCCATTTCGGTCTGACGGGGCCGATGGTGTTGTCCGCATCCGCTCATATTCCTGACATTCAAACGGGCAAGTACGAGGCGGTGATCGATCTCAAGCCTGCGCTGGATGAAAAAATGCTGGACAGCCGTATTCTGTCCGACTTTGAAAAGTACAAAAACAAGGATTTTGCCAATGCGCTGGGCGACTTGTTGCCCCAGAAAATGATCCCTGTGATGATACGTCTGTCGGGCATTGATCCGCACGTCAAGGTCAATGCGGTGACGCGCGAGCAAAGACGCGCCCTTGTGGCGCTTTTTAAGGGATTGCGCGTGGGGCTGAAGGGCTTTCGTCCCATTGAGGAGGCCATCGTCACGCGCGGTGGCGTCAGCGTGCGCGAGGTAAATCCCAAGACGATGGAGTCCAAAATGATGCCCGGCTTGTATTTTGCGGGTGAGGTTTTGGATGTAGACGCCTATACGGGCGGGTATAATTTGCAAATCGCCTTTTCCACTGCCGTTGTGGCGGGCGAGAATGCGGCGTGGGGACGGGGAGAATAAGAGGGGTAAAGCCTCCCATCACCTGTGCATTCCCAATTTTCAATTCTCAAAAGGAGAACTACCATGATCCAGATTGCGATCGACGGCCCCAGCGGCGCAGGCAAAAGCACCGTCGCCAAGGCTCTTGCCCAAAAGCTGGGCATCGTATACGTAGATACCGGTGCGCTCTATCGCACCATCGGCTATGCCGCCGTCTCGCGCGGTATCAGCACCAAGGACGCGGCGGCGATGCAAGCCCTGCTGCCCGACATCCACATTGACGTTAAGTACGAGGACGGCGTGCAGTGCGTTTACCTCAACGGAGAGAACCTCGGCGATCGCATCCGCAGACCCGAGATTTCCATGGCGGCGTCCGACGTGTCGGCCATCCCCGCCGTGCGCGCTTTTTTGCTGGACACCCAGCGTGATATTGCTCGGCGCAACAGCGTCGTTATGGACGGTCGTGACATTGGAACGGTCATCCTGCCCGATGCGGATGTTAAAATTTTTATGGTCGCTTCGGCCGAGGCACGCGCCGTCCGACGCACCAAGGAGCTGGAGGAGAAGGGTATGCCTGCCTCCTATGAGGACGTTTTGCGCGAGATGAAGGAGCGTGACGCCCAGGACAGCGGCCGTGCCATCGCGCCCGCCATCCCGGCGCCCGATGCCATTCATCTGGATAATTCGGGTATGAGCGTAGAGGAGTCTGTGCAGGCGGTGATCGATCTGATCGCACCGCATTTGCATAAGATTTAATCAATATTTTTGAAGGGTAGAGTACAGTTATGAAGCAGAAACGGCAAATAAAACAAGAAAAGCAGGACAAGAGCATGAACAGCACGGCTCTTTACGGTCGGCTGCATCGTCTGCTTGCCCGTTTTGTGCTGTGGCTGTTTCGGGTTCGGGTGCATTTTGCCGACCGAGAGCCGTCGGACTACAACTATCTGCTGTGCTGCAACCATCTCTCGGCCGTCGATCCTGTCCTGCTGGCCGCCGCTTGCAAATGCCAACAGCCACACTTTATGGCCAAGAAGGAGCTGTTTAAGATCCCGGTTCTGGCAGGTCTGATCCGCACGCTGGGCGCGTTCCCTGTGGACCGCGCGGGAGATTTGGGCGCGATTCGAACCTCTATTTCGCTGTTGGAGAGCGGTAAGTGCGTCGGTATGTTCCCGCAGGGGACCCGTTGCCCCGGCAAGTCGCCGCGCGAGACGATCGATCGTGTCAAAAACGGCGCGGGCCTTTTGGTAGATCGTACCAAGGTTGCCGTTTTGCCTGCTTGCCTGAAGGCCAAGAAGGATAAGCTTCGACTGTTTGGCGGCGTGGATCTGATCATCGGTGAGCCCATCCCCTACGAGCAGCTGGTGCCCGCAGAGGGGGAGGCCATGTCTCACAAAGACTTGTATTCGCACATTCGCATATTATTTTTGAACGAATCTGTGCGCTGTACGAGGGAGCTGCGTCGAATGAGTGATAAGGTGATGTCGAGAACACAAAGAGTAACGCTGGCACAACATGCCGGCTTTTGCTTCGGCGTGCGTCGCGCGACGGATGCGTTGGAGCAGCTGATAGCGCAGCGCTCGGCAGGGGAGCGGATCTGCACCCTGGGAGAGCTGATACACAACGGTACTTATAACGCCCGTATGGCGGCCCGAGGCGTTGTGACGGTGATGGAGAAGGAGCTTGAGGCTTTGATTGCTTCTGCCGGCAAGGACGCCCCGGTCATGCTTTTGGTGCGCGCCCATGGAATTCCTCTGGAGACGAGAGCCATTCTTGAACAGGGGCAAAAGGAGAACCCCTATTTTCAGTACAAGGATTGTACCTGCCCCTTTGTGGAGCGTATCCATAAAATCGTGCAAGAGCATAACGCTCCCGAACGTCAGCTCTGGGTTTTCGGCACACACAACCATCCCGAGGTTACGGGGATTTTAAGCTGCTTTACGGGAGAGCGTCATGTTTTTAACTCGCTACAGCAATTAAAGGAAGCCATTGACGCAAATGAGCTTTCAGACTTTTGTAAAAATCAGCCAATCGTAGTGGCGCAAACGACCTTTTTTTTGGCCGAATGGCTGAAATGCCAAGAATTTATCAAAAAAGTATGTACAAATGCGTTAATTTTTGATACAATATGTAATGTTACGGAATTGCGGCAAACCGAGGCAAAAGCCATGGCAAGCGCGTGCGATTTAATGATCGTTGTCGGAGGAAAGCAAAGCTCAAACACGAGCAAGCTGGCCAAGACTTGTCGGTCACAGGGCACACGAACGTTGCTGGTGGAGGATGCCCGGGAGCTTGCCGGTCAACTTTCGGAGCCCTACAAAAACGTAGGTATTGTTGCCGGTGCATCTACACCGAGTGACATCATAGAGGAGGTATACAAAACCATGAGCGAAATGGAAAATTTCGAAACACTACTGCAAAATTCTTTCAAAACTTTAAATACAGGAGATGTTGTTACCGGCGTTGTTGAACACGTTAGTGATACTGAGCTTCAGCTTGATCTGGGCGCAGGCGTAACGGGTTACATCAAGGCTGAGCAGATCACGGATGATCCTTCGGCCAAGCTGACTGCCCTGTATAAGAAGGGCGACGAGATCGAGGCGTTCGTTATCCGTGTCAGCGATATCGAGGGCGTTGCAGAGCTCTCCAAGAAGAGAGTTGATTCTGACAAGAACTGGCAGAACATCGTAGCTGCCGCTGAGACCCGTGAGGTTCTCGAGGGTAAGGTCGTTGAGGCTGTCAAGGGCGGCGTTCTCATTCTCTCCAACGCAAACCGCGTATTTGTTCCCGGTTCTCAGACCGGTATTCCCAAGGATGGCGACCTGAGCGCACTGGTCGGCACCACCACCAAGTTCCGCGTGCTTGAGATCAAGCCCGGCAAGAAGGCAATCGGTTCTATCCGCTCCGTCCTGCGCGATGAGAGAATCGCAAAGGAAGCAGAGTTCTGGGCAACCATCGAGGAGGGCAAGAAGTACACCGGTGTTGTCAAGAGCATGACCACCTACGGTGCGTTTGTTGACCTGGGTGGCGTTGACGGTATGGTTCACGCAACCGAGCTGTCCTGGAAGCATATCAAGTCTCCCGCAGAGGTTATTGCCATCGGCGACGTGATTACCGTTTTCGTTAAGAGCTTTGACGCTGAGAAGAAGAGAATCTCTCTGGGCTACAAGACCGAGGAGACCAACCCCTGGAACATCTTCACCTCGCAGTATGCGATCGGTGACACGGCTACCGTTAAGATCGTTAACCTGATGCCCTTCGGTGCATTCGCAGAGGTTGTTGACGGTGTAGACGGTCTGATCCACATCTCTCAGATCGCTCAGACTCGCATTGCAAAGCCTGCTGACGTTCTCCAGATCGGTCAGACGGTAGACGCTCGCATCCTGGATATCGACTACGAGAAGCAGAAGGTAAGCCTGTCCATCCGCGCACTCCTGGACGAGGCGCAGGCTGCGGCTGAGGCTATGCCCGAGGAAGCAGTCGAAGAGGAAGCTGTCGAGGCAGTTGTCGAGGAATAATCCATCACGATACGCGACGAATACGGAGCGTAAACGAAGAAAAAGGAGAACGCCCGGTGCGTTCTCCTTTTGTTTGCCTTTAAGGAGGAACACATGGCACAACCCAACTATACCCGAACTCGCAGGGCTTGCTATTTTGCCTACGTTGCGGCGGCGTCCGTCTTTTGCCTGCCGCCCATGCTGTTCGTGACCTTCCAGGATACCTACGGCATTCCGTACACCCTGTTAGGTACATTGGTGGCAGTCAACTTCTGCACCCAACTGGGGATTGATCTGATCTTTTCTTTTTTCTCCCAGTATTTTAATATCAAGCGGACCGTCCGTCTGATGCCGCTTTTGACCTCACTGGGTCTGGTCGTCTATGCCCTTGTGCCTATGCTGTTTCCTCAGCATGCGTATACGGGGCTGCTTGTCGGAACGGTTATTTTCTCGGTTGCGGCGGGGCTTGGGGAGGTGTTGCTCAGCCCGACTGTGGCGGCCCTCCCCTCGGACAACCCCGAGCGTGATATGAGCCTGCTCCATTCGCTGTATGGCTGGGGCGTGGTGCTGATGGTAGCCATTGGCACAGCCTTTTTTGCTTTGTTCGGCACGCAAAACTGGATGTACTTGATTTTGGGCCTCGCTGTATTGCCCTTGATTGCCAGCCTTTTGTTCTGTTTTTCGCCCATCCCGAGCTTCGAGGTGTCGCATAACGAGACAAAAGCAGTTGCCAAAAAGCGAAACATCGGGCTTCTTTTGTGCGTCGTCTGTATTTTCTTGGGCAGCGCGGCCGAGAACACCATGACCAACTGGATCTCGGGCTATATGGAGATTTCGCTGGGCATCCCCAAGGAGTTTTGCGATATTGTGGGCCTTGCGCTGTTCGCTGTTCTTTTGGGAAGCACTCGTACCCTATATGCCAAGTGGGGACATAATATTTGGCGCATGATGTTTGTCGGCATGATCGGTGCGATGCTGTGCTATCTCACCGTGGGCCTTGTGCCCAATGCAACCGTGGCGCTCATTGCCTGCGTGCTGACGGGCTGCTTTACCTCCATGCTCTGGCCCGGATCGCTCATTCTGATGGAGGAGCAGATGCCCGGTCTTGGCGTTGCCGCTTACGCGTTGATGGCGGCGGGAGGCGATCTTGGCGCCTCGATCGCACCCCAGCTGATGGGAATTATCGTCGATACGGTGGCCAATGCGGCAGGGCAGATGGGAATTGCGGGGGCGTTGTCGCCCGAACAGCTGGGGATGAAAAGCGGCATGCTTGTCGCCGCTGTTTTTCCCACGCTTGGTATTGCTTGGCTCTTGATTATCAAGCGATATTTCAAGATCGGAAAGAAATCGTAACTCTATATCGTGAATGGCACCCGCTATGGCGGGTGCTTTTCTTGTACCTGCGTCTTAATAAAGTTTTAAGATTTTGATGTTGATCGGTCAAATTTCCTTGACAAGACATTGAAAAAGAGGTATAATTTCTATGTGTTTCCACAAAATTGAGGACATATAAGGAGGCCGATATGGAGCAGGCCAACAAGAAAAAGAAAAAACCGTGGCGCCGTGCGCGTCACCGTATATACCGCATTCTGTTCGGCTGGGCGATGCGTATTTATACCGGCCTTGCCTACCGTATCCGCGTCAAGCGGTTCCGAGAGGCGGGCAAGCGTCCCTTCCTGATCATGATGAACCACCAAACGGCATTTGACCAATTCTTTGTTGAAATGGCCTTTCGCACGCCGGTTTATTACGTGGCCTCGGAGGATCTGTTCTCCAAGGGATGGATTTCGCGCGTGATTGAGCACGTGGTAGCGCCCATTCCCATCAAAAAGTCGGTGACGGATATGAAGGCTGTCAAGACCTGTGTTCGCGTGGCGCGAGAAGGCGGCACCATTGCCATCGCTCCTGAGGGCAACCGCACCTATAGCGGCGTGACCGAGAGCATCAAGCCCTCTATTGTTGGGCTTGTTCGCTTGCTTCGTCTGCCGGTGGCTATCTTCCGCATCGAGGGTGGCTATGGCGTGCATCCCCGTTGGAGTGATGTCATCCGTCGTGGACGCATGAAGGCCGAGGTCATTCGCGTCATTGAGCCGGAGGAATACGCCTCGATGACGGATGATCAGTTGTTTGAGGCCGTACACGGAGGGCTGTATTGGGACGATACAACTATTGGTGGGGAGTATCATCACAAAAAGAACGCGGAGTATTTGGAGCGCGTCATGTACGTGTGCCCCGATTGCGGTCTTTCGGAATGGGAAAGCTGTGGTGACGTGATCACCTGCCGCAAATGCGGCCGTCGCGTGCGTTACCTGCCCGATCTGCGAT
>JAEIGA010013194.1_pt1 | contig 12570 bp, 8 predicted proteins | sample 9270691 | NCBI WGS metagenome assembly JAEIGA01 (sample SAMN17057246, study PRJNA624740) | gut metagenome | biome: biome; isolation source: fecal sample | host: Bos grunniens | place: China: Xizang | collected 2019 | reverse complement strand
GATAAATTCAGCGGCGGGAATGATACCGGAATGTTTTCCGCCAAGGTCTACCTGAATTTCAGTACCGTTGATTACAGTTACGATACCCTTAACGCGGTAACCTCTTCTTACGATTCTGATAGAGCCTTCCATTGCCTGAAGGAATTCTTCCTGCTCAGAAGTAATAACATCTTCAACCTGGTTAATTTCGTTTGCCATTTTACAAATAACCTCCTCGATTGCTTCAGCGGGGGTTGAAGTTCCGCTTGACAATCCTATTCTTTGTTTCCCATCGATTTGCTCAATGGGGAGTTGCATATAATTTTCTATGTGAAATGCTTTGCAGTGACTCAAAGCAATCTCGTATAGCTTTTTTGAATTTGAGCTGTTTTTTCCGCCCACAATGATGAAGGCGTCACAGGTAGCTGCCAGCTCTTCGACCTGTTTTTGCCGAACGCCTGTAGCGCCGCAGATCGTGTAAAAACTTTTACTTACAACACCCGCTTTTTTAAGTAGCTCTAGCGACTCTTTATACGCAGATGCCATAGCCGTTGTCTGGGAGACCATAGTGTATCCGCCGCCCTGGGCATCGGCAAGTATTCTGTCAATATCATCAACAGATGACATTACCATACAGTGTCCATCGCAACAGCCGACGATACCGATAACCTCAGGATGTTTCGGATCTCCGAACACAATAAGTTTCTCCGACTCTTTTGCGATTCTGTGTATGCGGAGAACATTAGGGCAAGTCATATCAATAACGTTAAACCTGTCCCTCAGAACCTTCTCGGTTTTCTCGGGAATACCGTGAGCTCGAATAAAGAGTACTGAGCCCTGAGGTATATCCTCAATATTTTCAGTAAAAATTACGCCTCTGGATTCAAGACTCTCGTTTATTAAACGATTGTGAATTATATACCCAAAACAGTATACGGGAGACTTAGAATCTCTTATGGCATTTTCAAGGGCTTCAACAGCTCTTTTAACACCATAACAGTATCCGTAATCCTTTGTAAGACATATATCCATAAAATCTACATTGAATAAACAATATCCATAAGTTTATTCGTTGCCTTTTCGTATTCTTCACCGCAAGGGGTAGCAATTCCCAGCTCATTGGGATATATGGGGGTACCGACTGTTATTTCTATACGGTTAAAAAGATTAAACTTGCGTTTGTAGGATATCTTTATAGGTTGCATGGGAACCTTTAGTTTGTGCGCCAGCATCGCTAATCCGCTTTTAGCATCGTGACGGATACCGTCCCTTACTCTAGTACCTTCAGGGAAAATTCCTAATATATTATTCTCTTTTAACACTTTCATTGCTGATTTGATTGCAGCAATATCATTACCAGCTCTATCAACAGAAATTGCTCTATAAGCGCGGATAAACCACTTGACCACAGGAGTATTGAAAAGCTCCTTTTTAGCCATAAACGATATGTGGTTTTTATAAAGCACCTGAATAGCAAATATATCAAGAGCCGAGTAATGGTTTGCAAAAACTATCAGAGGGCCATTATTAACTATATTTTCTTTGTTTTTTACAACGAACTTGTTAAAGACTTTTAGGTAAAATCCTAGAATTAATTTCCCCAAAGCATATATCATTAATTTACTGACCTTTCACTACCGAATCAATGACGTTCAACACAGCCTGCAATGACTGCTCAAAATCAAGATTCGAATTATCTACGAGAATTGCATCCTCCGCCTGCTTTAAAGGTGCGATCTCCCTATGGGAATCGTTATAGTCACGTTCTATTATTTCGGCTAAAATGGTACTGAACGTGCAAGGCTCACCTCGTTGAATATGCTCTGCATATCTTCGCTGAGCTCTCGCTTCGGGAGATGCCGTAAGAAATATTTTAACCTGTGCATCGGGCAAAATAACGGTGCCAACGTCACGGCCGTCCATTATTACATTATTTGAGTTTGCAATATCGCGCTGGGTATTAAAAAGAAACTTTCTTACAGCTCCGTGAGCGGATACCGCAGATGCACCCATAGAAACATCTGGTGTGCGTATATAACCACTAACGTCATCACCATTAAGAAAAACGTGTTGATTACCGTCAATATATCGTATGCCAATGGTAATCTCAGGAAGAATCGCTTCAACGTCTTTTTCAGATTTAGGATCTATTCCCTTACTGATACAGTAATATGCCACGGTGCGATAAAGAGCACCCGTATCGACATAAATATAACCTAATAATGCTGCTGCTTTTTTTGCCACAGAGCTTTTTCCAGCACCTGAAGGGCCGTCAATAGCAACGTTTATATAATTCCCCATTAAAAATTACCTGTCCCTATATAGTTAGATTGCTCTATGCCCCAGGCCAATTGCAACCTCATTGAGATGAAGCATGCCAATACCGAAGAATACAGCTACAGCAACATGGTCTCCTTTTCTTGCAACGGAAATTTTTCCGCCGACATTGAGACCGATGGCTTTATTCATCATCTGTGCGATAGCTTCGCGGGCAGCGCCGGCCACTCCGCCTTCTTCGCTATGATTCTCGTTAATTATCTTTTCTTTTTTTGCCAAAGAAACTATTTTTTCTATTATTTTGTTAATAGATGGAATAAACTCTCCGCCAAAATCAATAGCTGCTACGGAAACGCCGATGGCTTTCAGTTCTTCTTTGCACTTCTTCTCTGAATCTCGATCGGGTGTAATAACCATTTTCAGGGCAGACTGTGCAACCAATTTTGAACCAATATCTATAAGATTGTCCACGTTATATATCTCCGTAATAAAGTATTTTATCAGATATACTCTTCGCAGCGCAATATGCAGTGGAAAATGCAACTTGTAAATTAAAGCCGCCTGTATATGCATCAACGTCTATTATTTCACCTGCAAAGTATAAACCTTCGACAAGTTTTGACTCCATGGTCTTGGGATTAATCTCTTTGACCGAAACGCCGCCTGCAGTAATTATAGCTTCCGCAATAGGACGATGCTTATCCATGGTAAACGTCATGCCCTTGAGTAAGTCTGAAATTATTTTACGTTGCTCTTTTGTTATTGAATTTACCTTTGTTAAAGGATCTATTCCTGTCAACTTGATAAATGGTTCTATCATCTTTGAAGGCAAGAGATCGTTAAGAGCGTTTGAAAAATTCTTATTTATATACTTATCGAAATCCGACAGCAAGCGTCTGTCAAGCTGTTTTTCGTCTAAAGCAGGCTTTAAATCAAGAACTATGGAATCTCCCTTTTGCGCAAAGGGGCTCATACTGAGTATCATCGGACCTGTAAGTCCGTAAGGAGTAAAGAGCATTTCACCGAAATCTTCGTATATTATGCTACCGTTGCGAATGAGTTTCAGCGCTGTATTTTTCAAAGATAGACCGCACATAGACCTGCAGAGTTGTTTTTCGTCAACCTCTACGGGAACAAGTGAAGGTGTGGGATCTATTATCGAATGTCCCATGGACTTTGCCAACGCATATCCGCTACCATCTGATCCGGTTACGGGATAGGACATTCCACCCGTCGCAAGTATAAGATTCTTTGCTAATAGCTCGCCTTTGGAAGTTTTAACACAAAAATGCCCGTCGTTATCCCCTTTTGAGGTGAAAAATACGGAACTGACAGATGCTTTTATGATATCTGTTTTTCGTGCACATACTTTTCGGACAAGAGCATTGACAATATCCTCAGCCTTATCGCTTTCGGGGAAAACGCGTTCTCCCCTTTCAACCTTAAGTTTGACGCCAGCATCCTCAAAGTACGACATTGTATCGTAATTTGAAAATTCTGAAAATGCGCTGTATAAAAACTTGGGATTTTTTCTAATATTTTGAAAAAAAGTATCTCTGTCGCAAGCGTTTGTAAGATTACATCTACCCTTACCTGTTATTGAGAGTTTCTTTCCCAAAGTTGAGTGATGATTAACCAATGCAATCTTCAGTTTAGGCTCAAAAAGCGTGGCTGCGAACAAGCCAGCGGCTCCACCGCCGATTATAATACAATCGTACATATAAACTCTCTGACATAAGGATATTATTATTCAATAAATGATAACATATTTTTGAACAAAATGCAAGAGGTATAAGTCAAATATTACGCAAAAGTTCGTAATTATTTAAACTTATACCTCAAATTTGTTTAAATTTACCTTGTTATTCACTTCAATCTGCGGTTAGCAGAATATAAAGTATTACGAAGAAGTAACGTAATAGTCATAGGGCCAACACCACCGGGTACGGGGGTTATGTAACCTGCAACCTTTTCTGCAGTTTCAAAATCAACGTCGCCTTCCAACTTGCCTTCGGACGAACGGTTCATTCCAACGTCAATAACAACAGCACCGGGTTTTATCATATCACCGGTTACGACCTTAGACTTACCAACGGCTACGACTAAAATATCTGCTCTTCGGGTTACAGCTGCAAGGTCGGGAGTTTTAGAATGACAAATGGTCACAGTGCCATTTTCTCTAAGAAGGAGCATTGCCATGGGCTTACCAACTATATTGCTTCTTCCCACAACAACACATTCTTTACCTTCGGGAGAAATGCCCGTTTCCTTTATAAGTTCCATCACACCTGCGGGTGTACAAGGCAAAAATCCGGGCTCTCCTGTCATGATTTTTCCTACGTTATAGGGATGAAAAGCATCGACGTCCTTGTGCGGAGCTATAGTTTCAGTTACTGCTTTATAATCAAGGTGTGCGGGGATGGGGGCCTGGACAAGAATCCCGTCAACATCTTCTCTATCGTTCAGTTCTCTAATAAGAGAAAGAAGGGTTTCCATTGTGGTTGATTCGGGAAGAGCATATTCAAAAGAATTAAAGCCGACCTGTTCGCATGCAAGCTTTTTATTTCTTACGTATACTTTTGATGCAGGATCTTCACCTACGATTATTACGGCAAGACCAGGTTTTACGCCTTTTTCTACAAGTTGCTCACAATCATTCTTTATCTGGCCACGGAGGCGCTCCGCAACCTCTTTTCCGTTAATTATAACAGCCATGTTATTTATCCTCCGGAGAAGCTTTAGTGTTTACTTCTTGGTTTTGTTCAAAATGTGCTCTAAATTCTTCAGCAGAATAAAGGGTATTTTTTTCTCTTTCATCAGTAACAACACCTTCAAGTGAGCGCTGCAACACCTCTTCATCAGCCTCATAATTCTGAGGTATGGAATCAAGCAGAGGTTTGTATATTTCTTGATATTCTTCATCTTTTTTGCGCTTCTTTTCAGTATGTTCTTCTGACCACTTCTTAAGAATGCCAACCTTAAGTAGAATAAACATTAATATACCGAAAGTAGCAAGAATTACTGAAAGAAGCTGAGATACTCTGATGTTGAACAAATAAAGGCTATCCTGTCTTAGACCTTCGATAACGGTTCGTATACATCCGTACCAAGTAAGATACAGGAAGAATATTTCGCCGTTCTTGCGCTTCTTTGCAAGCTTAAAATAAACAAAGAGTAAAACAAGTCCCAATATGTTCAGAGATGACTCATAGAAAAATGTAGGATGGAAGGGGCCTCGGCCATTTATGGTCATACCCCAAGGCAGATCTGTAATATATCCGTAGGCCTCAGCATTAAAGAAGTTGCCCCAACGGCCAATACTTTGTCCGATAAGAAAACCAAAAGCACCAAGATCGAACAAGGCAAGCATATTTATTTTCTTTATTCGAGAATATATTATGCCTCCAAGGAATCCGCCAATAACTCCTCCATAAATAGCCAGTCCACCGTTTCGTATGTTAATTATATCATAGAACGAATTAAACTCATCCATGGCAAAAATAACGTAATAAAGTCTGGCGCAAACTATTGCAAGAGGAACTCCTATAAGGGCTACGTCTATGATATTATCAGATGTAAGCCCAACCTTTTTCGCTTGAAGCATAGCAAATAGCACAGCAAGTAAAAGGCCACAGGTTATTATTATGGCATACCAATAGATATCAATACCCAAATTGAAAAGATTGGGAACAGCTACCCTGTCTATAGTAAAGGGGCCTATGCCTAAACCATCAAAAGATATAACGTTTGAAAGAAACATATCGATTTCCTTTCTTTAAGTTTATTTGGGAAGGACTACCGATACAGCCATCTTATCTGTATCAAAATAGGTCAATGCATCGTTAACGTCTTCAAGTGTAAGATTTCTGTATATTTCAAGTTTGTCCAAATGAGAAATACCATCAAAATAAGCATCCATATAGCCAATTGCCAAGCCCTCTACACTATCAAATCCGTTTAACAGGTATCCGTAGTTTTTATTTTTAAGAAGTCTGAAAGTCTCCTGGTCAATACCGGTCTTTCGGAAATTTTCTATTGCAGCCTTAACAGCATCGTAAACCTTCATAGGCTCTGAAGACTCCCCGCCAACTGCAAGAACTCCGCAGTCGGGATAGCACATAGCTTCACCACCAAAGCCCTGGTTTACAAGCCCTGCGTTATAAAGGTCAAGATACAGCTTCGAGGATTTTCCTAAAATCGCATCAAATACCATCTCGCAAACTATACGGTGCTTAACCAGTTCAATGCCTTCGCCTTTGAAAGTATCCTTAATACCAAATTCAAATAAAGGCTTTGCAACCTCTGCGAAATGTTCCATATATGAAACGTTTATTTCGTTAGGTTCAGTGTCGAACAATCGTTCTACCTTCTCAGGGGTTACATCCCTCATCCCTTTATCAAGGACTTCAAGAACCTTGTTTTCATCCACATCTCCGCAAACGCAAAGAACCATATTGGCAGGGTTGTAGAAAGCATTAAAGCAGGTATAAAGGAGGTCTGCTGTAATCTCAGATATACTCTCTACGCTACCGGCTATTTCTTCCCTTATGGGATGATTGCTATAAAGACATTTAAGCAGATTGTAAAATACAACATTGCCCGGATTATCAAGCCCCATCTGTATTTCCTGCCCTATAATGCCCTGTTCTTTGGCAACCGATTCTGGAGTAAAGAAGGGACGGTTTACAACTTCGGTCAGTATTTCCAGAGAGTCATAAAAATTGTCAGTACATGAATAAAGATAAGCTGTCTTGTCAAAGGAGGTGAAGGCGTTTGCATCGGCACCTGTAGCTGAATACTTCGTAAATGCATCGCCATATTCCTTCTCGAACATTTTATGCTCAAGAAAATGGGCAATTCCGGCAGGAACGGTATAAACGTTACCACCAAAAGAAAACTTATTATTCACAGATCCGTACTTTGTAGCGTATACTGCAAACTTTGATGTGAATTCCTTCTTGGGAATAACTATTACTCTTAATCCTTTGAAAACGGTGGTGAGATATGACTCTCCTGTTCGGGTATCGGTAAATCTTTCAAACATAATCATTCACCATCCTTTAAGTCGTCGGGAGAAGTAAGGAAGTATACGGTATCAAGACTCAATTTTTGAGCGCATGTCTTTATATCTTCAGCAGTCACAGAGTTGATTCCCTCAATAAATTCTTCCTTTGAAATTTCCTGATTACCCATATAGCTGTTAAGATAATAACTGTCGGAAGAAAAGAGTTCGTCCGTAACGGTAAGATACTGATTGACAAGCATTTTTCTTGCTCCATCCATATCCTCTTCAGATATATCTCCACCCTTGATTCTGTCCAGCTGTCTTATAATTTCATCATAAGCCTTTTGTTTATTTTCTTTGGATATACCTGCATAAACGAGAAGCAGGCCTTTTTGAGTATTAAGGGATGATGAACAAAAATAGCAAAGGGACAGCTTTTCACGGACGTTCATAAAGAGATAGCTTATAGGACTTGCACCGTAAACCGCATTAAGCATCATATATGCAAATCTGTTATCTGTGTAACTCTTTGAACCCAAACGGAAGCCCAGACAAAGGATTGACTGATTTACCGCCATTTCAGCTGTAATATCCGTTACATCCTCTGCTGATTCAACAAAGAGCGTAGGAGTGACCTCGCCGGTTCGAGTATCTGCAAAGAGCTTTTCGGCCAAATCAGTAAGTCTTCCACTATCAAAAGCGCCTGAACCTACGATGAGCACCTTGGACTCACGCATAAGCTTTTTATAAGCATCGTACAGCTCATTGGGCGTAATTGCAGATATTTCTTCAGGCTGACCTAATTCATCTATTGAGTACAGCTCATCAGCACACATTACTTCTATACATTTACCAATGGCATATCCTGCCTTGTGATTGATACGTCTTTTGATTCTGTCAATAAGGTTATTACTTTCTGTACGCATAATATCCTTATCAAATCCTCCGTCTGTAATAAGAGGATTGCTTATCATATCAACAAGAAATCCTATCATATTATCGGCAACCGAAGCATTATCAAGGGCATATTTATCGGCAATAAACGAGGTGGAAAATCTTACTATCTGATTCTCCCCTATTTTAACCACGGCAGAAGAAAAGGTTGCACCATAGTTTTCTTCAAGAAATTTATTTATTTCCGTTTGATTTTTGTAGGTTGCATTACCGGCTCTCATAACCCCTGAAAGAAGGGCGTTCTCTGAAGGATTACGATCAAGGGGCAAGATAAAATTAACAGAGATAAGGTTTCTCGTGAATTTTTCTGTATTGACATATCTGATATCAATACTGTCAGAGTATCGTATTTTCTGCATATTTTCACTTCCACATTTTTATATTGAGTTAATAATACCATTATTTACATCGACTGTCAATAGAGTTAACAAATTTTCCTACTTAAACAGGCAAATATTGATATACAATTTCGTGGTCTTTTCCGTCTAATATTATCTTTTCAGTCTCAACCTTATCTACCATTATTTTTCTTTCCCTTGCTTTTCTGACAAGTATTTTTATTTTTGCGTTTCCTATATTCATATCAACTCTGTACTCACGCCAATCTTTTGGTAATGAGGGTGATATAAATATCCTATCGCCGCGTATCTTTATGCCAAATACCTCTTGAATAATAACTCTAAAATACCATCCTGCAGCACCTGTATAATGTGTCCATCCGCCCATACCCTGATGCCCGGAAGTTGAATATACGTCAGCAGCAAGAACATAGGGTTCAACTCGGTACTTAACTACATCGTCGAAGTTTTTTGTTTTGTTTACAGGATTGATCAGCGTGAGTATTTCATATCCCTTTTCATACTGCCCATCTTTTATAAGGGCAAGAGCATACCAGATTGCAGCATGGGTATACTGTCCGCCATTTTCTCTTACCCCCGGAACATAACTCATAATATATCCGGGGTTATTCTTACTATCGTGAAAAGGTGGGTAAAATAGTTTAATTAATTTGTTTTCTCTGTCAACAAGTAGATTATCCACACTGTCAAGGCCGCTCCTTACGCGGGAAGGGTCAAATCCACCGCAAATGGACGCAAAAGCCTGAGGTAAAATGTCTATTCTACATTCCTCTGAAACATATGAACCAAGAGGTTCACCGTTGTCAAAGTACCCACGTCTGTACCATTGTCCATCCCATGCCGATGTTTCAATATTCTCTCTTAAAGCATGGGCTGTTTCTGTACAATATTCAGCAAACTTTTCGTCTCCCATAGCATTTGCTACACTGCTGAATTTTTCCAGAACATATATTGCAAAAAAGCTTCCCCAGACTGTTTCGCCAAGGCCTTTTTTTCCAACGTTATTCATCCCGTCGTTCCAATCTCCACTACCGAACAATAATAATCCATGAGGCCCTGTTTTAATAGCCTTCGCTATTGCTCTTTTACCGTGCTGGTACACAGTATCGCATTTTGAAGATACACTGACATTGATATAAGCTTCTGCCTCATTTTCAGAAAGAGATCTTCCTTCACAGTAAGGAACAGTCTTTTGCAAGAGAGAATAATCGTCCATTCTTTCCGTATACTCAAAAATTGCCAAGGGTAACCATAAAAGATCATCTGAAGACCGCGTACGAGAGCCCCAGGTTAAGCCGTCTTTTTCAGTGGGAAACCACCAGTGCATAACGTCTCCTTGTTCAAATTGCTTTGAGCAACAGAGTATTATTTGCTTTTTTAAAAGTTTGGGCTCAGTTATAGCCAATGCCATGGTATCTTGGAGCTGATCTCTGAATCCCATAGCACCACTACACTGATAAAAGCCAACCTTTCCGAAAAGTCTCGAAGCTTTTATCTGATACTGCAGAAATCCATTGAATAGAAGATCTAATCCTGCATCTGCAGTTTTTATCGATACTGTTCCTACTGCAGACCAGTATTTCTCTGCACTTGCAAGCTCTTTTTCATAAAAATTCTCAGTTTCCAGCAATTTAAGGAGAGCATTTTTTCGTCCGGTGGATTCTGTATACCCAAGATAGAAATTCACCTCTGTTTTTGCACCGCTATTGCATTTTATCTCAAGTGCATTGTTTTCGCAAGGAATACAGCCTTTACCGTACATCAGTGTATAATGTCCAACACGGTCTGGCGAATAAGGATAAGATGCAAGTATACTGTTTACATTAGGCTCCGTAATTATCTTCTCATCCTGACCTTTGCCTGCTGTTAGCTCGCATCTGTATATTAAATCTATATCTTTATCTGAGCCATTCTCAAATTCAACCTTAACTGCTTTAACAGGCAAATTAACGCACACAAATACGGTCACTCTTACACGTATTCCGGCTATATCCGTCTCGTATATTGCAATTCCCTTTCTAAAATATGACGATGCTCTCTTGACAATATCATAGGTAGAGTCGCCCAGCTTTAGCAATAGTTTTTCACCGTCGTTATCTCTTACAGTATCATTTGTAAATGGAGTTATTTTATATTTTGCAGAGCTCTTTCCGAAAGTACATCCGAGATTATTGTTTGAAACCAACGTTCCAAACCGAGGATTTGCCAGTACGTGACACCATGGTGGCATTCCAACAAATTTATACGAGTCATCTATCCCAAACCCCAATCTATTCCCTGCATATGCATATCCACCGATTCCCGACTTATACGCGTATCGTATACGCACGGGGCGACCTTCACGAATAGAGGGATACGCTATCTTATTTGTCTGCATTTCTGGTTGCCATCCCATTTCAATATCAGCATAAAATGTGCTTATGCCCACAATCATGGAAAAATCGGAAATATTACTTATCGAGCGTATAAATATCCCGCCGTGTTTATCAAGCAAGTGCAGCATATTTATCCTTGTCACCTGCTCTACAAGAGCATTGTAAACAGGCTTTGAATATCCGTCCTCTGTTCCGTAAGAAATAAGCAATTCGACCTTTATTCCTCTGTAACGAAGTATAGCAAACGCTTTTATAAATGGCAAGCACATTTCAAAGGTCAAAGATGACGTGTGAATAAAAATTATAGGCAAATCTCCGGAAAGTCCGTATTTAAAGATGTCTGTAGATGAAGACGGAATGGCTATTGGTAATTTTTCCCCATTCTTGTCACCATTCATGATATTATTCAGAATAAGATCCGCAATCTTAATGCTCTCTCTGTCTGCATTTATTGATCGAAGGTGCGATACACTAATCCTATACAGATTTTCACTTGCCCTTAGCAGAGCTGTTCTTCTTAGTTTGAGAATCTTTTTTGAGGAGTCATCTTCAGACTCGCCAACAGACATGACTAAACGTACCGATACTGTTTCAAAGGGGTGCAAAGATATTTGAGTGCGCAGACAGACACATGGAGATATGGGAATAAGATCTCCTGAAAAATCCCCGCTCATTTTAATGTCAAAGGCATTCAGGAAGGATGCCATCCCCTTGTTGCCATCCAAAACATTAAACCTTGTGACTTCAAACTCAAATAGCTGCTCATCCCCGTTTTCACCGAACAAGCTTACGGAAATACTTTTACATTTTTCTCCGTTACCTCTTACTCTTCTGTTTAAAGAAAGAATATTGACAGAGCTATCGAAGTGTCCTTGAATGAACAAATCAGAAAAAGCAGGATGTCCTTCCTCCGCTAAGGATGCAGTTAATACCGGCTCAAAATAAAACACAACATCAACGTCTGTACTGTGGTGGCTGTCATTTTTTACAGATAAAGTGCGAACCTCACAGTCAGAATTTGGAACCAATGTGACAGTGTAGACTGTTTCTATATTTTTTTTCTTAGCCTTATATAAAGCGCTTGATAAGCCAAATACCGTTTTATAGGTTGCATCTCTGTCAAACACTGGGGCATATGTGGCACAAAGGGTACAGTCATCATTTCTCACTGCGGCAAATATCCCCTTGCAATCCTTATTTGCAAAGCCTGTATTTATACGATATTTTGTGAGTCGTGTATCATCATATTCGGTATACCCGCATCCATTATCTCCAAGAACAATATTGAGACGCTTATCAGACATCGCCATCCAATTTGGCTTACCTGAATTAATATTGCTCATATCTTTATATCTGGTGTATACCCGACCTTGTTTTTGAGGGATCGAAACCTCTTGCATAACTATAGCAGAGTCTGATATACGCTCTTCAAGAAGTTCGGAGAAAAAGGACATATTGCCATCAAAAAAACGGCAAACCATTATATTGTCCTTCAGAGCGTTTACAGCCGCAAGAAAACTCATAGACAGATGATGTGCCATATAAGTTTTTACACTTACTGGGTCTTTGCCAACTCTTATAGCTGTGGCATCAAGCGCATCATAAAAGCCATATTTTCCAT
>JAEIGA010013193.1_pt1 | contig 12570 bp, 9 predicted proteins | sample 9270691 | NCBI WGS metagenome assembly JAEIGA01 (sample SAMN17057246, study PRJNA624740) | gut metagenome | biome: biome; isolation source: fecal sample | host: Bos grunniens | place: China: Xizang | collected 2019 | reverse complement strand
CCATCTTGCATATCCGGATGAATACAAGGACGGTATTCCGATGGTTGCAGACACCGAAACAGTCATTCTGAGCGACAGTCAGATCGTACTGGAACCTGTCAGGCTTATGTCGCGCATAAGTATAAGAATGGACAGAAGCCGTCTGTCGGATAACGTCAGTATGGAGGTCAGTTCAGTCCGCATAGGCAACTGTCCCAAAAGAGTCGCCGTTTTCGGAAAGAGCCGTGCCGAAAGCGAAGACGACTGTTTCACTGTCGGATACTCCCACAGCGGACCGGAATGTTCAGTCCTCAACACGGAAAACAGCATGCGCATAAGCGACGGACTTTCTCTCTACATGCTTGAAAACATGCAGGGCCGATTCTGCGAGGACGGGATTTCAGAGGACAAGGACAAAGTTTTCGGAGACTATGACATAAGAAAAGACATATGTTCATATCTGGAGATCGGTCTGGAGTATTCGTCTCCTACCTGGACCAGTATGAGCAGTCCTCTGCTGTATAGATTCTACCTGGGAGAAGACAGAAACAGTCTTGATGTGGAAAGGAACTGCCACTACCATATCACGATCTGCCCTGAAGACGACGGTCTGAAGGGGGACGGATGGAGGATAGACAAGACGGGACTGCAATACACGGGAAAAACCGGGCTTGTCAAATACCCGTCAGGATATATCAGAGGAGACATCGGCGACAAAATCCATCTGGGATGCATTGTCACACCGTCTCATGCTCCATTTGATATTGGACTGGAATATCTGGAAGACGATAAGGCAGAAGGAATCTACGATTATGAAATCGATGCAGACGGCCATGGGGTCACACTTCACCTCACCGGTCCGGGCACAGGGCTTATATATATGGAAGCGGGCGACCCGATAAACGAAGCCGCCCTCTTTATTGTTGAAGTGAATCTGCCCTGAGACTATTCTTCCGCGAGTTTGTCAAGGCAAAGCTCCACAAGTTTTCTTACCTGCGGCTTATAGTCCGGGTTTGATGCCTTATGATGTCTGTGGGCAATGATGCAGCACACGGTTCCTGCATTATGTCCGAGATGAGCGGCGATACCTGCAAGTGCCGAACCCTCCATCTCGAAGTTTGTAACCTTGAGACCTTCGAATCTGAAGCTCTCGAATGTATCAAGCATATCCGGCATTGCGAGAGGCATTCTGAGAACACGTCCCTGAGGGCCGTAGAAACCTGACGCAGCTATGGTCATTCCCGGATAAGTGCAGTCACGGAACTTCTCGCTCATCTTCTCGCCAGCCTTTACAAAATACGGATCAGGAAGATGCCTGTCCCATCCTGTATGCTTCTTGAACGCCTCCTCGATCTCCAGCAGAGCGATCTTGTCTCTGTCTGCATACCAGTTGAGAAGACCGTCGCAACCTACAGAAATGTGCGAGAACACAAAGCCCCCAAGCGGAATGTCCGGCTGAATCGCTCCGGATGTACCGATTCTAAGAATATTCAACGTACGATGTTCCGGCTTCACCTCACGGGTCTCGAAATCGATATTCGCAAGAGCGTCAAGCTCATTCATCACGATATCGATGTTGTCAGTTCCGATACCGGTAGAAAGGACAGTCATTCTGACACCTTTGTACTTTCCGGTCACAGATACGAACTCACGTGAAGCGTGTCGGAACTCCTTATCCTCAAAATACTCGGCAACCATGTCCACACGGCCCGGATCACCTACCAATATCACATTGTCAGCGAGTTCTTCCGGACGGATATGAAGATGAAATACCGATCCGTCACCGTTGATGATAAGTTCTGATTCAGCGATTCTCATATGTCTTACACTTTTAAGTCAATCTTCAAATTTAGCATATTTACTTTAAAATTCCTACATTTGCCCCGTACTAAACAATAGACATACCATGTGGAAAAAATATCAGACCTATCTAATAGGCGTCGCTACAATACTTTGCGTTTCAATGTTCTTCTGCAGACTTGCGACCATCATCGGACCGGGAGGTGAAGAACTTGGAATAATGTATTATGAGAAACTTCCCTTCGCGGTGATGCTGATAATGCTTCTCGCAGCAGGAATTTCCGCAATATTCTGCCACAAGTTTCCTATGCTCCAGGCAAGAGTCTGCATGATTACAGCCCTCATGCAGATCGGTTTCCAGATATGGCTTGGAGTGGATTTCGTCAAATATCACAACGGGATGGTCTTCTCTCTCACAATGGTTTTTCCTCTTGTCTCAGCCATCCTCAATGTAATGGCTGCCCGCAAGGCACTCGTTGACGGAATGACCCTGACCGCAGTAAAAAGTTTGAAGAAGTCCAAAGGATTGTCTAAATTTGCCAAATAAACCTAACGCACGGCATACGCGCCTTACTTTATGAATACCGCATTACCTAAATATCTGTTGGGTAAATATCAGCTTATGGGTACAGTGACATTCTCTGTCCTCTTTGCCTTGGTATACCTCAACCTCGCTATCCCTTTTTCTGAAACAGCATGGTTCGGCCTTGGAGACTCGGTCATGTTTCTGTTCACACTCGTGTTCGTAGCAATCGCCATTCTCACACTGATTGTAAGCCGAATGCTCATGTATCAGGCCAACAAGAAGCACCTTGAATTCACATTCCTCATATATGTAGTATGGTGCATCGTCGAAATTCTGTTCATTTCCGGTCTTTATACATGGATAACAGTAAACATCGTAAACACAGAACAGACACTCTGGGATACAGTCAGAATTTCGCTGATAAACGGATTCACCGCCCTCGGTATCCCTTATCTGATTTCCGGAATGTATTTCGCCATCATCGACAAGAACAACACCATCAAGCTGATGAACTACGAGAACGTTGTTACCGATGAGGCGCCGAAGCCGGAATCAAGTCTCAAGAAAATCACACTTTTCGATAACAGCGGCACACTGAAACTTTCTGTAAGTCCTGAAAACCTTTATTACATCGAATCCGATGACAACTACATAAAGGTATGGTACACAGACAGCAAAGGCCAGCTCCAGAACTATATGCTCAGATGCCGTCTCAAGACAGTCGAAGACAGTTTCAAGGGCAGTGACCTGATACGCTGCAACAGAAAATACATTGTCAACCTTACAAAGGTCAGCATGCTCCGCAAGGAAAACGAAGGATACATCCTCGACCTCTGCAACGAGAGCATACCACCTCTTCCGGTAACAAAGACCTACACAGACAGCATCCTCAGCTACTTCGCCGAGCAGCAGCCGCTGATGGATCCTATCGAGTAGAGTTGACCTGACGCCACACATTTAGCCGTTCTCATGACTTCAAAACGATTCATGAGAACGGTTTTGCTATAAAAAAGAACGATTGGGTGCCAAGATGACAACATTTTGAGCCGAATAATACTAATAATGAATACTTATTAGTATCTTTACGTGATATTAACATTAAAACAAACCGCATATGAGTACTAAGAAACTATTTCTGACCGTACTGCTCTTATGCCCATTATGCTTCAATGCATATGCTGAAAAGAATACGGTCGGAACTAACGAGCCTCCAACCCTTTCGGAAGGAGCACAAACTCCAGAGCGCACTATCAAGGGTCAAGTAGTTGACATTGAAGGCGAGCCGATTATCGGTGCTGCTGTTCTCATCCAGGGAACAACCAAAGGTGCGACCACCGATTTTGAGGGTAATTTCACCCTTGGCAATGTGACTGATGGCACAATCCTGGAAATTTCATCAATCGGATACCAGACCCAGACTGTTCAGGTGGGTTCTCAGGCTATCATCAACATCGTGCTTACTGAAGACAGCGAGCTTATCGACGAAGTTGTCGTAGTAGGTTACGGTACAATGAGACGTTCTCTCGTAACAAGTGCCATCTCAAAGGTGGGCGTCAATGAAGAGAACATGCGTACAGTTGCGTCTCCAACTGAACTTCTCAACGGCCGCATCGCCGGTGTGACTACCATGACAGGATCAGGTAACCTCGGATCAGGAGAGCGTATGCAGATCCGTGGTGCTTCTTCCCTCAACGCCGGAAATGAGCCTTTGTACGTTATCGACGGAGTTCCTATCACCAACGGCAACGCGAACCTCACCAACTTCGGAGAGGACATGAGTACACTTTCAATGCTCAACCTCAGCGACATCGAGTCTATCGAGGTCCTCAAGGACGCGGCTTCCGCAGCGATCTACGGTTCAAGAGCAACAAACGGTGTCGTTCTCATCACCACAAGATCAGGTTCTGAGGGCAAGTCGAACTTCAAGGTGAACCTCTCGACAGGTCTTTCACAGTTCCCTAACATCGACAAGGTCAGAATGGTGAACTCAGAGCAGTATGTTGACGCATACAACATCGGAGTGGACAACTACAACAAGCAGTTCGGCCTTTCAATGGGAGATTCCGGTTATAAGGAGCACATCGTTAACCCATTCGGAAATCTTCCTGACTATGACTGGATGCGCGCGATTACTCAGCTCGGTAAGTTTGTCAACGCTGACATCTCTGTAGCAGGAGGTTCGAAGAAGACCAACTACTACGTAGGTGCAAGCGCAAGCACAAGAGAAGGTATCATCAGAACCAACTCAATGGACAAGATCAACCTCAGCTTCAAGTTGAACCACAAGTTCAACGACTGGCTTGAAGTGGGTGCAAACAATGCTGCCAGCTATGTCAAGAACAACCAGGTCCCTGGTCACAACTCAGGTGCGATGATTATCGGTCGTGCTATTCTCCAGAGACCTTTCGACAGACCATACGCTCCAGACGGAAGCTACTTTACAGGTGGTACTGATGCATTGACTTATCACAATGCTCTTCAGATTCTTAACGAGGAGATCTCATACATCCAGAACTACCGCTTCATCGGAAGCTACTACGCTACTTTGAAGTTCTGGCAGGACAAGATCACTTTCAAGAACACTGTCAACACTGATGTTTTGGCACTCTATGACTACACCAACTATTTCTCAACTCACCCTTATGGTGAAGGTGTAGGTCTCATCACTGACCGTAACCAGACATCAATCAACTACTCTATCGAAAGCGTATTGAACTATAACGATGCATTTATCAATGGAGACCTCACTCTCAATGCAATGCTCGGTCATTCATACTACGCATATGACTACCACAATGTGACTCTTCAGGGTAAGGGTTTCCCTTCACAGAGCCTTGACGTTGTAGGTCTTGCAGCAGAGGTTGCAGACTATTCCGGTAGCGCAGGAGCATATAGAATGGAGTCATACTTCGGTCGTCTTTCTACTTCATACAAAGGCAGATACATCCTTACTGCAACATTGAGAACTGACGGTTCTTCTAAGTTCGCCAAGGATTACCGTTGGGGTTGGTTCCCATCTGTTTCATTGGGTTGGAACGTCAGCAAAGAGCCTTTCATGGAGAGCGTTGAAGGCATGGACCTCAAGTTCCGTATGAGCTACGGTAAGACTGGTAACCAGGAGGGTATCGGTAACTACGCATACCAGCCTAAGCTTTCTGCCGGTTACAACTACGGTAACGAGAGCGGTTTCGCAGTATCTGACTTCGGTAACGAGCAGCTTACATGGGAAAAGGCAGACCAGTATGACATCGGTCTCGATATGGGATTCTTCCACGACAGACTCACAGTTATCGTTGACGCATATCTCAAGAATACATCCGACCTTCTCTACAGCATGCCTGTACATGGTACAACAGGTAGAACCTCAATGCTTACCAACATCGGTTCAATGCAGAACAAGGGTATTGAGCTCACTATCGGAGGTAGCCTTGATTTCGGTCCTGTACATTGGGATTCAAACTTCAACATCTCACGTAACGTCAACAAGGTGACTAGCCTCCTCGGCGACAACGAGCCTGTATCAATCGGTAGCAACCGTATTCTCCAGGTGGGCAAGTCAATCGGTACATTCTGGATCTTCAAGCAGGATGGTCTCTACCAGTACGACGCTGAAGTTCCTAAGCCACAGTACGACCAGGGAGTACGTGCCGGTGACGTGAAATGGCACGACTCTGACGGAAACGGTGTAATCGAGGACTCTGACCGTCTTGCAATGGGTTCATCTGACCCTAAGTTCTTCGGAGGATGGAACAACACATTCTCATGGAAGGGCCTCTCTTTGAACGTCTTCCTTACATATATGTATGGCAATCAGGTATTCATGGGACAGGGTGCCAACATGACAAGAGCTGGTGCAACAAGAAACGTCCTTGCTGAATATGTAGAGAACGCATGGACCGGTCCTGGTTCGACAAACACTTATCCACGAATCATCAACGGATACAGCTTCAACCAGAAGAACTCTGACATGTTGCTTCAGGATGGTTCATTCATCAGACTCCGCGCACTCACTCTTGCTTACAACCTTCCAAGAAAGGCGCTTGACAAGATGAAGATGAAAGGTTTCAGAATTTATCTCCAGGGTGACAACCTCTTCCTCCTTACCAAGTATGCAGGATGGGACCCTGAGGTTTCTGCAAACCTTGACCCACGATTCTTTGGCGTAGATAACCTCAGCGTTCCACAGCCAAGAACATATACATTTGGTGTGAATCTGACTTTCTAAATGATCTGCCTTATGAAAAAGAATATATTATTTATACTTTCACTTATTTTCCTCCTTCCTTCATGTGCTGACATGTTGGATCAGTACTCGCACACAGCGATTCCGCCTGATGCTGTGGTTGAGAGCGACCTCGCTGCTGTAAGGACAGGAATGTACAACAGAGTACAGGAGGCACCAGGAACATTGACATACGTTATCTTTGACTTCTGCGGTGGTGACATCAACCAGAAGGAGTACACTCCTATCCAGCTCATCGACGCTCAGCTCAAGTCAGGTTCGACAATGTCAGGCGAATGGAACGGTTTCTATTCTGCACTTTACCAGGTAAACAACACAATCTACGTTGCTAACCGCCTTAAGAACTCTCCTCTCTATGAGACTACTCTTGGTGAGGCGTATTATTTCCGCGCATACATCTACATGAGCCTTGTAACCCGTTTCGGAGGCGTTCCTCTTCTTAGAGAAAACACTCAGGACATCGTTGCAAGATCATCTGCAGAGGATTGCTGGGAACTCATTTATGAGGATATCACAAATGCTATCGACCTTCTCGGATCGACAAACACATACTACTATGTATCACAGGATGCTGCAAAGGCGCTGAAGGCAAGAATCTGTCTCTACATGGGCCTTAAGGAAGAGGCAAAGAATCTTGCTGAAGAACTCATCACAAGCGGCAAGTACAAGCTTGATACATTCGAGAACATCTTCAACACTTATCCTACCCGCAAGAACAACTCAGAGACAATCTTCGCATTCCTTTGCCAGGATCAGGCACAGTCAGGAATCCAGATCGGCAACGAGTTCTACTCATATGACTACATATACAAGGGTAAGGGTACTTACACAGTTCCTCAGAGCTTCTATGAGGCATGGGAAAGCAATGACAATAGAAAGGCAAGATCTGTCATCTCTGAGGGTGGTTACTATCGTCTGAACAAATATCCTGCAGGACAGGGTGGCACAGACCCGGTTATCATTTCACGTATCGCCGAGATGTACCTCATCAGTGCAGAGGCACAGGGTTACCCAGGAGGTGTTGCACGCCTCAACGAACTTCGTCAGGCACGCGGACTTTCAGGAGCATCTGTTACAAATCAGGAAAGCATGATCAACGCAGTCCTCAAGGAGCGTAGATTCGAGCTTTTCGGAGAGAACCACAGATATTATGACCTCGTCAGAACAGGTAAGGCAATAGAGACACTTGGCATCAAGGAATTCCAGTTGCTCTTCCCTATCCCAGACACAGAGATCACCAAGTCAAAGAAGATTCTTGTACAGAACAAAGGATACTAATACTAGAATTCTATGAAGACAAATATAGCATTAACACTATTCGCTGCTGCAGCGCTTACATTTGCTGCCTGCGAAGAATATAGCCAGGAGTGCCAATATCCGGCAGCTGCTGCTAAATCAGAGATCGGTAAGAAGTTGGTTGAAAACACCAAATACATCTACTCGGTCTATAGCGACGAGAGCTGGGAACTCCACCCAGGTGTAGAGGTTACCGAGCTTTCATATCTCAACAACGAAGGTAGATCAATGAGAACATTCTGGTACAAGATCGATCTCACCAATCCTAACGTATCACTTGAATGTATCACCCCTAAGAATCTTCCGGCAACATCAGCTACCTGCGAGCCGCTCAGCACAATGCTCAGCCACGTTGACAGGGAAGGCCACAAGGTTCTCGGCGGAATCAACACTGACTTTGGCGGTGGCGCCGGCGCTCAGGGAGTTTACTGGATGAATGGCGTATGCATCAAATCAAAATTCAACTTCCTGCAAGACCGCCCAAGATGTTTTGTGAACATCGGTCTGAACAAGAAGGTGGACATCAAGACTGAAGAGGAATACAGCAGTTACCTCGCTTCCAACGCAGCAAATATGGGAAATGTATTCTGCGGAAGCCCAAGACTCATCGCGAACGGTAAGATCGACATTGCTGTACCTAACGACCTTGATTCAGAGTCTCATCCAAGAACAGCTATCGGTGTCATGCCTGACAAGACTACTGTATATCTTATGGTAGTGGACGGTAGAAGATACACATATTCCAATGGTATGTATCTCCAGATTCTTGCTGAAATGTTCCAGGCTCTCGGTTGCGAAGAGGCTCTCAACCTCGACGGTGGCGGATCTTCTACTTTCATCATCGCTCAGGAAGGTGAATACGGCGACCCTGCCCGTATGGATGTACGCAACTGGCCTAATGACAATGGTGGATCAGAGAGAGACCTTCACAACGGTCTTGCAATCATTGCTAAATAACCAAACGAAAAGATCATGAAAAAGATATTTTACATCATTTTGGCGATCATTGCTTTCACAGCATGCGAAACATCGTGGCTTGATGAAAGCAAACACCCGATGCCTGACGGTGTCGGTGCAAAGCCTGAGTTTGTCTTTGATGGCGAAACAACAATCAGTGTAAATAAACTTGGCGGTGATTATTCCGCTACAATCAAAGCGAATCAGCCTTGGCTTGTCGAGAGTACAGAAAGCTGGATCACTGTTACCAGCGACAGAGTGGGCAAAGGTGACGGAAGTGCAGAAACCGTAACATTTACAGTCGGAAAGAACCCGAGCCTTGAGCCACGTGAGGGTAAGATCAGAATGTGGATCACAAATGAGGATGAAGCATTCATCATCATCAAGCAGGATCCTCTTCTTATCGAGGACCTTGGAACTGACTACTACATTACAGTTGACGGTACAGGCGACGGTTCATCATGGGCTAAGGCCACTTCGCTTTCAAATGCACTTGCTGCAGCTGTTGACGCTGACGTGCTCCATGTAGCAGCTGGTACATATGTTCCTACTGACGTCCTCCCTGGTGGAGCAGCAGGCGGAGACGAGACTTTCTTCGTAAAGGCAAACATTACCCTTATCGGAGGTTACCCTGCTAATCCTAAGGACGGTGACGTGGCTGACCCAGAGAAGAATAAGGTAATCCTTTCAGGAGAAGACGTATACTATCACGTAATGGTAGTCGGAGCTCCTAAGTCTGACCTCTTCTCAGTGAAGATCAGCGGTATCACACTTACAAAGGGTAAGGCATTCACAACTGCAACTCAGGTTCCTATCAACGGAGGTATCGTTTACAAGAGCTACGGTGCAGGTATGGCAATCAGTGGCGGTCGCAACCTTATCGAGAACTGCCAGATCATCGGCAACTATGCTGAGAAATCGGTATCTGGTCTCTTCCTTACAGGTGGCGCAGAAACTACACTTAGAAACTGTAGTATCTCAGAAAACTCAGGAAAGGGTAACGGTAATGCTGTATGGAATGGTCCTAACGCTGTTACATACATGTACGATTGTGTAATTGCACGCAACAGCTCTACTGGTGTAGGTACAATCTACAACTACGAGATCAGTGCAGGAAACGGAACTCCATCACTTTACATGGCAAACTGCGAAGTAACAGGAAACAGCAACGGTAGCTACGGTGCACTTTATAACCGAGATGGAAATGCTGTTGTATTGAACTGTACAGTTCATGGAAACACAGCGAAGACCGGTACTGGACTTTTCTGCTATGGAAGCAATGGAATAATGACTGTTATCAGCAGTACAATTACCGGAAACACAGCTACGACTGACGCCGGCGGTATTACAACAGGTAGCAACGCCAAGGCATATGTCTACAACTCTGTGATCGCAGGTAATACTGCTCCTGCTGGAAAGAATGCTGATACCGGAGTTATTACAGATTCTGCTAACTCAATCCTTACCGGCGATGCAGGAATGTTCGGTGCATACAATGCAGGTGTATATCCACTCCTCAGCGGTTCTGGATTGACTGGCGGTATGTCTGCAGACCAGCTTAAGGGCATTAACACTAACATGTCAATCTTCCCTATTATCCCAGAGGATGTGGTTGTCGACGCTAAGGGCAACCAGAGAACTGGCACAATGATGGGTGCATACATCGGCAAATAGTCCGAAGTATCTATAACACGAGCAGTGGCCACCTTCCGGTGACCACTGCTTTTATTTTATAGATTCATTAGACTTTCTGAGTTGAAGCTAAAACACTATCGTGCATTTCTCATTTTCGAGATCCTTCTGGCGCTGTATCCATTCCTCTCGCGGTTCCTCCTGCGGCTGAGGCCACCAGAATCCCTTTGAAGAATAGGTTATCGCAGCCTTCTTACTATCGATCTGCATAACAGCAAAGCCTATATCTCCATAGAATGTTGCCGGGAGTCCTACTACAGGCATCATATGCTGAGGCTTCTTCGGACGCAGGAATACAAGAGTCTTGTTCCAGATATGATTGTGACCATGAATGAATCCGACCACAGACGGCGACTCTGTCATTACAGTCATGATATTCTTCATCTCCTTTGGATGATGATGGGCTCCAAGAATCACTGGACGATCATTTTCGGCAAGATATTTCTTTAACCATTCGATCTGATCATCGCTGATTTCACCTCCCACTGTCGTCTTCTGCTTAGGTTTCAAGCCAGGAAGCTCTGCCAGTGAATCGAGAAGTATTATATCCAACTCCGGAAGCTTCACGACTGACACTGCCCTGCCCGGCACAGGCGTATCTTCCGCATATTCCGGGAATACCTTGAAGAACGGAGCACGGCGGTCATGGTTACCGAGAGTCATTGTAACCTTGATTCCAGCATTCTCCAGCGGTTTAAGCAGCGTTGCTGCATATGTATAATCCTCCTCGAGTCCATAATCCCAGGCCACATCGCCGAAAATGAGGACATTTGCCGGCAGCGGCTTCATCGAAAGGATCTCCTTGATACGAAGATTCAGGGAAGTCGGATTATACGGATACTTGAACGGCTTGCCATCCTTGAATTCTCCGCAGATATGAATATCCGACAACAAGACTACCTTGGAAGGATCAATACCCTTCTTTTCAACCTTAGGCTTCGCCTCTGCCAACTGTTCAAGGCCACCCAATACCGCCGCGCTTGATGTCAGTACCGAAGCTCCACCCAACGCAACCACTGTACTCAAAAACTCCTTTCTGTTCATATGAATGAATTTGTTGTATCAATGCAAATATAACAAATTTAGCATTTCGCCACGCAGTCGCCAGAAACAAAAAAGAAGAGTTGTTAAATTTGTGATTTACACATCTTTAACAACTCTTCTAAGTGCGGGCGAAGGGAATCGAACCCATACGCCTCTCGGCACCAGATCCTAAGTCTGGCTTGTCTACCAATTTCAACACGCCCGCGAGGGATTGCAAATGTACTACAAAATATTGAATTTGCAAATTTTAGAAACAGAATCCGAGACGGATACTGAAACTCATCGCAACGTTCGGATGATATGTACCGAACCAATGCCAGAGTTCGAAGCCATGGTGATATCCGGTTTCAGCAGGATTTCCGAAGGCATATCCGCCGCCAACCCAGAAATCAACAAGCAATCTCTTATATAGATACTGATAACCAACTGTTCCAAGGACGGCTCCCATATTTGCCAAAGTCCTGACATTCATCTGCTTTGAATCATATGTATAATGGGAATACATGACCTCCGGACGGAGATAGAAACCCTTGAGTGACAGACCGTCGTTATCCGGAAGGAAGAACTTATGACCATATCTCACTGTAAAGCCAAGAGGATTGTTCTTATACTTGTCAAAGCCTGCACATATAAGACTGCCGCAGATCTCACCGCTCTGACGGATTTCCGGGAATGCACGCTCATATGACACCTTTGTACTTCCGCTGATCCAGGACAGGAATGTAATCTTCACTGAATTAAGATAGTCCGTCTGAACCGGCTTGGACTCAACAGACGATCCAGCGCGCAAATCAACTCCGGCAATGCAGAACACAGCCAGAATTACCACAATAATCTTTTTCATAAATACGTTTCAGGTTACTCTTAAATAAAAAAAGAGGAAAAATCTTTCGACTTTTCCTCATTGGTAGCGGGGGTGGGAATCGAACCGCACGACCTTCGGGTTATGAGCCCGACGAGCTACCAACTGCTCTACCCCGCGATATTGGACTGCAAATATACGGACAATTTTTGAAACTGCAAATTTTTATTG
>JAEIGA010013192.1_pt1 | contig 12571 bp, 9 predicted proteins | sample 9270691 | NCBI WGS metagenome assembly JAEIGA01 (sample SAMN17057246, study PRJNA624740) | gut metagenome | biome: biome; isolation source: fecal sample | host: Bos grunniens | place: China: Xizang | collected 2019 | reverse complement strand
TGGAGCTACAGCCTTCAAGGAGAAATTACCTAAGCCCTTGATCTTTACTTGTTTATCTGTTTTTAGGCCTTCTACAATCCCCTCCAATAGGGCATTGAGAAACTTTTCCGCTTCTTGTTCGGAAGTGTTGGCCTGTTCAGCCACTGCCTTGCGCAGTTCGAGCCATGTGAGTTTTTCGTTTGCCATATCTTACAGGTTTTTTAGTTGTTCTTTGATGCTTGCATTGGCTTTGAAGGTCAATTGCATTTTCTCTGGAATAGTGGTAAGCTCTTTGGTCTTAGGGTGCATGACGGTACGTGCGCTTTTGCGCTGCATTTCTAAAGCACCAAATCCCTGTAGTTGCACACTTTTTCCTGCCAACAATTCTTTTTGTAGAACTGCTACAGTGGCACTCAGCATCTCTTCGGTGTGAGTTTTTGTCATCGAAGTGCTCGAGGCAATTTTGTTGATCAAGTCTTTGTTTGTCATAAACTTGCGTAGAGGTCAAAATCCTCTGATTTTATAATGTTTACGGTATAAAATTCTCCTATTTCCAATCGTTCGCCTTCTTTTGCTATCAGCACCTCGCAATCTACATCAGGTGAGTCATATTGTGTGCGTCCGATATAGTAGTCAGGTTCCTCGCGGTCAATCACAATACGTTGTTTACTACCAACCATTTGTGCCAATATCTCAGCCGATATTTCTTGTTGTATGGACATCAGTGTATCTACACGACGTTCTTTTTCTTCTTGCGGAATGTCATCTTTATAGTGTCGCGCAGCGAACGTGCCTTCTTCCTCGCTATAAGCAAAAGCTCCCATACGGTCGAAACGCATTTCTTTCACCCATTGGCATAGTTCGTTGAAGTCTTTTTCTGTTTCTCCTGGGTGTCCCACCAACAAAGTGGTTCGGATACAGATACCTGGTATCTCTTTTCGAATACGAGTGATGAGTTCATCCTGCTCTGCACGTGTGATACGACGACGCATCTTATCCAATACATTGCTCGAGCAATGTTGCAACGCAATATCCATGTATTTGCATACATTAGAATGCTTTGCCATCACAGGTAGAATGTCGTATGGAAAATCGGTAGGATAGGCATAATGCAATCTTATCCATTCTACGCCGCTTATTTGTGCCATCTCATCTACAAGGTGAGCCAGGCGGTGTTCTTTGTACAGATCTAATCCATAGCTAGATAAATCTTGCGCTATTACATTAAACTCTTTTACGCCCTGAGCCACCAACCACTTGACTTCTTCTAATATCTCTTCCATTGGGCGCGAAGTAAACTTACCCGTGATCAGAGGAATAGCGCAGTAGGAACAATGGCGATTGCATCCTTCAGCAATCTTTAGATAGGCATAATGCTTTGGGGTGGTGAGCATACGCTCGTAATCTCTGCCTTCAGCCTTTAACTTTTCGCCTATCAGTTCTTCAACTATTCCTAAATAATCAAATTTTCCATACCATTTATCTACTTCAGGAATTTCCGCAGGTAGTTCTTTCGAATAGCGCTGAGAAAGACAACCCATGACATACAACTTTTTTAGTTGTTTTTTTGCTTTTCGATTTGCGAAGTGTAGAATAATCTCAATACTTTCCTCTTTTGCATCTCCAATAAAGCCACAAGTATTAATAATGGCTATCTCTCCGTCTGGAGTAGGTGAGTCATGTACACAACGATATCCTGCCAACTCCAATTGGCGCATCAATCGCTCTGCATCTACAAGGTTTTTCGAGCAACCCAATGTGATAATATCTATCTCGCCTTTACGCAATTCTTTAATTTCCTAATTCGCTATGGAACTTGATTCTCACTAGTCGTACATTGATCTCGTCATAGTCATCTTCGCCCAACTCTTCCATGGCTTGGCGGATATTGTCATTATCGGCATGACGGAAGTAATAATAGATATCTGCTTCCTCGTCTGGATCAACAACTTCCTCAATAAAGTACTTGATATTCAATTTTGTTCCAGAATATACGATAGCTTCAATCTCCTCCAACATTTCCTCCATGGACATACCAAGACGCTCTGCTAAGTCGTCTAATGCCACACGGCGGTCAATTGCTTTGATTATTTCAATCTTTCGTGCAGAGTTCTTTGCCACGGTACGCACGCGCAAGTCTTCTGGACGAATGACATCGTTTTCATCTACATATTCTTTGATCAATCGAATGAACTCTTCGCCATATCGTTTCGCCTTTCCTGCACCTACACCAGGGATGTTTTGCATTTCTTCCATAGTGATAGGATAGTTGGTTGCCATAGCTTCCAAACTTGCATCTTGGAAGATTACAAATGGTGGTACGTTCATGCGCTTACTTACTTTTCGACGCAAGTCTTTTAGAATGGAGAATAGCACATCATCTGCAGCCGCGCAAGTGGCTATTCCACGAGTGATTTCGCTATCATCATCATCGTTAGGAACTTCTATTGGTACTTCAAATAGCACAGGGCGTTTCAAGAATTTCTTGCCAGTAGAGGTTAGCTTCAGATCACCATATGATTCTATATCTTTCTTGATGTAGCCGCTTACCATCGCTTGACGAATAATGGCGTAGAGATTTGCCTCGTCTTCATCTTCACCACAGCCAAAGTTCTCTAGTTCCGTATGTTTATATGCCAATACACCGGCAGACTCTTTTCCTTTGATGATATCCACGATATGCTCCGAACGGAATTTCTCATTAAGTTGTAGAATTGTTTCTAAAATTAATCCTAATAACTCCGTTGCATCCACCATCTTGTAAGTCTTGCGGCAGTTATCACAGCCTCCGCAATCATCCTTCTTGTATTCTTCTCCAAAATAGTGTAACAATAGTTTTCTGCGGCAAATCGAACTTTCGGCATATGATTGTGTTTCGAAAAGCAATTGATTGCTGATCTCTTGTTCCGAAACTGGTTTTCCTTGTTGGAATTTTCTTAGACGTTCAATGTCTTTTGGTGAATAATAGCAGATACACTGTCCTTCGCCACCATCACGACCCGCACGACCTGTCTCTTGATAGTATCCCTCCAAAGATTTTGGAATATCATAGTGCACCACAAATCGTACGTCTGGTTTGTCAATACCCATTCCGAAGGCGATAGTAGCTACAATCACCTGCACTTTCTCCATCAGGAATGCATCTTGATTGGCACTTCGTGTCGCAGCATCCATGCCAGCATGATAAGGGAGAGCTGGGATATTATTCACGCGCAAGGTCTCTGCCAAATCTTCCACCGTCTTGCGGCTTAGGCAATATACGATACCTGATTTTCCCTCCATGGAACGAATATAACGTACCAAATCTCTGTCCACATCATCTGTTTTTTGACGGATTTCATAGTACAAGTTTGGACGGTTAAATGATGATTTGAACACGGTGGCATTCATCATGTCCAAGTTCTTTTGTATATCATTCTGCACTTTTGGGGTTGCGGTTGCTGTCAAAGCAATAATAGGTGCTTTGCCAATTCGCTCTACGATAGGGTGAATTCTGCGGTACTCAGGACGGAAATCATGTCCCCACTCAGAGATACAGTGTGCCTCATCTACAGCGTAGAACGAAATTTTCACCTCTCGCAGGAAATCTACATTCTCCTCTTTGTTCAGCGACTCAGGTGCCAAATACAACAATTTTGTCTTTCCTGACAAAACATCTGCCTTTACCTGATGAATCTCTGGTCGTGAGAGAGAAGAGTTGATGAAGTGGGCTACACCATCCTCCTCGGAATAGTTGCGCATAGCGTCCACTTGGTTCTTCATCAACGCAATCAGCGGAGAGATTACAATCGCCAAACCATCCATTAAGAGCGATGGAAGTTGATAACAAAGACTCTTACCGCCGCCTGTTGGCATCAGTACGAACGTGTCTTTTCCGTCCATCAGATTAGAGATGATGGCTTCTTGATTTCCTTTGAATGTGTCAAATCCAAAGTGGTGTTGCAATGCTTCTGTTAGTTGTTCATGTCGTGTCATACGAACAAATATAATATATATAATGTGTTAGTCTTCTTAAGTTGTGAATTTTTGTGCAAAGATACAACATATTTTTGATATGTGCAATAGTTTGTATCATTTTTTTTGTAGATGCAAAATACTCTTATATTTGTTGTTTATGTTTTGACATCTAAAACACGAGAAGATAACGAGAGGATAAGCATAGGATAACACTGAGTATATATAGCAAAAGACATCCGTTAATGGATGTCTTTTTTTTGCTTTTGAGCCACTGGCCGGACTCGAACCGGCGACCCACGCATTACGAATGCGTTGCTCTACCAACTGAGCCACAATGGCAAATACGCCGCAAAATTACTGCTTTTTTGTGAAATATGCAAATATTTTTGCGTAAATCGGAAAAAAAGTGTAATTTTGCACGCAAAAATACGAAGATAAGTATTATGAAACTGAATTTTAACATAAGAGAGTTTTTCAAAAACACCCTTAATCTAACTCATTACGTGGATATTCCTGCTGCGAGTGATAACATTAGAAAAAATATCCCATTTCGTGGACCAAACGTATATATTCTTTTTGTGGCTATCATTATTGCTAGCGTGGGGCTTAACGTGAATTCCATACCCGTTATCATAGGTGCCATGCTCATTTCTCCACTCATGGGACCAATCATCGGATTGGGATTGGGACTTGGGACGAACGATCGTGAATTAGTGCTCTTTTCCATTAAGAACTTACTTATAATGGTAGGTATTAGTTTGTTAGCTGCTACTTTGTACTTTATTCTCACTCCATTGGAGATTGATAACCCAACGGAGCTTCTAGCACGTACAAGACCTACGATCTACGACGTGTTTATTGCTTTGTTTGGTGGTTTGGCGGGCGTCTTGGAAACTGCTCGCAAGGAGAAGGGTACTGTTATGGCGGGTGTAGCTATTGCTACTGCCTTGATGCCACCACTTTGTACAGTGGGGTACGGAATAGCTAATCTTAGTCTGCAATACACTTTAGGTGCGCTCTTCCTATTCTCTATCAACTGTATTTTTATCGCTATGGCAGCCTATTTGATGGCAAAGTTCCTCAAGTTTCCAATGCGCACCGTTGAACAACACAGAACGCGTTACTATATCTTGTCCTATAGTTTAGTTATTCTCTTGGCAGGCATTAGTATAGTAACGGGTTATCAGGTGATTCGAGAGAATGAGTTTACCAAAAGTGCTAATCGATTTGTAAAAAAGAATCATACGATAGGTAAGACTTATATATATGATTATCAGGTTGATATCGATAAAAAACCATACAAGATAGAACTTAGGTTAGCTGGGGAGTCTTTGAATAGTGATACTCGCGAGATGCTCATGCGCGATGCGGAGAGTTATGGGATCATGCGCTCGCAAATAGTGATACATGAAGATGCTACGGTACAAATAGACCAATTCAATGAGACGGAGATTGTCAAGAACCTTATTTCTACTAATGCGAGCAATATGCAAGTGCGTGATGACTCAATAAAGGTACTTAATGCGCAGATAGCTGCCTATAAGCAACAAGAATTACCTGCCGTGCAGTTAGCTGCTGAGTTGCAAACACAACTACCTTCCATTACGCGAGTAACATTGGCGAAGGGAACTGAACTGGAAAATACGATTGTCACCTCTGAGCAGCAGGTGGTTATAGTAATATATACTACAGATTCTCCAACCGATGAAGAGAGATTACGATTATACGAGTGGCTCAAAATACGATTACAAGTTCAAGACTTAGAGATAATTTTTAACTATCAACCAGCAATTCCTATTGTTCAATGAAACTACACCTTACATTTATATTATTTCTGTTTGGGTTGACTGCGCAAGCGCAGCATGTCACAAAAATCCTAAGCACTAATATACGCACGTTGCGCGCGCGATACCTGAGCGAAGCATTGGAACCCAATGGAAACCCACAAAGACCATATCTCCTGCTCCAAGATGGGGTGGTGGATGGCTCCGAAGCAGAGAATACTTTGGAGATTTCCTTCGATGAACTCAGCCACGATGCCAAACAATACAGTTATCGCGTCTTGCATTGTAATCGCGATTGGAGTGTCAGCGATATTAGTAGTTACGAGTATCTTGATGGCTTTACGACGGGTGATGTTGTGAATTATGAGCTCTCACTTAATACCCAACAAGCCTACACACACTATTGGTTGGAGTTTCCAAATGCTGACATGCAACTCAAAGCTAGTGGCAATTATCTCCTGCAGGTATACCAAGATGGTGATCCCGAGCAAGTAGTTGCTCAGGTGTGCTTTATGGTCGTAGAACCGATGGCGGAGATTGATGCGAAAGTGCGAGCAAATACTGATATAGAACTTAGCGGTAGGTATCAGCAGTTAGATATCGATTTACTAACGAACTCATTGAATATACGTGATCCGCAAGATGTAAAAGTTGTGGTTCAGCAAAACGGACGATTGGATAACGTAATTACCCTCGCGAAACCCACTTTCGTTGAACCTCGCCGTTTGCGTTATATAAACAATCCTGCTTTGATCTTCGAAGCCGGAAATGAGTTTCGACACTTTGATGCATATTCCGCTTATTATGCAGGTTATCACGTGGATGTGGTGGACTACGCGCAAGGCGAGTATCATGTCCTACTTGATATGGATGAGATTCGTGGCGCAATGGGCAAGGGAGCTGGTCGTGAGGGATTGCCTTATATGACGGAGTTAGATGCAAATGGACAGTGGATTGTCAATTGCGAAAAGACTGATTTCCCTGATATCGAGGCTGAGTATATGTGGGTACACTTCTGTTTACCTGTGCCTTATCCGCTGATGGATGCTCGTGTCTTCATTGGTGGCGATCTTTTTTATAATCAGTTTACATCTGCTAATATGATGCATTACGATGCAGAACGAAAATGTTATTTCGCACGTGCATATTTAAAACAGGGAGGATACAACTACATGTATTATGCAATACGAACGAATGATAAGATTCAAACTCGTGATAGTCAAATTAGTGCCTCTCTCTTACCGCTTGAAGGCTCACATTGGCAGACGCAAAATGAATATCTAATAAAGGTTTACTATCGCCCTTTTGGAACAAGATACGACCAACTAATAGGTATAAAAAGATTGTAAAGAATGTTAAAATTTTGATTTAGTTCTCTTTTCGTAATGGTAGTCTAAAAAATATGATATAGTGTAATTGAAATTAATAATAACTACTTCCGTATTTCGCCACTACCATAATAAAAAAAAGAGTTCAGCTATTGCATATCTAAAAAAAAATGTGTAATTTTGCAGCCGATTTTAGAAAAGAGAAGCGCAGATTGCGCGTTTTATCGAAAGTATGAAGAAAAAAACTTACTTAGACAATCAAGGTACTGCCCTTCCTTATCCTTGGTTGATTAACACGGCGCTTTGCATAGTAGGAGGGTATCAACGATTGAAGTTGAACTACTGGAGTCGCCATCCTAAGCATGCTGCAGAGAAGACTTTGCGCGATATACTTACCATCTCGCGCGACACAGTATATGGAAAAGAGCATCATTTTGATGTGATTTTGTCGGCGACCAATACCGAAGACTTTTTCCGTCTATATCGCCAATATGTTCCTGTAAATGATAGTTTTGAGCCATTGCGCCCATATGTGGAGCGTCATAAGAATGGCGAGGAGAATGTTCTCTTTCCGGGAAAACCTGATATGTATGCCACCACGTCGGGTACTACAGCTGAACCCAAATGGGTTCCTATGACGCATAAGTATCTCAAGGATGTTTATGGCAAGATGACCCATATCTGGATATGGAATTTCATATGCCATCGTAGTCGCATCTTTGGAGGTCATTTGTTTACGACTGTAGGTAAAGAACTAGAGGGGTATGCTCCTGATGGTACTATCTTCGGTTCTGTGTCTGGTGTTTTAGTTCGGGATGTGCCTAAGATTATCAAAAAACACTATACAGCTCCTGCTTGTGTGATGTCAATTGATGATTATGCTGCGCGCAACTATACCCTGATGCGCCTCGCTATGCAGTATCGCGATGTTACGCTCTGGGCTACAGCCAATCCTAGTACTATCTTGGAATTGCTTCGTACCTTGCATGAGAATGTCGAAGAGATGATTGACGATATTGAGAAGGGTACATTGAGTTGGAACTTCGATATATCTGAATATATCCGCGAGGAGTTGCACGCTTATATGGTGCCACAACCTCAACGTGCCGAGGAGTTGCGCCAATTGCTGAAAGAACATGGAAAACTAGAACCAAAACACTTTTGGCCATGGTTACAATTACTTTCTACCTGGAAGTGCGGCAATACCAAAATATATATGGAGAAATACATGGATCAGTTTGACTGGAGCAAGACTTTCTATCAAGAATTAGGATATATTGCCACCGAATGTCGATTTGGTTTCTCTTTGGACGATACCAATGAATCTGTCCTCTTCCCTCATTTCCACTACTATGAGTTTGTAGAAGAAAGTGAATTAGATAATCCGCATAAGCACTTCTTGCAAATCTACGAATTGGAACGTGGCAAACGCTATTGTGCATATGTGACTACTTATTCTGGTTTATTCCGCTATAATATGAATGATTTGGTGGAAGTGGGAGGTAAGTTCTATGAAACACCTACTGTTCATATGGTATCTAAAGTCAATGGTATTGTCTCTATGACGGGCGAGAAACTTTATGAACCACAGTTTATAGATGCGGTGCACAAGGCAGAAGAACTCATGGATATTAAGACCAAATTCTTTGTTGGTTTTGCTGATATTCGCGAGTCGAAATACCACTTCTATTATGAGTTTGTAGACGAGAATGTAGATCAACAAACCGCTGATGAATTTACCAAGATTGTTGACCGTAAGTTACAGGAAATCAATAACGAATATGAATCAAAACGCGCTTCTTTCCGCTTGAAAGAACCACAAGCGCACATCTTGCTGAGCAATGCCTATGCACGTTTTAAAGCAGCTTGTTTGCGCGATGGATTCCGCGACGGACAATTCAAGTTCAATCTTCTTATGCAAGATGATATGCGCCGCCGTAAGTTCGATCAAATAGAACGACAAGATCGCTTCTCGGATATGATCATGGAGTGGGCGGATAATATTGATACCCGCATTAAAGGACGTCAAAAGGCGCGCGCAGAGCGTCGTACGGAACGCCAAAATCGCCGTAAGAAGTGAAAAAAATAATCCCATATTTGGCAATAACTTTCGCCATGCTTTGTTGGGCAGGAGCGGGTATTGCCGTCAAAGAAGCGTTGGTGGCTTTCACGCCGCTGACGCTTATTGTTTTGCGCTTCACTATTGCTGTTCTGCTGATGATGACTATTGGGCTCGTTTTTCGCAAAAGTGAAGTACTGAGGTTGCAACTTCCTGATAAAAAAGATATTCCACTATTTCTTCTAGGTGGACTGTTTCAGCCCTTTTTATATTTTATCTTTGAAACATATACCTATCAGAGTTTTGCATCGCCCACCATTGCAGAAGCTATGCTTAGTACACAGCCTATTATGGCACCGTTAATGGCTTTTCTGCTGTTGCGTGAACAGGTAACACGCAATAATATTTGGGGTATTGTTGTTTCTACAGCAGGAATGTTGTTGCTCTTGTTGGCAGGTGTGGGTGATTACCACTTGGGGAGTCCTTGGGGTGTATTGCTTTCGATTATAACTGTCTGTATGTCTGTTGGATATACGATAATACTTCGCCGTATTCCTACACACTATTCTTCGCTTTCAATCGTTTTCTATGTGCAGTCCTTTGCTCTGTTGCTCTTTTATTTGCTATGGGGTGGAAATCAACTATTGATGCCCTCAAAGCCCGAATTATGGAATTTCTCAACTCTCGAATTCCTCAAAGCGGGGATTTCTGTGCTTTATTTGGCTATTTTTGCTTCAGTTACAGCGTTTATTCTATTTTGTTATACGGTACGCCAAATCGGCGTTACACGTGCTAATGTATTTAATAATATCCGTCCTGTGTTCACTGCTCTACTGATGTGGATGCTTTTTGACGAGCGACTCCCGATATGGAAACTTATTGGTATCTTTTTGATCATTATAGGGCTTTTTATCTGTCAACGGAAGTCACTCGGTACTACATAGTAGTATTTTTGAAAAAAAATCACCCTAAATTCTTGCGTATATGAAAAAAAAGTAGTAATTTTGCAGGCAATTTTAAGAAATTGCAAAAAAAGATGTCGATTACACGTAACATAGTACAAATTCCGGCTCTTGTGGATCTTCATGTCCACTTTCGTGAGCCGGGTTTTTCGTATAAAGAGACTATCCTTACGGGTAGCATGGCAGCAGCTGCATCAGGTTATAGTGCGGTGTTTACCATGCCTAATCTCAATCCTGTTCCTGATACCCTTGAGCACTTGCAAGAGCAGCTTGATATTATCCGTCGTGATACGTACACGGGTGTTTATCCCTATGCGTCTATTACGGTAGGTCAGAAGGGTGCAGGCGAACTAGTGGACTTTGAGGTCTTAGCTCCTCATGTAAAGGGCTTTTCTGATGACGGACGTGGTATTCAAGATGAGGCTCTTATGCGCGAAGCTATGAAACGCTGTTGTGCGGTAGATCGTGTCATGGTGGCTCATTGCGAAGTGGAGGCCTTGCTCAATGGCGGCTATATTCACGCGGGAGAGTATGCTAAAAACAACAATCACCGTGGCATCGTGTCTGAGAGCGAATGGCAAGAGATTGAACGCGACATCCGTCTGGTAGAAGAGACTGGGTGTCGTTTTCATATATGCCATATCTCTACCAAAGAGTCTGTGGAACTCATTCGCCAGGCTAAAGCTAAAGGATTGCCTGTGACATGTGAGACAGCGCCACACTATTTGCTCCTTTCTGACAAGGACTTGCAAGAGGAAGGCAAGTGGAAAATGAACCCACCTCTCCGTGCAGAGGAAGATCGCCTTGCGCTCATCGAGGGTATCAAAGATGGCACGATCGATTGTATTGCTACTGACCACGCACCTCATAGTGAGGAGGAAAAGAGTAGGGGCTTGGAGAAAAGTGCTTTCGGTATTGTAGGCATAGAAACAGCATTCCCACTCATGTACACCCATTTCATAAAGACAGGTGTTATCACCTTTGAGCGTCTCATAGAACTTATGTCTACTAATCCTGCGCGTATCATTGGTATTGACAATAGCAATTCATATGCGTACTACGATTTAGATGCTTGCTACAAGATTGATCCTGCGAATTTCCTTTCTATGGGTAAGGCAATGCCATTCGAAGGATGGGAGGTTTATGGCAAATGCGTAAAGACTATCGTGAATGGAATAACGGTTTATAACAATACCAATCAGTAGTTTGCCCCTTAGTTGCCCCCTATCTCCATAGGAACTTCATAGGAACTTCATAGGAACTTCATAGGAACTTCACTGCGAGATTAACATAAAATAACGAAGAAATGAAGCAGATTATATTTGAAATAAAATCCAACGAGCAGATCGCTAAAAATGTCTATCGTATGCTCCTTGCAGGTGATACTGCAGGCATTCTTCCGGGACAGTTCGTTAATATCCGTGTCGCAGGGCAGTTTCTGCGTCGTCCAATCTCAGTGTGTAATATTACAGATGGCGTGTTAACCATTATTTACAAAGTTGTTGGTGTCGGTACAGAAGCAATGAGTCATCTTTCTATTGGTACTCAGCTCGACATACTCACTATCTTGGGTAACGGCTATAATCTCAATAAGGCTGGTGATAAACCACTGCTGGTAGGCGGTGGAGTAGGTGTCCCACCTATGTACATGCTTGCTCGCCAACTGCGCGAGATGGGCAAAGATGTCAAGGTTATCCTCGGTTTTAATACCCAAGATGAGGTCTTTTTTGAGAACGAGTTTCGTGCGTTGGGTTGCGATGTGACAGTGACCACTGTAGACGGTAGCCATGGCGTCAAGGGTTTTGTTACCAATGCTATGGACGGACAACAATCCTACTACTATACCTGCGGACCATTGCCTATGATCAAGGCATTGATTAATACACTCGGCACCCATGGCGAAGTGAGTATGGAAGAGCGTATGGGTTGTGGTTTTGGCGCATGCATGGGTTGCACCATCCAAACCACTATTGGTCCTAAACGCGTCTGCAAAGAAGGCCCCGTCTTCCCCGCAGAAATATTACAACTTTGAACCATATTGAACAATTTTGAACTACATTGAACCATACTGAACAATGTTGAATGATAAACTACAAATATCCCTCTCAGGCATCCAACTCGCCAACCCTGTGATCCCAGCATCGGGAACCTATGGTTTTGGTGACGAGTTTGCCGAGTTATATGACATTAACTGCCTCGGCGGTATCTCTTTCAAGGGAACTACCCGCCAAGCACGTTACGGCAATGCACTTCCTCGTATCGCAGAGTGCGGCAACTATGGTATGATCAACGCCGTTGGCCTCCAGAACCCTGGCGTAGAGCATGTTATTGCCCACGAACTACCACGCCTTAAAAGCCACTACAACGGCTGTATCGTAGCCAATGTCAGCGGATTCTCTATCGAGGAATACGTAGAGACTTGCGCCCTCTTGGACAAAGAGCCAATCGACATCCTCGAGGTGAATATCTCCTGCCCTAACGTCCACAACGGCGGTATGGCAT
>JAEIGA010013191.1_pt1 | contig 12571 bp, 10 predicted proteins | sample 9270691 | NCBI WGS metagenome assembly JAEIGA01 (sample SAMN17057246, study PRJNA624740) | gut metagenome | biome: biome; isolation source: fecal sample | host: Bos grunniens | place: China: Xizang | collected 2019 | reverse complement strand
GCAGCTACCGATGAGTTGAAAGTTGGAACTGTAAAATATTTCAAGGATATTGAGAAAGATAACCTTAACGCAGATTCAATGATGTAATGTTTGCCGTAAAGCAACAACAGATAAAAGAGGGAATTTTTTCCCTCTTTTTTTATCTTTGTAACAATAGAAACAGAAGATATCATGCACAGGACAGGCAATTTAAAGGCATTGAGGGAAAAGCTCTCTGCAATGAATGTATCGGCAATCATTATCCCGACAAATGATCCTCATTTTGGTGAGTATACCCAGGACCACTACAAGGTAAGGGAGTGGTTGAGCGGATTCAACGGTTCTGCAGGAACACTTGTGGTAACATTGGAGGACGCCGCATTATGGACAGATTCCCGATATTTTGTCCAGGCTGCCGCACAGTTGCAGGGAAGCGGCATAAAACTTATGAGGATAAAGATGGAGGGTACACCATCCATTGCACAATGGATATTGCAGCAGTATCCTGATGGAGAGGTTGTAGCAATTGACCGATCCCTATTCTCGTATAGCGAGTATGAGGCATTATGCAGCGATCTTGCGCCTTGCAGGATAAAGCTTGTTGACGATATATTTGACGGACTTTGGGAAGGGCGGCCGCAGCTCCGGTTCAACCCTGTCATCTGGCTGGACACAAAGTACGCCGGAGAGAGTTCAAAATCCAAGCACGAAAGGATAGTCGGGGCACTTGGGCTGAAGGATGAGAGATTTGCTTATATAGTTACAATGTGTGATGAGGTAGCCTGGCTATGTAATATAAGGGGAACGGATATAGAGTATAATCCACTGCCGCAATCGTATGCAATCATAACAAATACCGCCATCCATCTTTTTGCAAACCTGGATTCAATATCAGAAGAAGTAAAGGGACATCTTCTCAATGACGGTATAGAGTTGCATCCTTACACTTCATTTTCCCAGTTGTTGTCGCAGTTGCCTGCCGGCACAATAAGAATTGCTTCCAAAAACAGGACAACTGTAAGGGATTATATGGCTATGGATGTACCAGGTGTAAGATTTTTTGACGACCCAATAAGAGGTGGCGCGGTAAATTATTATAAATCAATAAAAAACAATTGGGAAAAAGAGGGGTTCTGTAAGGCTTTTCTTGCTGACGGCATCGCCTGGTGTAAGGTGCTCAAGTTTATAGATGACAATCTGGCTGCCGGAAATGCCCTCAATGAATGGGAAATAGGGGAGAAATTTGCCCAGTTCAGAGGAGAGGACGAGAATTACAGGGGGGAGAGTTTTGAGCCTATTGTCGCCTTTGGAGCGGCGGCAGCCCTTCCTCATTACAGTGCAACAGAGGAGACTTCCCAGATTGTCGGGAAGAACAATTTCCTCCTTATGGATACTGGTGCCCATTATCTTTATGGCACAACTGATACTACAAGGACAATACCGGTAGGGGAGATTTCTCCGGAGCAGAGAAGATATTATACATTGGTGCTGAAAGGAATGATACGCCTTTCAATGGCATGTTTCCCAAAAAATACAAGGGGTTCGCAACTGGATATACTTGCCAGAGGGCCCCTGTTCAATGAAGCTGCAATGTATTTCCATGGTACAGGACATGGTATAGGTCATTATCTGTGTGTACACGAGGGGCCGCAGAGCATAAGGATGGAGGAGAATCCTGTGACGTTGGAACCGGGAATGGTAATATCTAATGAGCCTGCAGTATATATAGAAGGAGAATACGGAATAAGGACTGAGAACGTTATACTGGTACAGCCATGGAAGTTCAATAAAACCAATGAATTCTATAACTTCAGGACCCTTACACTTGTTCCTGTTGATTTGTCTCCGGTAGTGTGGGAATTGCTTGATGCACAGGAAACGGCATGGATAAGAGAGTACAACATGCATGTATATAAAACACTTGCGCCTCATCTTACAGAAGACCAGGCGCAATGGATGTTCAATAAATATCTTGGTTGAAATTACTCAATGACACTTATCGTATAGTCTATATTGTAGACTATATCCGTAGTACCGGTATTCTGAATGCCGGTACTGTTTTTTTCCCTTAAAAAGTGGTATCTGGATTGTGTTGAGAGCGAAGGATTGTTAAGGAACATTGTTGTGATGTCAAATCCCTGGAATGCAAACGGGCTTGGCTCACTGTTAAACAAAGCCCTGTATTTCATAAGGAAACTTTTAACAACAGGTGAAGTGTAATCTACATAATAAGGGAGGGTGAGGTGAAGATTCATCCTGTGGAAATAATCAACCTCAATTGTCTCAAAATTTCTCCATTTTGCAGTTCCGAACAATGTAATGGCCCTTTTCTTTTCTGTAGCTGGGTTGGTATGCAATAAATTGAGGTTCCTCACAACATCGCTCACAAATGCTTCGCTGGTTGAAGGTACAAGCACAAGATTTTCCAGTCCAGGCTCCAATGCGTACATTATTTTATCCATCACACCCCTTCCTTCAAGTATTCCATATGAGAATGTGTTGTACAGGACACCTTTTGTATCAAGCATATCCAATATGGCTTTTACCATAGCACCGTCTGCGCCATCTTTCTCATAAATTACCATAATGCTGTTCTCGAGGCTCGATTTTGATACCAGCAGGTCAACGAGATTCTCTACCTGTGCTTTCTGGGCAGGTGGAACCTGAATGTAATTGATGTTGGAAGAAACAAATTTGTCACCGTTCAAATCTACCGGAGATACAACAGTCGCATCATCATCGGTATAAGGGAGCAGATATGCCATATCCTGGGACTTTACAGGACCTATTATAAGTTTCTTGTCGGAGAGGATCCCGCTGGAAACCATATCTTCAACAGAACTGTACGCATACTGGTCTATGAGGTTAATGGTGATGTCATATCCCATTTTCTTTAAAGTATCGGCTGCGAGAAGAGCGCCTGCATAGAAATCCATGAAATTGGTATTGGGGCCGGCGATGTTTTTCAGATCAAGCGGAAGTATGTATGTGAACTCTGCTCTACTGCCCATTTGAGGAAGGGCAGCGGTTTTGTCATTGTCAAAATCTACTGTAATATCCTGTTGGACAACCGCCTGCTTTTCTTCTGCAGGAACTTTTGCCGGATCCTGCTGTTTCTTCCCGGATTCTTCCATGAGGGCAATGAAACTGCTGTTTGGAATATAAATTACCTGTCTCTTTTTAAGAGCAGTGCTCTGGAGTGAATTGAACTTTATAATATCCATCTCACTAACACCGTATTTATAGGCAATTTCTGCAAGCGTCTGGGATTTCTTTACCCTATGTTTTTTTATGGAATATTTCTTTATGTTTTCTCCCGACAGTTCAAACGGTTTTACAGTGCCTGGAGATTCTGCAGGTGCAGAAGAGGGGATGTATATGGTGCTCCCCTCCTTCAAACCTGCTTCAAGAGTCTTGTTGTTGCGTACAATATCTTCGATTGTAACTTGATATGCCTTGGATAGGGAGTATAAAGTTTCACCTCCCTTAACTTTATGCACAAACATTACTGCCCCGTTTACCTTTACCTTATCTGTAGAGACGGTAATCTGGGGTGATGTCTGGCCCCATGCCATTGCATTGGCCAGAATACAAATTGCTAAAAATAGAGTACGCATGATGAAATTATTTATTACAGACGGGCCAACATGTTCTTTACGTTAGCCTCAATTCTCTCATATGTGTCGTCACCATATGGAGCCTTCTCAAATTTTGAACCTGTAATGTTCTCATATAGCTCAATGTATCTCTCAGAGATACTTGTAACAATCTCCTCAGTCATCTCAGGAACGGTCTGACCCTCCTGGCCGCTGAAGTTGTTGTCCATAAGCCACTCGCGGACGAACTCTTTTGAAAGCTGTTTCTGCTGCTCGCCCTTGTCAAATCTCTCCTGGTATCCATCAAGATAGAAGTAACGGCTGCTGTCAGGTGTGTGGATCTCATCAATAAGGTAAATCTCACCGTCTCTCAAACCGAACTCATATTTAGTATCAACAAGGATAAGGCCCCTCTCTTTCGCAATCTCGCAACCCCTGTTGTAAAGGGCAAGGGTAATTTTCTCAAGTTTATTGTAAATTTCCTCACTTACAAGGCCCTGAGCAATAATCTCTTCTCTTGAGATATCCTGGTCGTGACCGCCAATCTCTGCTTTTGTTGTTGGGGTAATGATAGGAGTTTCAAATTTCTGGTGCTCTTTCATTCCGTCAGGAATCTTGACACCGCAAATTTCTCTTGCGCCAGCCTTGTATGCTCTCCATGAGCTGCCGGTAAGGTATCCCCTTACAATCATTTCAACAGGAAGGGACTCACATTTGTAGCCTACTGTTACCATAGGGTCCGGTGAAGCAATCTTCCAGTTCTTTACAATATCTGAAGTGCTGTCGAGGAATTTTGAAGCAATCTGGTTAAGAACCTGTCCCTTAAAAGGAATGCCCTTTGGAAGCACAACATCAAAAGCTGAAATTCTGTCTGTTGCTACCATTACCATATATTTGTCCTCAATGGTGTATACATCCCTTACTTTACCGTTATAAACAGCAGTCTGTTTTGGGAAATCAAATTGTGTTCTAGTAATAGAGTTCATATCTTAATATTTATTTGTTGCTTATCCATTTGAAAAAATGCCGTATCAGCAGAGCCTCAGACTCAACCGGTACGGCATAATCTCTTATTTTTCCAAGGCTGGTTTACTTGTTTTTAGATTTGATATACTCCTCATTTAATCCTGTAAGGATATCCTGGGTAATATTCAAAGAAGGCTCACCTGCAAGTACAGGAACTGAAAGGATAAGTGCGTAGCCTTTATCCTGGTTGTATTTGGTGATATAGGTCTGGATTGCATCCATAACCTTTCTCATCATTACAGCCTCCTCTTCAGCAAGCTCCATCTGTTTCTGCTGGCTTAGGCTCTGAAGGTTCTGCTCTCTTTCTACAAGTCTCTGCTGCTGCTCCTCAGCCTGGCTTCTTGTAAGAAGACCCTTGTCAATTTTTGTCTGGAAATCTTTAACTGCGCTCTCAAAAGACCTTCCTTTCTTGGTAAGATCTTCCTGTACAGCCTGAACTTTGCTCTCCAGCTCAGATTTAAGGTCGTTGTACATGTCATACTGGTTTACAAGAGAATCCAATTGAACGTAAACGATACTTCCTTGTGGCGCTGCAGTACCCTGTGCAGCATTCTCAGACTGAACTGAGCTAGTGTTGCCTGTTGCATTGCAAGAACAGATAAGAGCTGCAACAGCAACAGAAAGAATTAGTTTTAGTTGTTTCATTTTATGATAATTGTTATTTATAATTTCAGAAACGGCAAAGATAATAAAAAAAGTGGATAGTACTACTTCAACTGCTCTCTATATGCCTTAATAGTGGACTCAAGTCCCATATAAAGTGCATCACTTATAAGGGCATGGCCAATTGATACCTCCATGAGGCCAGGTATATTGTCGTTGAAATACTTGAGGTTATCCAGGTTCAGATCATGTCCTGCATTGAGGCCAAGACCGCATTTCACCGCTGTTTCTGCAGCCTTTACATAAGGTTCAATTGCCTCCTCACGGTTTTTGAGATAATTGGCCGCGTATGCTTCTGTGTAAAGTTCCACTCTGTCGCACCCTGTGTCAACGGCATTCTTAATCATCTCCTCTACGGGGTCAATAAATATGGAAACCCTAATTCCGTTCGCGTGGAACACTTTGGTTATGTCGGTGAGGAATTTCTTGTTGGTTATGGTATCCCAGCCTGCATTTGACGTGATGGCGTCCGGTGCATCCGGAACAAGTGTAACCTGTGCCGGATTAACCTCAAGTACGAGTCTGGTAAAAGATTCGATAGGGTTGCCTTCAATGTTGAACTCTGTCTTGAGCAGAGGCTTTATATCCCTGGCATCCTGGTATCTGATATGTCTCTCATCGGGCCTCGGGTGGACCGTAATGCCCTGTGCTCCGAATTTTTCGCAATTGACAGCTGCTTCAAGCACGTTCGGAAGATTGCCTCCCCTTGAATTCCTGATTGTTGCAATCTTGTTTATGTTAACGCTTAAAATTGTCATGGTGTGTATATGTGCATAAAAGTTATAAATACAAAAATAGCTACAATTTTCTTATGATAGAACAATCATTAAGCTAAAAATATTTATCTTGCGTAAAATTTGGATTATGAAGGCTGCACTTTTTGGAAAAAGGATAGACAACACAAATATAGGAAGACTGATACTGTTTGTAAACAATCTCAAGGAGTACAGTCACTTTGAGTTCTGTTACCATGTCTCGTTCTATAACCTTATAAAGGAATTTGCTCAGGAACTTCCTCAAGGAGGATTGTTTACCAGTCATGAGGATCTTCCTGATGATATTGACATATTCCTTTCATTGGGCGGTGACGGAACGTTTCTTGAGTCGCTTACTATGGTGCGTGACAGGGAGATTCCCATTGCCGGGATAAATTTCGGAAGACTTGGATTCCTTACAACCGCTTGTGTTCAGGAAAACAATCCATGGATAGAGAAGCTCATTAATGGCGATTACGCTGTAGAAGAGAGGGCATTGCTGCATTTGGGCAAGGATGAGCTTCCGGAAGATTTTTATCCTTATGCAATGAATGAGATAACCATCCAGAGACTGAACCCTTCCATGTTGGAGATTGAGATTGCCATAGACGGACATCCGTTGCCAAAATATTGGGCTGACGGTATACTTGTGGCAACGGCAACAGGATCAACTGCATATTCACTGAGTATCGGGGGGCCTATCGTCACTCCGGATTCCAGTGTGCTCATTATAGCACCTATTTCCCCTCATAACCTGAATGTGAGGCCACTTGTTGTTCCCGACAGTTCAGTTGTGGAAATCTCTTTCCAGGGAAGATATCCCAAGGCGCTCCTTACAGTAGACAACAGGTCACTGGAACTGGGGGCGGGGGAAAAACTTGTAATCTCAAAAGGGCAGTTTCCAATAAAAAGCATCTCCATAAACAATAATTTTATAGCTGCACTCAATCAAAAACTATTATGGGGTGAGGATAAGAGAAATATGCAATAATTTTCTTATATTTGCGCCCAATTTGTATAATTGTACCTATGACAGAAGTTAAGACATCAGTACCTGAGCACGTTACGGTGATAATGGACGGTAACGGGCGTTGGGCCAAATTACGTGGCCAGGAGAGATTGTACGGGCATAAGGAGGGAGTTGAGAGTGTTAGGGCCTGTACTGAATTTGCGGTTGAAAAAGGTATAAAATACTTGAGTGTCTTCGCTTTTTCAGAGGAGAACTGGGACAGGCCGGTGGAAGAGATAGAAGGGCTTATGCAACTTATGCTCAAGGCCATTATAAATGAGACTCCGCTGTTCCAGAAAAACGGAATAAGATTCAGGGTTATTGGTGATTTCAGCAGATTGTCAGAAAAGCTCAGGGGCGAAATAGATGACTGCATGAAGCTGACACAGGACAATACCAACCTGCAGCTTGTCATATTTTTGAGCTATAGCGGGAAGTGGGATATTGTACAGGCTGCCAACAAAGTTGTGGATATGAAACTTCAGGCAGGAGAGACACCTGCGGTAACAGCAACGGAACTGGCTGCAAATTTGTCTACGGCAGACATCCCTGATCCCGATCTTCTTATCCGTACAAGCGGTGAACAGAGAATAAGCAACTATATGTTGTGGCAGACTGCCTATACCGAATATTACTTTACTGATGTGCTTTGGCCCGATTTTCGCAAAACGGAGTTCCAGAAGGCGCTTGATGCCTACAGCAAGAGAGAAAGAAGGTTCGGAAAAGTATAATTTACAGCAAGATGAGACTTTTAATAAAAATATTTATCACATTGGCACTGATGGTGCCTTATGCCGTTTCTGCCCAGAACAGTGCGGTAGTTGACTATGAGTCACCAAAAACCTATACAATCAAAAAAATTAAGGTTGAAGGTACCAATTACCTGAGTGCGGACAGGGTTATCGGACTTACAGGATTGCAGGAGGGAGAGAAAATAGAAATCCCTAGCCAGCAGTTGTCGGGAATAGTGAACAGACTTTGGTTGCAGAGAAAATTCTCAGATGTGGGATTCTATGTAGATTCCATTTCCCCTAAAGGAGACAGCTGTATACTTGTCCTTAAGGTACAGGAACGTCCGAGGGTTTCCAGATGGCTGTTCAAGGGGGTGAGGAAGTCTGAGCAGGATGATCTTAACGAGAGGCTTAAACTGAGACGTGGAGGCGAACTCTCAGATTATGTGGAGAAGTCTTCTATAGATATCATCAAGAACTATTTCAAGGAGAAAGGTTTCCATAATGTTGATGCATATCTTACCCACGAGCCGGATTCTACAGTAAAGAACGCTGTAAAGGCTACATTCCACGTTACCAAGGGGGAGAAGGTTAAAATCGAGCAGATCAACTTCAATGGTGTGGAGGAAAATGTGAAGGAGAGGAAGCTTGCCAAGGCTATGAAGAAGACCAGGGACCGCAGATTGGGCAATTTTTTCAACTCGAAGAAATTCATTGCCAAAGAGTATGAGAATGACAAAGATGCTTTGCTTGAGGTATTCAATGAGGCAGGTTACAGGGATGCAAAGGTCATTTCAGATTCAATAAGCTATACTCCCGACGGAAGACTGGTACTCGACATCAACGTTGATCAGGGTAAAAGATACTATTTCAGGAATATTACATGGACAGGAAATTCTGTGTATACAGCTGAGCAGCTGAACAGTGTCCTTATGATCAAGAAGGGTGACATTTATGACCTCGTAACTATGGAGAAGAGGCTTAACGGAGATCCTAAACAGCAGCATAGGGATATAAGGAAGATGTATACCGACAACGGATACCTGTTCTTTAACGTCACTCCTGTAGAGCTTAATATTGACGGTGATTCCATTGATGTGGAGATGAGGATTATGGAGGGCAAGCCGGCAACATTCAACAATGTTGTAATCAACGGCAACACCATTACCAGTGAGAGGGTAGCCAGAAGGGCTATCTATACTCGTCCCGGATACCTTTACAGCCAGTCTGATTTTGAGAGATCCATGAGGGAGCTCGGTTCAATAGGCCATTTCGACCCTGAGAGATTCCAGTCTAGCGAGGGATACAGCATTATGCCAAATATAAACAACAACACTGTTGATATAGCGTATAATGTACTTGAGAAACCGAACAGCCAGCTTGAGTTGAGCGGTGGATGGGGTGGAAACACATTCGTTGGAACACTTGGTTTAAGTTTCAACAACTTCTCTTTGAGGAGAGCGTTTGAAAAAGGTGCATGGAGACCTGTGCCACTTGGTGACGGCCAGACACTTTCAATAAGGTTCCAGACTAACGGTACATACTATACTGCATTGTCTGCAAGTTTCATTGAGCCTTGGCTGACAGGCAAGAAGCCTACATCATTGAGTACATCCCTATACTATACCCGCCAGACAAATTCGTACTATTATTATTTGACCAATGATGAGTACATGGAGGTATACGGTATTGCGGCATCTATAGGTACACGCCTCAAATGGCCTGATGATTACTTTGTCTTGTACAACGAGCTGAGCTGGCAGCAGTACAAACTGAAGGACTGGAATTACAACTTCCTGTTTGCAACCGGAAAATCGAACAATTTCAGCTACAAGCTCACACTTAACAGAAACTCAACTGACCAGCCCGTTTATCCGCGCAGCGGTTCAGACATGACATTCAGTGTACAGCTTACACCTCCTTATTCGGCGTTCAGGTCTGATGATACAGACTACAAGAATATGACCGACCAGGAGAAATACAAATGGATCGAGTACCATAAATGGACATTCAAGAGTGATGTATATACCAAGATTATCGGAGATCTTGTGTTGCGTACATCTGCCAACTTCGGATACCTTGGCTATTACAACAAGGACTTGGGATATTCTCCATTTGAGGGATTCCAGTTGGGTGGTGACGGTATGAGCGGTTATAACACTTACGGTTCCGACATTATAGGATTGAGGGGTTACCCCAATTACTCCCTTACTCCTATAGAGGGCAATGCATATGCAGGTAGGGTTTATGACAAGTTTACTGTAGAGTTGAGACACCCTGTGATCATGCAACCTCAGTCTACAATTTATGCAATGCTTTTCCTTGAGGCGGGTAATTGCTGGAAAGACATCAAGGATTTCAATCCTTTTGAAGTAAAGAGATCTGCCGGTATAGGTTTGAGGGTGTTGCTTCCAATCGTAGGTATGTTGGGTATTGATTGGGGATATGGATTTGATCCTGTTCCTACAGAGCAAAATAAGAAAGGCGGCAGCCAGTTCCACTTTGTCATAGGCCAGCAGTTCTAATTTAAAAGGGAGATATCATGAAAAGGATTATTGCAATTGCATTTGCAATGCTATTTGCAACATTGCATATGAATGCCCAGAAGGTGGGCTATATAGATACAGAGAAGATCCTCTCAGCAATTCCGGCATACCGGAGTGCGCAAAGCCAGCTTGAGAGTTTGAGCAGGCAGTATCAGGATGAAATAGAGAGGGAATATGCCAAGATAGAGACCCTTTACAACAATTACCAGGCTCAGAAAATGAACATGTCTGCGCAGGCAAGACAGATGAAGGAGAATGAGATAATCCAGAAGGAGAAGGCTGTAAAGGAGTTGCAACAGAGATATTTTGGCCAGAACGGAAATATGCAGGGCAAATCAGAGCAGCTTCTGAATCCAATAAAGGAGAGGGTTGAGGCAGCTATCAGGACATTGGCCCAGAGTGAGCACTACATTATTGTATTTGATGTGGCTGCAATGCAGGGTGTAGCATATAAGGATGCTGCATATGATTTGAGCAGCAAAGTAATCAGATATTTGGGATATTAACGAAATAATAACAATAAATTGATCATATGAAGAACATTTCTAAAATTTTGGCACTTGTAATGGTGCTGTTTGCAACCCAGTCTTTTGCCCAGACAAAATTGGGCCATATAAATATGCAGGAGCTTGTAGCCCTTATGCCAGAGAGAGATTCTGCTGTAACCAAACTTGAGAATTATGCTAAGGAACTTGAGGAGACGATGCAGGGCATGCAGCAGGAGTTCAATACAAAACTGCAGACTTACCAGCAGAAGAACGCAACCTGGACCGCAGCTATCCTTGAGGCCAAAACAAAAGAGTTGCAGGAGATGGAGCAGAGATTGCAGATGTTCAACCAGAATGCACAGCAGGAGATGGCACAGCTTCAGCAGTCATTGTTTGCACCTGTTTATGAGAAGGCAAGCAAGGCTGTTGAGAAATTGGCAACTGACGGTGGCTTTACATATGTTTTTGATTTGTCTGCAGGCGGTATCTTCTATAAAGGTACATCAAGCATAGATCTTCTTGAGGATGCAAAGAAGGCATTGGGTATTCCTGCAAGCAAGACCAAACCTACCCAGTTCGGTTCTCAGGGACAGGCGTCAGCCCAGTAATTGTATCATAAATTTAATGTCAAATAAGGGGAGAGCGGCAGATGCTCTCCCTTTTTTATTGTCGGGAAGATGATTTGGAGGAGATGCCAAAATATTTTTGGCAAAAAAGTGGAAATCGTAAAGAATTATCATTACATTTGTATAATCTTTTAAAATACACTAACTAAATAACTGCGTATTTTATACGTAACAGTGGAAAAATTTTCTTTATGGAACACAAAATTATTGACACAAACGAGGTTGTAATCCGTTTTACCGGAGACTCGGGAGATGGAATGCAGTTGACCGGTACTTTGTTTGCTGATGCCTCTGCGTTGTATGGAAATGAGATTTCTACATTTCCAGATTATCCGGCTGAGATCAGAGCACCACAGGGTACAGTAGCGGGAGTATCAGGCTTTCAGGTACACATTGGACAGACAGAGGTTAAGACACCTGGAGATTTCTGCGACGTTCTTGTAGCAATGAACCCTGCAGCACTTAAAGCCAATGCCAAATGGGCGAAACCAGGTGCAAGCATTATCCTTGACGAAGATTCATTTGACGAGAAAGGTTTGGAGAAAGCCGGCTTCAAGACAAATGATCCTATTGAGGAGATGAACCTTAAAGATTATCACATTGTTTGGGCTCCTATCACTTCTCTTACCAAAGAGTCGTTGAAAGACAGTGGTTTGGATAACAAGTCCATCATCCGTTGCAAAAACTTGTTCACATTGGGTATGTGTTACTTCATGTTCAACCGCCCATTGCATTTCACTGAGGAGTATCTAGAGAAAAAATTTGCGAAGAAACCTAACCTTATCGCACCTAACAAAAAGGTGTTGAATGACGGTTACAACTACGCACACAATATTCACGCAATTCCAAATACCTATAGAATCGAGCCTGCAAAACAGGAGCCTGGCATTTACAGGAACATCAACGGTAATCAGGCAACTGCATGGGGACTTTTGGCAGCTTCAGAGAAATCTGGCCTTCCATTGTTCTGCGGTTCATACCCTATCACCCCTGCAACTGTTATCCTTGAAGAGCTTGCTATCCATAAGGCATTCGGCGCAAAAACTGTACAGTGTGAGGATGAGATTGCAGGTATCTGTACTTCAGTAGGTGCAGCTTATGCAGGTAACCTTGCTGTAACAACAACTTCAGGACCTGGCCTTTCACTTAAAT
>JAEIGA010013190.1_pt1 | contig 12572 bp, 16 predicted proteins | sample 9270691 | NCBI WGS metagenome assembly JAEIGA01 (sample SAMN17057246, study PRJNA624740) | gut metagenome | biome: biome; isolation source: fecal sample | host: Bos grunniens | place: China: Xizang | collected 2019 | reverse complement strand
CTTGCTCAATAACACTCATGGAATCATTTGTTAACATACTACATAATTCTTTGATTAATCCTTGATTGTCTATATCTCTATATTGTGATTTTGTTTCTTTACCAGCATATTTTACCATAAGGAACTCCGATATGCCAAGTTCTTCTATTTTCTTTTTCGCAATAATTTTTGCATCTGCAAATTTATCATAAACTTCAATCACATTTAAAAGATATTTATTATTACCAAATTCACTAAAGAAATCCAGTCCAGTTAAGATATTTAATTGTCTTGAATTAAGCGATGTTTTTTCTTTGATATCTTTTAATAAGTCTGTAAATGTTTCATACTTATTTTTGGACAATTCTAATAACTCGTCTGCTATTTGAACATTGCAATATTTAATGCTGCTAATACCCTTATAGATAGCATTATTCTCTTTGTCTATCGTATAGTCAGCACCAGACTTACCAAACTTGATTGGCTTAAGTTCAATGTTGTGTTTCTTTGCATATTGCAATATCTCTAAGCACTTATCTGAATCGCCCTCGTAAATATTTAAGGCTGTTGTTATGGTTTCTAATTTGTAATAACATCTTAGCCAACCAACAACATAGCCAAGAAAACTATAAGGTGTGGCATGATTTAGAGAAAACAGGTAAGAACTTGCGTCAATGATGACTTGAATGAAACTTTCAATTAACTGATTTGACTCATCTTCATCAACATTATACTTTTCTTTCATGGTCTTAATAAAGCCCTCTTTGATTTTCGGTATAAATTTATCAGTACCAGTTTTCTTTGCAAAGCCTCTTCGAACAATATCTGCTTCGCCCATTGTGTATCCACAGAAACTATGTAAGAATTCAATAATCTGCTCCTGATATACTAAGTACCCTAGTGTTGGAGCAAGAAATTTATTCAATGCTTCGTGTCCATTATCTCGATATTCGCCTCTTGATAGCTCATCACGATAACTTGCGCCAGCAGGTCTAATAGCGCCGTTTGCCATTGACATCAAATCTATATAAGAGAAATTTTCATTCTTTTCTTTAATTTTTGCAATTGTTTCATCGCTAAGCAATTGTTTAATATAATCGCCAGCATATGAAGATTCAAACTGAAAAATCATTGTACAATCGTCTCTGATTTCATCCCAAACCTTTTTGTCATCAAATGAAATATTATCTGGTGTAATTCTCGTAATACCTGCTAAATCACAAGTTTCATTAATCAGACCAACACAGTCAAGACCCAACACATCGAGCTTAACAAACTGCAAGCCGTCAAGTTCCTTCATGTTGATTTGAGAAATCATATTCTCATTTGTTTTTGTTGTACACAAACCAAACCATTCATCGATTGGAAATGGAGACACGACAAGTCCTGCTGGGTGATTGCCAATAGAAACGATTGTGCCTTTTACAATGTCTACATACTTAAATAACTCTGGGTATTTCTTGATATAGAAATCATCAATGCAATCTTTTTTGTTTTCATCTTGATACACTGCGTCACTAATTGTCTGTGTCTCATCAACGCTCATTCCTAAAGCTCTACCAACATCCTTGATAGCACCCTTCATAGCAATGGTGTTAAATGTGATAATGTCACAACAATACAAGCCTTCTTTGTTAAATAAGTATTCTCTTACCTTATATCTATCTTTTTTAGACCAGTCTGTATCAACATCGGCAAGAGATACACGCTCTTTATTCATAAAGCGCTCAAAATTAAGATTATATCTAATAGAGTCTACCTCAGTAATGCCAAGCAAATATGCAATGATACTTCCGCTAACTGAACCTCTGGAATAACCATAGCTAACTCCTTGCTTTTTTAATGCCGATTTATAGTCTTCTTCGAGTAAAAGGAAGTCCATTGCGCCATTATATTTATAAGTTTCTAATTCATATTGAATCTTCTTTTTGTATTCGTTGAAGTTGTCGTACTTATCAACACCTCTATTTTTAATACCTTTTACAATTTTTTCTTTTAACGCCTTTTCTGAATCGTTATATAGCTTAGGATATTTCTTTGAATAATCCAGTTTAAAAGGCTCAATAGAATCAGCCATTACATTGGTATTAGCAATTGCGTTTAAGTAGACTTCTTCTGGTAAAGCATTCTGATTTCTGTACGCTTCAACTAATTCTTCATAAGTCTTAAATGTTAAATCCCAAGATTCTTCATCTGAGAAGAAAACACTTTTCGCTTTCTGTAGAATGCTTCTGCCCTCAATATGCGTATCATTTAAGCAGTGAGTATCAGTTCCTGCAATGAGAGGTATACCAGTTTTTTGATTAATTGCATATAGCACTTTATTATATGTGGCTTGGTCGGCACAGTTGTGATGCTGAATTTCAAGATAACATCTATGTTTGTTCTTGATTAAAAACCTTAAAAACTCTGTTTTAATATCGTTATCAGCCTTGTTTAACACGCCGCCAAGACAAGCTGTGGTCACAATAATATTGTCTGATGTGGCATACAACTCATCAAAACCAATACGAGGGGCATAATAGTAATGGTAATCATCTCTATTGAAAGAAGCAGATATTAGTCTGTTTAATTCTTTAACACCGTCATAATTTTTGGCAATTAAAACACAGTGATAATTATCTCTATGCTTATCTTCGATGCTCTTATTAGCTGTTAAATATACTTCGGCAGCATGAATATATTTCATTTCGGCAGCTTCAATTGCTTCTTTCTTATGAACCCACTCAAAAATGTTGCCATGTTCTGCAAAAGCCAAGGCGGTCATACCAAGAGATTTTGCATATTCTACATATTCTTTATATTTTGTAACACTGTCAATATTGGTTACGCCATTTGATAGGTCGCTATGTAAATGATATACTGTATAATTCTTGCTCATACCGCCCATTCATTACACCTTTCTATTATATATAACTTTAAGAGTTGTAAAATTTAATTGACATTTTTTACATGAACATTATACTACAATCTTACAACTCTGTCAAGATATTAATCAAATTTTTTTAATAAATTGGATACATAATAATAGGAGCATCGCTTCCCATATATGGCAACGCTCTAATTGTGTTGTAATCAATCCACTCCATTGCCTCTGATGGCTCAAAACCTTCGTTAAGCACAAGCCATTCAACCATTTTATCATAATCATAGATAGCCCTGCCGTCTTCGCTAACACCAATTAAGGCATCGTCATAACTATAGTTAGTCAAATACTTAATGCCGTCGTATCCAGCATCTAGCAGTCTTTCTTCTGCGTTCATAATTCTTACCTCTTAAAATCTTTGTTTTAATTCCAATTTTCATTAATAAAAGCTAGGATGTAATTATAGTCATAGCCATAAAAACTATCGCCACTCTTATCGCCTTTTAACAAATCCCAAGCTTCTTGTCTTGTATATGCACAACCAATCAGCCAATCGGTTTCGCCACATTGTTCACAGTGTCTTTCTTCATAATCAAGTTCACGGTCTGAAGTATATAAACCGCCTATATGGTCTTCATAAATATACATAGCCTTACCTCTTAAAATCCCTGTTTTATTACCATAATCCAAGAGCGTTGTTGACATATTTTTTATAATCATCAGTCAACTTGTTAATATACTCATTACAATCTTCAACTTTTTCATCTGAAGTCAAAGTAATTGCCTTAACATCGCCTCTCATACCAATGTTTTTTAATAACATCTGTAATACCCAAGGCGCTTCGTCTATTAAGATATCTTTATCCATTACGCTATCTCCCTTGGATATTTCGCTAACATAAATCGGCTCTGGAATAATCAACCCCAATTTTTTTGCCATATCCATTAAATATCTCTTTTGTTGATAAGTAGCACACAAAATAGGGATATGTTGCCATTCACTCGCATAAAGCAATCTCGTGGTCTTGCCTTGTTGTCTGCCCAAATTAATAATTTTCATAACTTTACCTCTTAAAATGTTAGTTTTATTCTCTGTCTAGCGGACAATTATCTGGACAATCTTCACACATTGGACATTTGCCAGTCTTATCCACATATCCTCTGCCAGCATTCTTATCTGTATAATTGCCGCTTCTTATTGCTTTAAAATATTCGCTTGCAAGTATCTCATATGCCTTTTTGTCATAATACTCGCCGTCAATCAACTTGACATCTTCTTTGTATGTGCCAACAATTCTGCCACCATACTTTTTAATCATTTTGTCGTATGTTTTTTCTATTGGATTACCAATAACTACGGTAAAATTTAATTTTCTAAATTTATATCTTTCGAAAATGTCTTTCAATGCTTGACGCAAATCTTTGCCAAAGGCAATTATATTGTCAGAAAAATTAATAACACTTAAAGAATAAGCGCTATGTTCTGCTCTTGAAATATTGTAGGATATATAGCCTATTACTACGCCATTATGAACAGATACAAACTGATTCTTATTCCAAGTATTTTCGTCTATCTGCATAGATTGATAATACGAATCACAATTCCAATATTTGTACTTATCGTCAAACCAAATGTCATATTGCAAACTCTCTAATTGGTTTTTATACTTAATTGCTGGTTCTAACATATAATTAACCTCATAAAATTAAACTTTTATATGTAATTTTTAATATCTTTATAGTGGTCAAAGAAATATGTATACTCTGCCCAAGCTACAACTTTGCCTCTTTCGGACTCACAACTCCATGTTCCATCCTCATTGTACCAACCGATATCTTCACCAACAGCACCATCATTATATTGAATAGCACACAGTACAATACGAGAATATTTGAACATTCCATTGCTTATGTTTAAATCTGGCAATTTATTTTCTACTAAAAACCACTTATTCATATTCTTACCTCATAAAATTCAGCTTTTAAAGACCATAATTGTCGTACCACCAATGTAAGTCTTCTCTTAATTCTTTAATTTCGTCTTCTTTCATTTCGATAAGCATATCCAATTGATGCGCAAGTTCATCATTGTAATACTCTCTAACAATTCTTGCTACATCTTCTAAACTATCAACCGTTTCCCAGTGCCCTTCTATATTCATCATTGTAAATCACCTCAAATATTATCAAGCCAACTTAAATCCACTTCGTTTGTATTACTTTCTATAACCTTACTACTTGAAGCGGACGAATTAGAACCAAGTAATCCACTAAACATATCATCGTTCTTTTGAGCAGCCTCAAACTTTTCTAAGTAAGCCTTATAAGGAAGGTGCTTAGAAGCACTATAGGCACACAGATTAGCAAAGTAATAGCTCTGTGCTTTTACATCTTCTTCATCATCCCAGAAGCACTGAACAGACTTAGTTTCTTCATAATCCTTTTCTCGCAATTCGATGTCTTGAATTGTGGTTGAAATATGGTTAGTCCACTTCTCTACAACCTTTTCATTTAGTTCAACTGGTACATGGCAGTCAGTAATTTCATACTTATCCTTAACTTCATCAGGCAAACATTCGATACTGTTTGTGTCAAGCATCTGATTTAAATACTCATCTGATTCATATCCAAAGTGCTTTAACCAAGTCTTTGCGTTGCTTTGTAGGCTCTCGCCAATCTTACATCTTTCAACATTGCGATACTTAATTGTGCCATTCTTTTGTTCGTACTTAATAGTGCAATACTTTAAGAAGTTAAACTGAGGCTTAATCTTTTCAAGCGGAATGCCCATTTGATGCAAACCAATTGCATAACCAATCAACTGACCAGAGTTCTCTTCGAGTGTCTTGCCAGTATAAATGCTGCTAGTCTTAAAGTCTAGAGGATAAACAAACTCTTCATCATCCTTGTAAAGACCGTCGATATATCCAACAAATACATTGCCATCAATAACAAATATGATAGGCTTTTCTACTAATAGTTTATGTTTATATACAGTATGATTGTTAAAGAAATGAACAAGGTTTTCATTATATTTTTCACCAATACTCTTATTCTTTTCTTCGTCAGAACGATTAAACTTAAGGTCTGCGATTGTAATAGCCGTTGTAAAACCATCGTTGTAATCGTCAATCATATCTTCATACTTAATATTGCCCTCATAGAATTTCTCTAAAGTGTCATGACAGATAGTACCAAGTGTAGTGTAGCAGCTATCGCATCTATCTTCTTTTGACTTTAAGATATACTTTAACAAGTATTCAAACTTTGAAGTCATGTAAGTATTTACTTTTGACCATGACCATATTCGTGTAACACCGTATTTCTTTTTAATCTTTTCTAATTCTTCATATGATAATCTTGCCATTCAATCACTCCTCAATTTCCATTGAAAAAATTACTCCATCGTAATCCTCTTTGTCGCAGCCTATTTCTATGCGAATATAATCTTCTCCTGTATGAGTAAATTCACCATACAAATAATTTTCATCTGCGCATGTCACAGTTCCTAAGAGTATAGGAGTACGGAAGCCTCCTTCTTTATAATTCAATGGAACGCCTTTTACTTGTTCTGTTGTTAATTTATTTATGTTTCTTACTTTGAATTCGCCTTTGCCCATAGGCTTAACCTCTTACTCAATATCAATATCTAATGGAATTCCTCTTCGCCAACTTAATCCGATTTCGCCACTTTGTAACTGTTGCAGTCTTTCTTCGCAGTCTTCATCCGTTTCATAACCAAGACCGAAAATCAAATTATCTGGCGCTCTCCACTTATCTACCAAGTCAACAATGAAGTATATAACAGTATGCTGAGCGTTAAATGGCTTAGTGCAAATGATATACCTATCATCTCTTGCTCTTACTCTAAATGGTCTTTTGTGGTTTGGAATATAAACCTTGTCGCCAACCTCAACCCTCATTGTGATTACCTCTTAATATGCATAAAACATTACATCAATCTTGCAATGAAAAGCGTCCTTCAGCATCTGCTTAATCTCTGCAATCATACCCTTGCAATATGCAGATGTCTTTCCCTCTGCTTGATAGGTTGCCACTAAGCTACCATCGCCACCATATCCCAAATTAAAGTAAACACCATGCTTATCTGCAAAGTCACAAATGTACTGTGCATGTCTCTTAATTACCTCTTCGTCTGTAATCTTTGTGTTGATTCTTACATCTTGTCTACTATATTCCATATATTTTTACTCCTTTAAAACTGCAATTTTATTTATCAGCCATAATCTGTAATGCAGATGCCATATTCCCATTTGCAATGCCGACATTAATAATGATTAACATCATTTCTCGTAATTTTTGTGACGCATCCGCCATTAATTTCATAGCAGCTACTTCATCAGCAAATCCAAAACTCATATTGTCAAGTCTATCAATAAGACTGTCAACATCTGCCTTATATTTTTCTAATTGCGTCATATTTCTTACCCCTTAAAATCACCATTTTAATTATCGCTCAAGATAGAAAAACTCTGACCACGACCCAACATCATAAGATTTTAGACCGTTTGGTTCTTCGCAAGTTCTTACATAATAAATCTTGAAATTTCTATCTTCGCAAAATTTATAAATCTCTTTATATGCTTCTTCTTCTGTCTGTGGTTCCGCTATAACTCTTCTCTCACCATATGAATTTTCAAAATATAACTTCATACTTATTTATCCTTTAAACTTTCTTGATATTTACGCTGTTCGTTTCTATCGTATACAATTCTGCTCTCAAGCAAGAACTGATAATCTTTATTGCTGGCATCCATAGGAGCGTCTTTATCGCCCAGAATTCCCATGAAGTCATGTATATAAGACACCTTTCTGACATTCTTGAACTTCTCGCACATATGCCTTACTTCATTTATATCAACATCTTTATCTAGTCCAATCACAATCTCGACATTCAATCCCATTAGAATACGAACTTGCTCATCGCTTATGCTTTTACCAGACAACGCTACAACAGTTCCATCTCCAAGAGAATCCCTTTTTAAAACCGACTTTTCACTTTCTGCAACAACAACATATCCTGCCTTTTGAATTGAGTCATAGTTTTCATACAATCCATACAAGTTTAATGCCTTTGGATATGTTGGGGTTATGAAGTACTTTTTAATATTGAACTCTTCATAATTCTCAACTGTTGTTCTTTGGTTGAAACCAAGTAGCTCTCCTGTAGCCCAATATCTCAAGGGAACAATAACTCTCTTATGCTTATACGAATACGCCAACTTAAATTTTTCTCTGCTCCACGGCATAATACCTTCGTGAAACCAGTCAATGTGTAACATGGGAACAAAGTCGTCTAGCAACTTATCCTCAAGCACTTTAATGTCGTCTACATTAACAACCCTTCTGTTGTTCCTCAATACATTTTTAAATACGCTTAAAGGGTCAATTTTTTTCTTTGGCTTCTCTTCTTGTCTTTTAAATTCAAATGGCAAATCAAGAATCTTATGTAAATATTTGATTGCTTCAATAAACGATAATTTTTTAATGGTTTCTACTAAACTTATTAAATCTTTACCATCTTCATAATCGATACCTCTTGAAAAACTGCGATAATCTAGATACTTATTATTTCGAATATTAACGCCTTGAGGGTTGTCACCGTCTGGTTGAGCAGCGCTCCAATACTCTTTTTGAGCATTATACTTAATGTCATGACAACCCAATGCTTCGAGTATGTCTTGTATTTTATTTTGTTCATAAATATACTCTTTCAACTCGTTAATTGTCATAACCATACCCTATAACTTTATTTATTATTTATATCAATAATCTTGAACTACATTGCAATATCCAAGGTCTTTATATTGATTAATAGAGAAATCGGCTTCACTAATAATCTGTATGTCGCTCATACCATGTCTATTCTTGCTAATGAATCCAATCATATAATGTTTATCCTTTTTTAATTTAAACTCAATTCTACTATTGCTGTTTTTAATGGGTTCATAGCAATACAACTCATCTTTGCCACCTTCAAACTCAGTTTGTAATGGTCTTCTAAAAAATATATTCAAACTGAAGATATCAAGAATACCCTTAGAAATACCGATGTCTGCATTTGTAAGATACTTACTTTTATTCTTTACAAGCTGATATGTAATTACCATACAGGTGTTGGTGTGCTTAATGCAATCGTAAAAATCAACACAGTCCGTCATTAGAGACTTCCAAGATTCTTTATCACGAGCATCATAGCTTTCTTTTAAGGTGTCCAACACAATTACATCGCAACCCATTTTTGTATACTTTTTAATAAGCTTTATAACCGTTCTAGCCGTATATTGTTCGAGAGGTATGATTGTAATATGCTTCTTTTCTTTTTGGTTCTCAAACCATTCAGCAGCCTTATACAATGCCTCTTTGGTTTCCTTATCAAAGTTACCATCTCTAAGAACTCGCTTTGGAACTGGATGCTTTAGGACATTCGAGCAGTACCATGTTAATGCTTCTTTACGAAACTTTGATTCATCCTCTTCATTAATAATAAATAACGCTCTTAGGTCATGTTTCATTATCGTAGGAAAGATGTAATTGATACTCAAAGTACTCTTACCAACACCAGATGCTGCTCCAAAGCCTATAATGTTGCCACCCAACATACCACCAGTTTCTCTATTAAGAATCTCGCAATTTGCAAATGGGATGCCCACATTCTTACCTGCATCTAGTTCATCAATTAAAATTTTCATATCTGCAAAGCCGTTGTAAGATTTAATATTATTGTCAATATTAGCAAAAATATCATTTAAGTAAACTGTGTATTCATCATACAAATCCTCTGCTGACATATCACAGATTTCGCTTAATCTCGCTTTGTCGCACGGGAATCCGTGTTTGACAAGCTTTGCTACAACATTCCACTTTCTTAAATCTCTTACATAGCTATCAAAATTTTCTTCTTTAATGTAAAATCCAGCATTCTCAATTGTTTGATATCCACCATATTCATTATAATATTTATCAGCCAACTTAGGATGCTTCTCTAAGTAGAGACCAATATCAACTTCTGAAAGCGTTGCTTTTTTTTCATTAATAATCATATCTCTAGCTATTTCAAAATAAACACGCCAACAATTATTATGAATATCATTAAGTTGTAAATTAGTCTCTCTAAGCAAGTCTGGATTTTTATATATCATTGAAACAATGGAAGCCTCTGCACCTAGCTTATATTCAAGAATTTGCTTCGCCGCTTCCGCTTGTTGCTTTTGAAATGGAGTTAATTTGCTAGTGTTCTTTTCTGCCATTGCTTACACCACTCACCACAAATTTGTAAACTTGTCTTTTTTATTCTCTCTCGGTTTAAATTCTGCTCCTGTATGTGTCGGAGCTTCTACTGTTGTATTTTTTGCTTCTTCTTTTGCTTTCTCAGCATTCTTCATTTTCATATATACAGTGTTAATATTTTTTTCTACAATCTTTAATATATAATTAAACTTATGCATTTCATCTTTAAAGTTGTTGGTTCTCAATGCATTTTGGATATCCAATGAAGAATATTTAAAAGCATTTAATATAGTTTCATAAGAATAATTGGCGGTGTCTTCTATGTTGTTATTTTCAATAAACTTATTGGTTAACAAACCTTTTAATCTTAGAACCATTGTACTGGACAATGCCTGATTTTCGTCATATCCCATTATCTTAGACTTAACATACATATAAAGCGATTCCCAATCTCGCTTTTCCTTTTCGGTCATCTTCTTTTTCGCCATATTCTCACCTCAATTTCATATTCGTTGTTTATACCCATATACCCCTATAATAGAAATATCATAGGGGTATAATTGGGTATAACTTTAATTGTTACTTGCAAGCAGCAAGCACTTTCTTTGCAACATCCAAATTGTCAATCTCGTTAGGATTACTAAAACCATTTTCACGGCAAAGCTCAAGCACAGGCTTAATCACGCTCATATTGGTCTTGTTGGCAGTAAAGAACTCAATGATTTCGGTCTTTACTTCATCAAGATTCTTCTCAGCCTTAGCCTTTACTTCTGCCTCGGCAATACGCTTCATATTTGCCTTTTCTTCTTTTTCATTTTCCTTCTTGCGGTCTGCTACGGACTTGCCGCCCTTCTTAACCTCTGCTTCCAGAGCGTCAGTCATTGCCTTAATAAATTCATCGGCATCAAAGTCAATTTCGTTAACAATCTGGCTCATACGGCTACCACTATCCACAGTGTAATTATCGTCTCTAAACTTAATCTTTCTAGTTTCAGACTTTACCGTAAACACATCCTTGCCGTTTGCCTTATTCTTAACAATCTCACGGTCAATATATGCAATTCCAACCAAGTCGATATTCTTCTTTAGCTGATTAAAATATCTCTGAGAAACATCAGAGGTAATCTGCTGATAAGATTCGTTTGTAATTGGGTCAGTAATGGTAGTCTGGCGAACATGACCAATAACGCTAAATGCAACGCCAACAGTTCTCAGTCTAAATAACTGTTCCTGTAACAGCTCCATTGCCTTGTCCTGACCCTTCATATAGCCACCCCAAGCTGCGTTGATTGCAGTAGTTCTCTTCTGGGGGTTCTCCTTATTCCACAAACGAATAGACTCCTGCTCAGCCAACTGAAGTGCATTGTCGAGAGTGTCTAAAATTACAACTTTTAAATCTGCATAATCAGTAGTTCTGTTATCAACAATATCATCTACAATTTCTACAAAAGTATCCCAGTCAGGTACATCTTCATAAACGATATCTTCGATGTACTTAGCACCATTCTCACGATACATTTCTAAGAACAGATAGCCATCTTCGCCAACCAGCTTTTCTGCAACTTCTTTCATGATGGTTGTCTTACCAATCTTGGGCAGACCAAGAAGACAGATATTTGCATCGAGCGGATTCAGAGACACCTTATTCTTTTTACCAAACTTAGCCATTCTATCATACTCCTATTCATTCATTTTGGTCTAGAGGGATTTAATAATCCCTCTCTTTTTATATAACATTATTTTTTATGTATTAATATTACAGGGAGTTCAGCCAGTCCATACTGTTGTCTGCATCAGAACTAGTCTCTTCTTCTGCGTCCGAAGCTGCGCCACCATTATCTGTATCCTTGTTTTTGTGCAGATAGTCTAACACAAGGTCATCTTCTGTAAACCGCTCTTCAAACTTCTGCACAACAGGAACCTTGTCGTCACCAACAAGCTTGATAGAGGGCTTCTTAAGAACCATACGACGCTCACGATTTCCATTAGCAGTACACTTGGCGCAAGCTTCCTCTTCGGTGTAAACACCCATCTCAACCAAATCACGAATCTCATCGGGCAGGTCATCAATGGTTGTAGTTACAACAGCACCACCCTCAATGAAGTCGCCATCAAAAGTAACCTGTGTAATACCCTTCTTAACCTTAAACAGCTTCTCATAAATAGTCTTGCACTGCTTTTCGTTCTCAAAATTCATCGCAAACTCAAACTGCTTTGCATAAGGATACTGACCCTTAACCTCGATGCCGTCAACTTCCTTCACATAGTCAAGTACTCTTGCATTAACAAACATAACACCCTTATCTTTGTCGATGTTGTCAGCCTTCAGACTTGCAGAATCCTTGTCAATCAGAACAGACTGAGTAAAGGTCGCCTTATACTTAGAAGCATCATCTGCTTTGCTCAGTGCAATGCTGGTAATATTCTTTCGAACCTGTACAACACCATTGTACTCAGAATACTTCAGATTACCACG
>JAEIGA010013189.1_pt1 | contig 12572 bp, 20 predicted proteins | sample 9270691 | NCBI WGS metagenome assembly JAEIGA01 (sample SAMN17057246, study PRJNA624740) | gut metagenome | biome: biome; isolation source: fecal sample | host: Bos grunniens | place: China: Xizang | collected 2019 | reverse complement strand
GGGGATTATATGAGTTTTGACAATCCGCGTCTTATAATTGACCGTAAACAAAACCTTTTTGAGGTTTGCAACAACGTCTGTCAGCAACACGACCGTTTTATCTCAGAAATAAAGAAAGCCAACGATATTGGAATTAAGCTGATTTTTTTAGTAGAACATGGCGGTAAAGTGAAATCGCTTGACGACGTTGCTGAGTGGGACAATCCTCGGTTAAAAACATCACCATTGGCTGTTTCAGGACAGAGGTTGCATAAGATACTGTCGACTATACAAAAGAACTACAATGTTGAGTTTCTTTTCTGTGACAAACGAAATACCGGAAAGAGGATAATTGAGTTGTTGCAGATATGAAATATGACATTGAAACATTAAGAGCAGCCAACCCGTTGGTAGAGAAGGTCAGAGAATACGGCATAACCTTAAACTCGCGTGGTTATGCAGGATGCCCTTTTCATAATGAAAAGACCGGCTCTTTTAAGGTCTACTCTGACGGTACATATCATTGTTTTGGATGCGGTGCTCACGGTGACGTTATAGATTTTGTGGCACGTATTGAAAACATCGGGTTTAACGAAGCCTGCAAGCGTCTCGGCGGTGAGTTATCTTTTTCGGGATACAGAGCCGCCAACAAACGCAAAAGAGCTGTAGAGGATAAAAAACGTAAGATTTCCGAAGCGTGGGACCGTTACTATGCCGCGTTATCTGATTTTGAAAGCAATGAGGCGGTAATTGAGAATATGAAACCGTCATCGCCGGAGGAAATTCCGACAGACGTTTGGGCAAAGGCCTTGTGCCGCAGAGCCGAATTGGAATATGCACTCGAAATTGCAGGAACAAAAATACAACAACTTGAAAGGAGGGATACGGTATGAGAGATTACAGCGTTTTATCCCAAAAAGAAATTTTTTCTGATGAGGTTATAAACGAAGTAATGGAGGAAACTGATGGCGTGACACGTGAACAGATGAAGTTTGACCTTATTGACCGTGCCGCCGATTTTGGTAAAAAGTTCGAGGCAAGAATGGTGTCACTTCTGAAGGTTGCCGAAAAAGAGCTAAAAAAGGCTCAAAGCTCGACCGTCAAGCCTCACTCTGACAGCGGTCCTCAGAACATAACCCAGTTTGTTGGGTTGCCACCTCAATATCAGAACCTTAAATGCGGAAAGTGGCAGGCAGATATGAGCGGTATCAGGGATATAACTGCACCTTACGGTGACCAGGTAATCTGTGCACATCCGATAATTCCGGTTGAGACGATTATAAATGTCGATGGCGGTCCGCAAAAAACTAAATTGCTTTTTAATCGAGGCTATAAATGGGAGGAGTTTACGGTAAACAAATCAGTTATAAGCGGTAGAAACAAGATAACAGAACTTGCTGATGTAGGTATTGCGGTAAATTCTGAAAATGCAAAAGGTCTTATTAAATACCTTTCTACAGTTGAAACCTTAAATTATGACGAAATGCCGAAGGTGAGAGCTACTGCAAAAATGGGATGGTGTGAGGACGGCTTTATGCCGTATACATCAGACCTTGAGTTTGACCGGACAAGCGGTTTTGACACTCTCTTTGATACCATTCAGCCACGCGGTAGTTTCTCGAAATGGATGGACTTTGTAAAAGAGGCACGCAAAAGTGGACGTATTGAACCGAGATTGGCTTTAGCAGCTTCATTTTCAAGTGTGCTACTTAAAGTGTGCGGTCTTTTACCGTTTTGGGTCGACTTTTGGGGAACGTCTGGTGGAGGTAAATCAATTTGCGGAATGTTGGCCGCCTCTGTTTGGGCGGACCCGGAGTTTGGTAAGTATATTTCAAAATTTGATTTTACAGCGGTTGGGATGGAGGCAAAGTCAGCATTTTTAAATAATTTACCGTTTGTTATTGATGATACGGCCGAAATGAAAAAACGCCTGAAGGATGATTTTACGAGCGTAATATATCAGCTTGCATCAGGAAGCGGCAAGGAACGAAGTAATGTAAAGCTCGCACTTGCCGAAAAGAAAACCTGGCTAAATTGCATTATATGTTCAGGTGAATCACCAATCGTATCCGACCAATCTCAAGCAGGTGCTATTAACCGTGTTTTAGAATTTGAGGTTGACGAGGGACATATATTTGAGGACGGTCAAGCGGCCGCCACATTGCTACGTGCAAATTACGGTTTCGCAGGTCCGTTGTTTGTCAGTACCGTTGATAGCCTTAGCAAAGAAACGGTTGCTGAGATGCAGCGTGAACAATTTAACGCCATAAAAAGTGATGACTACGAGGATAAGCAGTTATTATCGTTATCTGTGTTGCTTACAGCTGACAAAATCGCTACAGAACACATTTTTAAGGACGGATTATATCTTTCGTTTGAAGATTTGGAAAGAACTCTTACAGATAAAAATACGATGTCTGAGAACGAGCGGTGTTACGAATATATACTTGGAGAAGTTTCGGTTAATTCGGTTAAGTTTATGGAATGCCGGGGCGATAACTTTAGTGAAACTTGGGGCAAGTATTTTTCTGACAAAAAACATGGCGGCGAGTTTGTTGCTATTTTGGCAAATGTGATGCAGAGAATGTGTCAATCCGGCAATTTCAATCTTAAAGCATTTACAGCCTGGGCCATAAAAAAGGGTATATTACAGGTCGATAAGGCTAACAAAAAAGCAAGTAAGCTTGTGAAAATGCCAGACGGTCATCCTCAAAGGTGTTACGTGCTAAAACTTCCTGATACACCAATTGGTGTGTTTTTAGAGGAGTTTGAAGACGATATTATAATTTAAGCGTCAAAAAAGTAACACAGTAACACCAAAAACACCGAAAAAGGGTACCCCTATATAAAAATAAAATTTTTTTTAAAAATTTTAACATACCCCTATATAAGAAATTCCAAAAAAGGTGTTACGGTGTTACCAACCCCGAAAAACCGCATAACAGTGCGGAAAATCGGGTAACACCTATGGTGTTACCAACGTGTTACCGGTGTTACCGAAAGGAACAGTATGGAAAAAGCAGATGTAATAAAAGCTTTGAATAATTACGTTATGTTTGACGGAATTAAATACAAGGCATACAGATATGAAGCGTGGAAGGACGATAAAGGCAGATTGCATCATTCATTAAGACTGATTGATAAGAGTGGTCACTGTGATGTCGTCGCTCCTATAGAAAGGATTGAGTTAATTGAAAAGAATAGCATATAAAATCCGTTTAGAGGAATACGAAAAAGAAAAACGTCGGTTACAGAATGAAAATCTGTCTTACCGGGAATATGAGCAGCGTATCAGAGAATTAGCGGAGAAGTGGAAAATATGAGCAAGAGAAAGAAATTTGAGAGATATCACGGGTGTGATGAGGATTGTTTTAATTGCAAGTATTCAGATTGCCGCAAAGGTACCGAAAAAATGAAGACAGACAAAGCGGCAGAGTATTGGCAACGGCAGGGTGAGAAAAAGTTTGAAACTTCGAGCAGGACGTATACTGTCGAAATTAAAGGAAATGTATTGAGGGGGTTAGGATTATGAGTGATGTTTAATTTGAAGCTTTTGTGGAACAGTTTTGTGATAATTACTGCAGGTACCCACGTATTTGCCGGGACCAAGACAAGCTCGAGGAGAAGTGCGAAGAGTGTCCGATATGCAAAATTGTTGAAAAATTAGAGCAGGCTGAAAAGTCTAAAGGACCATCAGAACTGTCCTGCAGAGAACAGATAATGCGTACGTTTTTAGGAGGAAGATAAAATGCCTAGATGGATAAATGCTCAAGAAAGAATACCCACATACAAGGAATATACATACGGATACGTTATAGTTGCTTTTAAGGATGGATGCGTTCGGAACGGATACTATTCGAATGAACGTAAAGAGTGGGCATTTCAAGAAAGCCATGGTGAAGTATTGTATTGGATGCCATTTCCTGAACATCCTGAAAAGGAGGCTATAAAAAAATGATTAACTTCGACCGTGTGAAAAAAATGAGCGTTGAAGAGTTGGCGGATTTTATCTATGATGCAGCTGATAAGATTTGTTTTGAAAATTGTACCAAGGATACCGGCAATAAATATCAATGCCATTTTGGTGAAGATGTTACGCCGGAACGTTGTGTTGAATGTATGAAACATTATCTTGAAAGCGAGGTAAAGTAATGTATATACGCAATGTTGTGTGTGACAGATGTGGTCGTGAAAAGGAAATTACTACGAAAAATGATATCATAATATCATTTGCAAGAATTGAACTTTGGGGAGTAGGCCAACATCGGACTTCTCCGCCTCAGAGAGTTGATTTGTGCGAAGATTGTTATCAGAAGTTTGTTAATTACATGGAAAGCGAGGTGCAGGGGGAATGACAATTAAAGAAGCAATAGGACAGTTAAAGTGCAATGTTGAGGGTGATTATATTAACCTTGATGATTTGGAATCGTTTAATCTTGCAATACCCGCCCTTGAAAAGCAGATACCGAAGAAACCGATTGGCATATATGACGAAAACGAACATCACATAAAAGATGATGACGGTTTTTATGAACCTGCTTTATTTGGAATTTGTCCTATTTGTAACAAAGAGGTTCAAGACGGAATGATATATTGTTCATTTTGCGGTCAAGCATTAGATTGGAGTGATACCGAATGACCGATAAATTAAAGCCGTGTAAATATTGTGGTGGCAGAGCCGAACTTGTGAGAGTGGGCGATTATAAAGAGTATTTTGCTTATCGGTGTGCACATTGTCACCAATTCCACGCAAGACATAGTGAAGCAAGAAAAACAAAGTGGGGAGCAAAAAGAGTTTGGAACAGGAGGGCAGACAATGGGCAGAGCAATTAACATAACAGGACAAAAATTTAGCAGATTGACCGCCATAAAACCTTGTGGGAAAACTAATGCAGGCAATGTGTTATGGCTTTGTAAATGTGAATGTGGAAAAGAAACCGTTGTACCGACACAACACCTTAAAAGTGGAAATACAAAAAGTTGTGGTTGTCTTAACTCCGAACTTGCTTCTAAACGATTTACTAAAACAGGTGAAAGCAACCATAGATTGTATCGCATTTGGCGAAATATGAAACGCAGATGTTATGACAATACCTTTAAGGCATATAAAAATTATGGTGCAAAAGGTGTGATGGTTTGTGTGGAATGGAAATCTTTTTAAAACTTTTATAAATGGGCAATTAGTAATGGTTATGCAGATAATTTAACTATTGACCGCATAGATGTAAATGGCAATTATGAGCCTAAAAATTGTCAATGGATAACACGAAGTGAAAACACAAGAAAAAGTTGGAGGGATAGAAAATGTCAAGTGATAGAGATAGGCTGATAGAGATACTGAAAAAACCAATCTACCCTAAAATAGGTGTTGACCCTGCGGAAGTAGTTGCCGACTACCTTTTAGCAAACGGTGTGGTTGTACCGCCTTTAAGTCTTAATCAAATAGTGTGGTGTAAAAGTTTTGATGGTATAAATCAATGTAAGGTTTCATCATTAACACAAAAAGCAGATGGCAGTTTCAAAATACGATTAACAAACTTAATCCACAAATTTGTGTTTGAAATAACACCTGACAAAATCGGCAAAACCGTATTCCTCACCAAAGAGGAAGCGGAAGAAAAGTTGAGGGAGTTGAATGATAATTGCTAATTGCGGTTTTTATGAATGAAAAAACTAATGAGATAAATAACTTTCAAAAACTCCCTGCCGATTGGACTGAACAAGAAGCCGTTGAAAAAGTAAACTCCTATAACCAAAATGCAAATGGTTTTATTGCGGATTTACGCAATATTGAAAAAAACAGCCTATGTTATTATTTAATTTCCGCTTTGAAAAAAAAGACAAGATATACAAAAGAAACGATTGAAAATGCTTTATCCGCAATAAGAGAAGCGGAAGATGCAATCAATAGTTTAGAAGTTGCAAAGGAGCGTGAGGGGAAATGAGTGAAATTATACATAGCAAGTATGTTAAGACAAGAAAACCGCATATTTGTTTTGGTTGTGCGAGAGAATTTCCAAAGGGCAGTATTTTAAATCGTGAAGCAGTCGCAGACGGTGGAAGTGTATTTACTGCTTATATGTGTCCTTCTTGCGAAAAATACATAATCAACGAATTACCGCCTTATGATGAATTTAGTTTTGGTGCTTTAAGAGAGAGTGTGATTGAAATGGAGTGTGACAACAATGCCTAAATATAAGGTTGAATGTGGAGCATTAGTTACAAGGCTAATGCAAAGAAAATTTGTTATTTCTGCAAATAGCGAGGAAGAAGCGATTGCAAAAGCAACAGAGCGTTTTGATAAAGCGATTGATAGCCTTAAAACCTACACCGAAAAGGGTGCAACAGTAAATATTGATTTTATAGAAAGGTTGGATTAACAATGCCCGATAAACTAACCGATAACGAGATTGTAAAGGCTTTGGAGTATGAAGCAAACGAAAAAGTTTGTATTCACGAGGTATACGAGCCTGCTTGTGGTATGTGGTGCAAACATTTACATTTATGGTGTACCGATTTTAACGGTAATAGCAATAAAAATAATTGTTCAGCGTTTAAACCTACTGCAACCAATAAAAGAACAAAAGCAATCCTTGACCTCATAAACCACCAAAAAGTAGAGTTAAAGAACAATGAAAATATTATAAGATTTGCCGACAAGACTATTGAAACCGCAAACGCTGAAATTGAGAGGTTGAAACAAAACCTTGAAGAAGCTCACATTGATATTAGGGAACATTTGGCAGAGAATGAGAGGTTGAAAGAGGAAAACAACCGCCTACAAGCAGAGAATGAGCGGTTGAAAAACGAAAACACATTGTTATCCCAAAATAGCCTCGCAAACAAATATCCACACTGTGTATGGATTGGTGATAACCTTATACTTTCAAAATCAGAACAAGATTATGACAAGTTAATTGCGAATATCAAAGCCGAAGCATACAAAGAGTTTGCGGAGAGGTTGAAAACTGAAATGTTCAAAATAAATTATAGCGGTAGTGTTTACAATGTTGTTGATGTTGACGATATTAACAACCTCTTAAAAGAATTGGTGGAGGAGCAGGCTATAGAGGAGTGTGAAAACTAATGAATTGACAAAAGGAAGCTGTGAATGATAGGTAATCTATAAAAAAGGAGCGTTACTATGAAGCATGGGAAATACGCGGATGAGGATGTAGTGTGTCCATTTTATAAGCATCAGGAACAATATAAAATTTGCTGTGAGGGAATTCAAAAGAACTCAAGTCTTACTCTTTCCTTTGCTTTGCCTGCTGAGAGAAAGCAACATTGTAGTGAATATTGTAACAGTATGAATGGTTTTCCGCTTTGTCCTGTTGCGAAGATGCTTAGTAATAAATATTAACATCATCATAATGTGTAAAATTTAAGGAGACTTCGGTCTCCTTTTTTTATTTGCAGGTGGGGGGTGTAATTTTTTAATCGACTTATTGTATCATAGTGACAAAAGTAAGAAAAGGAAGGAGTTTTCTGTGGATTGGAACAAAATAAAAGCCGAATATATCAAAGGCGGAACGAGCTACAGAAAGCTCTGTGATAAATATGATGTTTCGTTAAGCACAATGAAACGAATTGCTCATGATGAAGATTGGGTGGGTCTCAGAGCCCAATGTAAATCTAAATCAGCCACAAAAATTGTTGAAATAGAATCTGACAGGCAGGCCGAAAGAATGAAGAGGCTTTTAACTGTCTCAGATAAACTCTTAATGGCTGTTGAGGATGCGGTAGAACAATTTCAAGCAGGTGAGTTATTGCTCGATAAAGGTGCTTTGAAATCACTTTCAGGCACTATTAAGGATATAAAAGATATCCAAAGCCTTAAGACGTCTCTTGATATTGAGGAGCAGAAAGCAAGGATTGCAATTCTCAAAAAACAAGCTGAAGCAAATAATATTGCTGAAGATAAGCCTCACGGAGTGGTACTTATGCCTCCTATAATGGATGATTTAATGCCACCTAAAGAGGAGAACAACAATGGATAATGTTGTTTGGACACCTCAGCCGAGGCAATTACAGTTTATGATGCGACCTGAAAACGAAGCCTTATATGGAGGTGCAGCAGGTGGCGGTAAGTCGGATGCTTTGGTAATTGAAGCCACAAGGCAGGTACATATACCTCATTACAAGGCTTTGATACTACGTAAGACATACCCTCAGTTGACAGAGCTTATTGAAAAGTCATTGAGGTACTACCCAATAGCATTCCCCAAGGCTCGATATAACGCATCTGAACACACTTGGTACTTTCCAAGCGGTGCAAAGATTGTATTTGGCTCGATGCAACATAGCAAAGACAAACTGAATTATCAAGGTAAGGCTTATGATTTTATTGCATTTGACGAGTTAACTCACTTTACATATGACGAGTATATATATCTTTCTTCTCGTAACAGAGCCAACGGTCCCGGAACGAGAGTGTATATGAGAGCAACTGCTAACCCCGGAGGAATTGGTCATGGATGGGTTAAAGAGAGATTTATAACCGCAGCTGAGCCTATGACCACCATTTGGGAAACAGTTAAAGTTGAACACGATGGTAAGGTAGATGTTCGACATCGGTCGAGGATATTTGTTCCCTCTTCAGTATTTGATAACAAAATACTACTTGAAAATGACCCTGATTACCTCACAAGGCTTGCATCAATGCCTGAAGCAGAACGTAAGGCTTTGCTTTATGGGGATTGGGACAGTTATTCAGGACAGTATTTTGCAGAGTGGAGAGACAAGCCTGAACATTATGACGATAGACGTTGGACTCATGTTATCAATCCGTTTAAGATACCTGACCATTGGAGGATATATCGGTCTTTTGACTGGGGATATAACAAGCCGTTCTCTTGCGGTTGGTGGGCAATAGATACAGACGGTGTAGTCTATCGCATACTTGAGTTGTATGGATGCACTGGGACTCCGAATGAGGGCCTTAAATGGACAGCAAAGCAAGTATTTGAAGAGATACATCGCATTGAAACTGAACACGAATGGCTTAAAGGTAAACACATCAACGGTGTTGCCGACCCTGCTATATTCTCTGCCGATGGCGGTGAGTCAATAGCAGAATCTGCTCAAAAGTGCAGAGTGTACTTCACTCCGGGAGACCATCAACGAATACCTGGTTGGATGCAAATGCACTATAGGTTAGCCTTTGATGAGAACGGATACCCGATGATGTATATCTTCAAGAACTGCAAGGCATTCATAAGAACGGTACCTACGCTGATATTTGATGACCACAAGGTTGAAGACCTTAATACAGAAGGTGAAGACCATATCGCAGATGAAACTCGATATTTCTGTATGTCGAGACCCATTAAGCCGAGAGTATCTAACAAGCCTGATGAGTATACAGGCAAGAATCCTCTCAACATATTCTTAGATATACCGAAAAATGACCTCGGCAAGGCTAAATCAAGGCCGAGAATGATTATAAAAAACGGAGGAAATGATGGCTCTATTTGATTTCTTAAAGAAAAAAGAACAAGAATCGCCTACTGCCCAAGGTATAGCACAGGGTACGGTTGTTAAGCCTATAGGCAAAAGACAAGTCGAAGAGGCTTATAAGACCTTGCTCAAATATAAGGAAGGTAAGGCTAACCTTGAGCAGAAGATAGTGGACAACGAACAGTGGTATAAGATTCGTCACTGGGAGTGTATGAGAGATGCAAAGAAGGATGTTCAGCCTGCATCTGCTTGGTTATTCAACTGTATAGCTAATAAACACGCTGATGCAATGGACAACTTTCCTTCACCTAATATCCTTCCGAGAGAAGAAAGTGATAAAGGTGAAGCAGAGATGCTTTCTTCTATCATTCCTGTGATACTTGACCAAAACGAGTTTGAGCAGACCTACAGTGATGTGTGGACTTATAAACTCAAGAGTGGTACCGGTGTATACGGTGCGTTTTGGGATAACACGAAGTTGAATGGCATCGGTGATATCTCAATCCGTAAAGTTGACCTCATTAATCTCTTTTGGGAGTCTGGTATTACAGATATACAGAAATCTCGCAATGTATTCCACGTTGAGCTTGCGGATAATGATTTATTGGTGGCACGGTATCCTCAGTTATCGGGTAAACTCAGTGAGTCAACCATTGATGTAAACAAATATGTTTATGATGACTCAGTAGATACATCCGATAAGTCAGCCGTTGTTGATTGGTACTACAAGAAGAATCAGAACGGCAGAACGGTGCTTCACTACTGTAAGTTCGTTAACGATGAGGTGCTGTTTGCTACTGAAAACGAGACTGAACCTATGGTCAATGAGATTGGCGAGTTGATTCGTCCTCCTATGGCTGAAACCGGATGGTATGAACACGGGGAGTTTCCTTTTGTGTTTGATGTGCTTTTTCCGGTTGAAGGCTCTCCTGCAGGCTTCGGATATATAGATATCGGTAAGGATGCACAGACCTACATAGACAGAGGTAACCAAGCAATCATGATGAATATGCTTGCTAATGCTAAACCTCGTCATTTTATCCGCACTGATGGTGGAGTTAATGAGGAAGAATATGCGGACCTTTCAAAAGATTTTGTTCATGTGGACGGAAATCTCGGTCAAGACAGCATCCTTCCTGTGCAAGGTAAACCGTTAAATGATATTTATGTCACAGTTCTCAATAACAAGATTGACGAATTGAAGGAAACTACTGGCAACAGAGATATATCAACAGGTGGAACTACATCGGGAGTAACTGCAGCTTCAGCAATAGCCGCAATGCAAGAGGCTGGCTCTAAACTTTCAAGAGATAACAGTAAATCAGCATACAGAGCATACAGAAAACTGATTGTGATGGTTATTGAACTTATCCGTCAGTTCTACGATATGCCAAGATGCTTCCGTATTATGGGCGAGAACGGTGCCGCAAGGTTTGTACAGTATTCTAATGCAAACATTCAGGCATCCCCTATAACCACAGAATTTGGTGTTGAGATGGGTGGACGAAAGCCACTCTTCGACATAGAGGTAACTGCTCAGAAGCAGAGTCCTTACTCTAAAATGTCGCAGAATGAACTTGCATTGCAGTTCTATCAGGCAGGATTTTTCAATCCGCAGATGTCTGACCAAGCACTCGCTTGTCTTGATATGATGGACTTTGACCGAAAGCAGTTCATAATGCAAAAAATAGCACAAAACGGCACAATGTATCAGCAGTTACTTATGGCACAACAACAAATGTTGATGCTTGCTCAAATAGTAGACAAGCACGAAGGAAGTAATATTGCTGAACAAATAGCCGCAGGCATCACCGGGGGAGTTGCCCCTTCTCCCATCGGTGGTGTAAGCGGCGGTTCTCCTGCTGAGAATGTTGAGCAGACAGAAGCGCTCGGTGGCAAGGAAGGCTCAAAGGAATCTTCTACCACTAAAAAAGCAAGGCAGAGAGTCGCAGAGTCCACCAACCCGACATAAGGAGGCAGACCGATGATAAAAGTTAAGTTCATGATGGATGAAGAACATCGTGTTATTTTAATGACATTAAAAGGTCACGCAGGCCAGGCTGAACACGGTAAAGACATTGTGTGTGCCTCTGCTTCAATTCTTGCCTATACTGTCGCACAGATAGTTAAAGCAATGGACCATCATGGTGACCTTTTGGGTAGTCCTACAATCCTTCTTGATGAAGGGGATGCAATGATATCGTGTCAATGCCGTGACCCTGAAGACTTTGGTGAATTGGTACATACATTTTTTGTAGCGTCAGTAGGATACTCGTTACTTGCTCACAATTATCCTGAATATGTGAGTCTTGAATCTGTTTGGTAAGGCTTTGAGCCTTAATATATACCAACGAATCGTCCACGTTACGGACAGAAAGGACAATTTTTATGAATAAAAACAAATCATTCCTAATGACCCTCGAACTTCAGCTTTTTGCCGAAGGTGCAGGTAGCGGAGACGGTGGCACAGGGTCAGAGGGAGCAACGGGCGAAACAGGGACAGCCGCCGTGTCTCAAACACAAATTACCGATGCGGATGGTACTACTGCAACCACCATTGACCGAGAGGCAGAATTTGAGAAACTCATCAAAGGTGAGTATAAAGACCTCTACGATGCAAGGATGCAGGACACTATCAAAAACAGACTTAAAGGTCAAAAGGAAACTGTTGAAAAGTATAATGCTCTCGCTCCTACTCTTGATGTCCTGGCCAAGAAGTATGGTGTTGATGCTTCCGATATAAGTGCTTTAAATAAAGCCATTGAGGAAGACGATGCTTACTACGAGGAAGAGGCTCTTGAAAAGGGTATCAGCGTAGAACAACTCAAAGAGTTCAAGAAGATGGAAAAAGAGAATACAGAGCTAAAGAAACTGCAGGAAGAACAGAAGTCCAGAGAAGCAGCCGAGAAAAAGGTTGCAGGTTGGATGGAAGAGTCAAAGCAGGTTAAAGCCATCTATCCTCAGTTTGACCTTAAGAGTGAGATGCAGAATCCTAAGTTCATAGACCTTCTCCGTGTACCGGGTGTCGATGTGCGAACTGCTTATGAACTCACCCATAAGGATGAAATCATTGCAGGTGCTATGCAGTTTACGGCCAAAACTGTAGAGAAGAAAATCGCAGACAAGATAGCCGC